>TARA_B100000686_G_scaffold59936_1_pt1 | contig 17369 bp, 18 predicted proteins | sample TARA_B100000686 | Tara Oceans TARA_B100000686 (sample SAMEA2622733) | marine metagenome | biome: marine biome (ENVO:00000447); feature: marine epipelagic mixed layer (ENVO:xxxxxxxxx); material: "saline water (ENVO:00002010), including plankton (ENVO:xxxxxxxx)" | depth 150 m
GACCTGCCGGGCGCAATCAAGACCGGTTGCGGGGTCCAGTTTCTCCCAGATGCCGACAAAGACGGGCTGTATTACGCGTCCATGCGTAAAGGATGAGGCATGCTCGCCCAAGCGACTATAATTTCGCCGTTGGGCTCAGTCTCATGCATAATCTTCTAAACAGTCTCATGCCCAAGTGGCGCCGTATGTTCATCGCGGCATTCAGCCTCGGTGCGCTGTGGTTCCCTGCCACACCAGCGCTCGCGGATTTCACCATAGTTGGCGGAAAGTCTGTGCTGAGCGGCAACACTATCACTACCTCAGCCAGACTGGACCTCGCTATCCGCGGAGAACCTGAAGTCGCCCTGTCCAAAGGCATTGGTTTAACACTGGTCATCAAATCGCATCTCTATCGGGCCAGTCTTGCCTCATGGTATTTCAAGATCGCCGAATGGGAAGACCAGCTGCTGCTCGAGCATCACAGCCTCTCCAATCGGTATACGCTCACCAACCTGGACACCAACATTACTGAAGACTTCGCCACGTTGGCGGAGACGCTCGACTTCCTAGAGCAGTACACCCAAGCAGTGACTCTGCCAAGCGGTGTGAGCGCGAACGATGCATTACAGATGCGCCTGCAGGTCTCACTTAGTCGAAGTGCCTTGCCCGGACCCCTGAAGCTCGTGGCCCTGGTACTGAAAGACTGGCGACTGGCTAGCGACTGGGAACGCTGGAAGGTCACCACTCCGTGAAAACCTCCCGGGGTTTTAGCCTCACCCTGGTCTTGTCTTTGCTGCTCCTGGGGGCATCTGTCTTCCTCAGTCAAAGCGCTCGGGACGGGGATCTTTTCGGTGACTACTACACAGCGCTGATCATCCTGAATGCAGTCGGGATCGCCATTCTTGCGCTGCTGACATTTTTCCAGATCCGAAAACTCTTTCGCGCCTTTCGCGCCAGAACCCTTGGCTCGCGGCTGACCCTGCGCTTTATTGTTACCTTCGCGGTCCTGACTCTGGTTCCGCTGGCGATGGTCTATTATTTTTCCGTTCAGTTTCTGAGCCGAAGTATTGACTCGTGGTTTGACGTACGGATCGAAAAGGCGCTGGATGACGCGCTGCTGCTGGGACGCAGCACGCTTGAAGCAACCAAACTCGAAGTGATCCGCCAAGCGCGCATTGCGGGGCGCCGTATCGAACTCACCACCTCTTCGGTACAGCTCTACAACCTGCTCGACCAGATTAGAGAGAGTGGCAGGTTCGACGAGATGAGTCTGCATTCGAGCACAGGCCGCATCCTTGCCTCCAGCAGCAACTTGTCAATCTCCCTGGTGCCGGATGCCCCTGGAGAGCAGGTACTCGGCAAAGTCAGGCGGGACGGGCTTTATGCAGAATTCGAGCCGACGGACGACGGGGGTCTGAGACTTCGCGTAGCGGTCCCCGTCTCCGGACTGAGTGTGAGCTCCCCTTCCCGGGTCCTGCAGATTCTGTACCCGCTGCCCTTGCGGTATTCACGGCTTGGGGAAAGCGTGGAATCGGCGTCCTCGGAATACGACCGGCTGAAATATCTGCGCGGACCGCTTACCTTGAGTTTTGTTTTGAGCCTGACGCTCATCACCCTCATGACCCTTCTGATGGCGCTGTGGGCATCCATCTATCTAGCGCAAAGAATGCTGGCGCCGTTGCGGGACCTTGCTGAAGGCACCCGCGCTGTTTCCCGGGGAGACTATGACAAGATACTGCCGGTAGACAGTGGTGACGAATTGGGGGTACTGGTGGATTCCTTTAATCGGATGACCCAGGAGATCGGCCAGGCCCAGCAAAACGCGTTGGAGAGCCAACGTCGGGCAGAATCCGAGCACGCCTATCTCGACACCGTGCTGACCCACCTCTCAGCCGGCGTCCTCTCCTTTAACGGTGCTCACAGGTTGAGAACCTGCAACACGGCTGCTGCCAGGATTTTGGGAAGTGATCTCACCACGTTTATTGGGCAGCCGATCAATAAACTGGCAGCCGCGCTGCCAGGAGCAAGTGCTTTATTCGAGGCGATCGAGCAGGGTATGGAGAAACGGACCCCCGAGTGGCAAAGGGAAGTCAGTATCAGCAGCAATGAAGGCCGACAAATCCTGATTCTCAGCGGCACCCGGGTCGACAGCGATGAACTCGACACGGGACATGTCGTGGTCTTTGAAGATGCAACGGAACTGCTGAAAGCCCAACGCGATGCCGCTTGGGGCGAGGTGGCCCGCAGGCTCGCCCACGAAATCAAAAACCCCCTGACTCCCATCCAGTTATCCGCTGAGCGGATCCGAAGCAAATACCTGTCTACACTCGATTCTGAGCAACGCGAGACCCTAGACCGCTCAACTCGGACGATCGTCCAGCAGGTTGAAGCTATGAAAACCATGGTCAATGCGTTTTCGGAATACGCCCGTCCTGCCCCCCTGCAGCGAACAGCCACCGACCTGAATCAGCTCATCAAGGACACGGTTGAACTTTTCCGCTCGGGCAAGACCGCGGCTGAATTGCAAGTTGAACCGGATCCGGATCTTGAACCTGTTGAAATAGATCCAAACAGTTTCCGGCAGGTGCTGAACAACTTGATCATCAACGCCCAGGACGCCCTGTCAGGCAAAGCAGGCACGGTGACCATCCGCACCGAAACCGACAGCAGAACCGCAGGCGTCACCGTTACGGTGCAGGATAACGGGCCGGGTTTTGACGCTGACAAGATTGATCGTGTCTTTGAGCCCTATGTCAGTTCAAAAGAAAAAGGGACGGGTCTTGGGCTTGCCATTTGCCGGCGCATCGTTGAGGAACACGGCGGCACCATCCGTGCCACTAATCCACAGCACGGCGGTGCGGCCGTTATAATTTCATTACCGCTGCGCCGGCGATAATCGACTTCGCTTAACCCCTTTTTGCCCCATGACCGCCCACTCAGTTCTGGTTGTTGACGACGAGCCCGATATCCGACAGGTCGTTAGCGATATCCTCCAAGACGAAGGCTATGAGGTCACTGTTGCCGCAAACGCAGCCGAGGCCCGAGCCCGTTATATCGGGGACGCTCCCGATCTGGTGCTTCTCGATATCTGGATGCCGGATACCGACGGCATCGCACTGTTGCGTGAGTGGCGCTCAGACCAGACCCAGGCCCATCCGCCCGTGGTCATGATCTCAGGGCACGGGACGGTTGAAACCGCAGTAGAGGCAATCCGTATTGGTGCTTACGACTTTCTGGAGAAGCCCCTGTCCACTGCCAAGCTCCTGATTACCGTCGAGCGCGCACTTGAGACGGTCGCTTTGCAGGCTGAAAACCTCACACTGAAAACGCGGCTTTCGCCTGCTTCGGGTTTTGTGGGCCACAGTGAAACTCTTGAAGACCTGCGGAACCTAATCAATCGGATTGCGGTTACCGATCAGACGGTGATGATTCGGGGGGAAGCAGGCTGTGGCAAAGGCGTTGCGGCACGATCTCTGCATCAGGCAAGTGGCTCGGCGGCGGGACCATTGGTCGAAGTCAATCTGGGTGCGCTGCCTTCTGATAGTATCGCACTCGAACTTTTCGGCGCAGAAAAAGACGGTAGGGTCACCCCGGGTCAGCTCGAGCAGGCGAGCGGCGGCACCCTCGTGCTGGATGAGGTGGGTGATCTTGATATGGAGACCCAGGCCAAGTTGCTCGGCGCCCTGGAAGCCGGTCGGTTTTTCCGTGTGGGCGGCACAACGCCGCTGGAGCCGACATTTCGTATTGTGGCCACCTCGAACCAGGATCTGGAGCAGCAACTTGCCGACAAATGCTTCCGTGAAGACCTCTTTTATCGGCTGAGCGCCGTCACCGTTCAGGTACCCCCGCTTCGTGCGCACCGCGAAGATATACCCGATTTGATCCAGCACTACGTTCAGCTCATCACCGACAGTCAGCATCTACCCTTTCGTCGTTTCTCCACTTCGTCGGTAAACTACCTGCGCAACCGTCCCTGGCCCGGGAACGTTCGCGAACTCATCAACTTCATTCACCGAATGCTGTTGACGACAACATCGGAAGTCATTGAGGCGGAAGAGACACGCGAGGTCATGGGTCAGAGCGCGGCACCGCTCGATGCGGTCGAGGAAAAAAACGCGTGGAGAGACTTCGGCCAACCGCTGCGGACCGCGCGGGAGCATTTCGAGCGAGACTATCTTGAGTTTCACCTACTTCAGACACGCGGCAACATCAGTGAGCTTGCCAGACGGGCGGAACTGGAACGCACACATCTTTACCGAAAACTGAAAGGTCTTGGGCTCAACCCCAAAGACGAGAAATACCGACAGTGAAACACCCGAACTGGGGGCCGTCGCGAACATGAAGATCATTATTCTCGGAGCCGGACAGGTGGGTACATCGATGGGCGAGATTCTCTCGCGAGAAGACAACGACGTCACACTGGTCGACATTGACTCAGAAAAGCTTGCTGGGCTTCAGGATCGCCTCGATATCCGGACCGTGACAGGAGCCGCATCTCATCCTAGCGTGCTTGAACGCGCCGGCGTGGAGGATGCCGATCTGGTTCTTGCCGTGACCGATCAGGATGAAGTCAACATGGCGTCATGCCAGATTGCACATTCTTTGTTCAACACCCCAAAGAAAATCGCCCGAATCCGATCCGCCGAATACCTCTCCCACCCGGGTATCTTTGCGAACGATGCAATCCCCATAGACGTCATCATCAGTCCCGAGCATATTGTCACCCAGCATGTTCTTCATCTGATTGACTACCCGGGCGCGTTACAGGTCGTCAGTTTTGCTGATGACCGGATTCGCCTGGTGGGCGTACGCGCCAATGCGGACAGCCCGCTGATCGGGCGCGCCCTGAAAGCCCTTCGGGAGGATCTGCCGAATATCGACAGCCGAGTCGCTGCTATTTATCGACAGGATCGAGCCATTGTCCCCGACGGCGATACCCTGATTGAGGCCGGCGATGAGGTATTTTTTCTCGCCGCTCGGGAGGACATTCAGGCGGTGATGAGCGAACTCTGCGCGGTGGAAAAGCCCGGCCGGCGCATCATGCTGACCGGAGCCGGAAATATCGGATTGCGGTTGGCCGAATCTCTCGAGCAGGCTCACTGCCATGTCAAACTGGTCGAGCGCGACATGGCGCGTGCCAAGGCAGTTGCGGATCAGCTCGAGCATACGGTGGTGCTGCACGGCGACGCTGCGGACGAAGAATTGATGCAGCAGGAAAACATCGAAAACGTCGATGTTTTCTGCTCCCTCACGAATGATGATGAGGCCAATATTCTGTCTGCCATGCTCGCAAAACGCCTGGGTGCCCACCGCAGCATGGCACTGGTTAACCGATCGGCTTATGTTGATCTCATGTCCAACACACTGGTGGACGTCGCCATCTCTCCCAAAGTCGCCACGGTCGGTGCCCTGCTGACTCACGTCCGACGGGGCGATATGGTGGCAGTGCATTCCCTGCGTCGTGGCGCGGCCGAAGCAATTGAGCTCATTGCCCACGGAGACGCCAACAGCTCCAAAGTGGTGGGTAAAGCGGTTCGGGATATCGGCCTGCCAGAGGGCACCAACCTAGGCGCGATCCTGAGAGGGGAAGACGTCGTGATCGCACATGGAGAGACCGTGATTGAACCCGAAGATCACGTTATCCTGTTTGTGGTGGATAAGGGTCGCATTCGCGAGGTCGAGCAACTCTTCCAAGTAGCCGTCACGTTCGTATAAGCCACCTAATTCAAAATGCAGACCTTGGGTGTCCTTCGTATTTTGGGCGTGCTGCTCGTTATGTTCAGCACGACTCTGTTACCGCCGGTCCTGATCGCCCTGATCGGGGAAGACGGCGGGTTACGTCCATTTCTCATTGCTTATGTCGCGACGCTGCTCGTGGGGGGAGGGCTTTGGATTCCCCTGCGGAATCAACGTCGGGAATTGCGGGTCCGGGACGGTTTTCTCATTGTCGTCCTCTTCTGGACGGTGCTGGCTCTTTTTGGCGCATTCCCGCTGCTGTTGTCCACCGATCTTCAGATCAGCGTCACTGATGCCCTCTTTGAATCCATGTCTGGCCTGACGACAACAGGGGCAACGGTGCTGACCGGCCTCGATGCATTACCGGCCTCCATACTCTATTACCGTCAGCAACTGCAATGGCTGGGAGGCATGGGCATCATCGTGCTCGCCGTTGCCGTGATGCCCATGCTCGGGGTCGGCGGTATGCAGTTGTACCGCGCTGAGACACCCGGGCCGATGAAAGACAACAAGTTGACGCCTCGCATTACGGAGACCGCCAAAGCACTCTGGTACATCTATCTCGGACTGACCGTCAGTTGCGCACTCGCCTATTGGGCAGTCGGTATGACCTTCTTTGACGCGGTTGCCCATGCATTCTCCACAGTCGCCATCGGTGGGTTCTCTACCCATGACGCGAGCTTGGGGTTTTTTGACCGTCCCGCGATCGCCGTCATCGCCATCTGCTTCATGCTGATCTCTGCGGTGAATTTCGCCCTGCACTTCACCGTAGTTCGGGGACGTTCCCCCGGCGCCTATCTGCGGGATCCCGAGGTGCGTGCGTTTGCCGGCTTCGTGTCCGTGGTGATTCTGATCACCGTCACCATGCTCTTTCTCTGGGACGTGTACTCCGGCGCCGGCGAAACCCTGATTCACGGCATTTTTCAGGTGGTTTCGATAGGGACCACCACCGGCTTCACCACGACCGGATTCCATTGGTGGCCCTCTTTCTTGCCCGTCATGCTGATCATCATGAGCGCTGTCGGAGGTTGTGCGGGATCCACGGCTGGCGGGATGAAGATGATCCGTCTGGTGCTGTTATATAAGCAGGGCCGCCGCGAAATTAATCAACTCATCCATCCGAGCGCCATTTTCACCGTGAAGCTGGGAAACAAGCCCGTTCCGGACCACGTCATCAACGCGGTCTGGGGATTTTTCGCACTCTATATCCTGAGCTATGTCGGCTTATCACTGGCCATGGCGGCCACCGGGACAGATCTGGTCACGGCTTTTTCGGCAGTGACGGCCTGCCTCAACAATCTGGGCCCGGGCCTCGGCGCCGTCGCGCAGAACTATGCCGGTCTTGAGCCGCAGGCAAAATGGATACTGACGATCACCATGCTCCTGGGCCGACTCGAGATTTTCACGCTGTTGGTATTACTGACGCCCGCCTTCTGGCGCAGCTGAGCGGGCTGACGGGTCTTGGGATCCAAGCACACTTTGGATCGCTGAACGTACCTCATCAATGGTGATTCGGCCAATACACGCCCGAGGGCATCTTCGCCTTCGATAGCACCGCTGGCAATCCATATCGGCGCGGATAATTCTGGCCGATTTGTTTCGTGGCCCGACGAGATCTTCATTCGTCGGGCCGAATAGCGAGACCAGAGGCCGATCAAACGCTGAGGCCACATGCATAGGGAGACTGTCGCCGGTCACCACCAAATCAGAGCGGGCTGCAAGCGCAAAGAATTCCAACAAAGACAACTGTCCGGCCAGATTGATCGCCAAAACCCCAGGACACTGTGCGATTGCCTGGTCAATCACAGAGCAATCTTCGCGGCTGCCCGAAAAAACCACCTGAAACTCGTTGGATAATCGCTCAGCCAGAGCAACAAACTGCGTTATCGGCCAGTTTTTAGTCGGCCAGCGGGTTAGCGGGCATAGCAGTGCTATGGGCTTTTCTTCGCTTCCTGGTGCGTGGAGCAGGTCGGTAACGGCCTGTGCAGCGTCGCCGTCAACGCTCAATACCGGCAAAGAATGGCCGGATCGGATTCCCGCCAACGCCAGCACACCCCCCATTTCATCTATCGCATGAAGCGCGGGTTGGTGAAAATGCTCAGTAAACCACCACCGCCCTTTGGCATAGCGCCGGGTAGCGCGCGCTGCCCAGAGAAAAATAATGGTTTTCCAGCTACCCTGAAGATCAATCGCCATATCAAAAGATTGCGTGCGCACCGCAGAAAACGTCCTGGCAAAATGGTTCACGGTCCAGAATGGATGGCGCCACCAGTCTGACTTCACTCGATACCGATCGAAGGTGAGCAAATCATTGATATCCGGACTGGTCCGGAGTATGTCGGCGGCGGTTGTTGACGTCAGAGCCGTTATGCGCGCCTGAGGATAGGCTTGCCGCACAGAACGGATGGCTGCTGTGGCGTGGACCACGTCCCCCAACGAAGTCTGCTTTATCAGCAGAATGTTCATGACTGAGCCGGATTTGTCCGCAGCGCGCTGAACATCTTTGCGCTCTTGTGTTCTCTCCTTACCCCGCATAGGGCGAAGCCTCTCCGTTAGGCCTGGTGCGAAACCACTTCAACGTCCATAGATACTGTTCCGGCGCCCTCCGAATGGCGGTTTCGAACGCGGCATTCACCGCGGCGGCATCCGCCTCGATGTCGCCGCTTGGAAACCCTGACAACGGTTGCCCGATGGTCACGTGATATCGGCCGCGGTTATCCAGTTCACAAAATACCGGCATGACCTTGGCGCCGGTCATCCTGGCAATACGCCCCACGACCGGCAGGGTTGCGGTCGGGATGCCGAAAAACGGCGCAAAGACGCTGTGGGCCCCATCCAGGTCCTCATCGGGCATGAGATATCCGACGTAGCCTGCCCGGACTGCTTTGACCAGCGGCCGCAAACCCTGGTTTCGGGTATAGATCCTTGCGCCAAAACGGCTGCGGCCCCGCCAGAGCCAACGATGCAGCAAAGGATTTGAGGGCGTCTTCATCATTGAAGCCCCCGGTGCCAGAGGCGACAACGCGGCACCGGTCATATCAATACCCAAGACATGCGGAATAACCAGAAGCACCTTCTCTCCCGAGTTGCGCAGGCGCTCGAGTTCTTCTCCCCCTGCCACGGTGCACAATCGGTCTATCCGGCTACGGGACCTCCACCAGACCAACCCCATATCAACGAGAGCTTGGCCGTACCGCACTAGATGCAACCGCAGCAAGGTATCCCGCTGCTCAGTCGTTAAATCGGGGAAACACCACTGAAGATTGATATGCGCGATCGCCACGCGTTTCTGGTTGATACGGTAAAACAGTCGTCCGACCTGCCGTCCGAACGCAAGGACCCAGGGACGTGGCAGCCAGGTACACAAAGCGATCAAGGCGGCGAGCGTCCAAGTCCCCCAGTAGTGAGGCGCCAGGAAGGACCACTGAAACGGAGGGGACTGGAGGGTTTTATCTTTCAAGGGATGGGGCAGTCGCCAGCACCAACACCGGATACCAAAACTGATCAGCTCTGTGTTCGACCCTTGCGACCGGCAATTCTCAATCTGAGCGCATTCAACTTGATAAATCCATCTGCGTCTGCCTGGTCATAGGCGCCCTGATCATCCTCAAACGTTACCACGCTCTCATCGAACAGTGAATCTGTTGCTGAAGACCGGCCCGTCACCATCACCCCCCCTTTATACAACTGCAGTCGAACCAAGCCATTTACCGCCCGCTGGGATTCGTCAATCATCCGCTGGAGCATCTGCCGTTCCGGCGCAAACCAGTAACCGTTATAGATCAGGGACGCATAGCGGGGCATCAATTCGTCCTTGAGGTGCGCGACTTCCCGGTCTAGCGTGATTGACTCGATAGCCCGATGCGCCTTCAACAGAATCGTCCCACCGGGCGTCTCATAACATCCCCGGTTTTTCATACCGACATAACGGTTTTCCACAAGGTCGATTCGGCCGATCCCATGGCGCGCTCCGAGCTGATTCAGCGCCTCAAGCATCTGCGCAGGACTGAGCGATTCGCCGTTGATGGCAACCGCGTCACCCCCTGAGAAGGTCAGTTCGATGGATTCCGGCGTATCAGGGGCTTCTTTTGGCGACACTGTCCAGCGCCACATGGCGTCATCTGGCGCCGCCCAAGGATCTTCCAGTTCTCCGCCTTCGTAGGAAATATGCAGCATGTTCGCGTCCATCGAATAATCTGCACCACCGTCCTTGCGGGTCTCTACCGGGATGCCGTGCTCTTTCGCATAGGCAACCAGTCTTTCCCTAGAGTTGAGATCCCACTCACGCCACGGCGCAATGATCTGTATGTGCGGGTTGAGCGCATAAGCATTCAATTCAAAACGAACCTGGTCGTTACCTTTTCCAGTGGCCCCGTGCGAAATCGCGTCGGCACCCGTTTCCTCAGCAATCCGTACCAGATGTCGGGCTATCAGCGGGCGGGCGATAGATGTACCCAAAAGATATTCGCCTTCATATAAGGTATTGGCCCGGAACATGGGGAACACGTAATCGCGGACGAATTCCTCACGCAGATCCTCAATGAAAATCTCGTTCACTCCGAGTGTCTTGGCTTTTTCCCGAGCCGGCTCGACCTCTTCTCCCTGGCCAATATCGGCGGTAAAGGTCACGACCTCACAAGCGTATTGATCCTGAAGCCACTTCAGAATGATTGAGGTATCGAGGCCTCCAGAATAGGCAAGCACAGCCTTGTTGATTGTCTTCACGATGTGTTCCGGTAACTGCAAGACATGGATGACAGGCGTGAAAAGTCTGTCGGAGCGACGGGATTATATCAGCGACCCGATCGGACCCGGTTGCCCAAGACCGGCGTCGGCGCTAGACTTTCCGGTTTAGCGCCCTTAACCGGGCGTTTTGTTTTTTTGGTAAGCCCCCAGCCCTTTTAAGTTGATACCATGACACGCCACTTCCTGACACTGAAAGACCTGTCTACGTCAGAACTGGTCGCCCTCATTCAACGGGCAAGCGCACTGAAAAAGGACCCAACCGGACCGCAGACCGCTAAGCTGATGCATTTGCGCACCATGGTGCTGATTTTTGAAAAATCCTCTACGCGAACGCGAACCTCGTTTGAAGTCGCGTGCGCACATTTGGGAGGCTCGTCCATATTCCTCTCCCCCACGGACAGTCAGATGAGTCGCGGCGAGTCTGTCAGCGATACAGCACGGATCGTTTCAAGCATGGCTGATCTGATTGTCATGCGAACGGGTGAACACAGCCGGGTCTGCACCATGGCCGAACATTCTGCTGTGCCCGTGATTAATGCGCTCTCCGAGGATTTCCACCCCTGCCAACTGCTCGCCGATCTCCAGACGTTCTTCGAGTACCGGGGCAATATCCAAGGTGCGCGAGCGGCATTCGTGGGGGACGGGAGCAGCAATGTGTGTCAATCCTGGATCAATGCGGCGGCCATGATGAATTTTGAACTCCGCGTCGGCGCCCCCGAGGGTTATCACCCCCAAAGTGAACTCGTCGGGGCAGCCGGCAACCACTGCCAGGTGACCACTTCCGCGCAAGAGGCGGTTTCAGGCGTGGATCTCGTTATCACGGATACCTGGACGGGGATGGGTCAGGAAAGCGAAAAGCAGCAAAGGCTTGATGCGTTGCGCGACTTTCAGGTCAACCAGGAACTGATGGCACTCGCCTCCAAAGAGGCTCTGTTTATGCATTGCCTCCCTGCCTACCGAGGACAGGAAGTCAGCGCCGAGGTACTTGAGGGCTCCCAGAGCGTGGTCTGGGATGAGGCCGAGAACCGCCTGCACGCCCAGAAGGCGTTGATCGAATTACTGATGGCCTGATATAAGGGTGCTACGCCGTAGCGGCCAGACGCATCTGATCCATCGCCCGTTTCTCGATCTGACGTATCCGCTCAGCCGAGACACCGAACTTTTCCGCCAGGTCGCTGAGCGTCTGCTTTTGGCCGTCTTCTGACAGCCAGCGTGCCTGAATGATTTCGCGGCTCCGGTCATCGAGGCTGGAAAGTGCCTTGCCCAACTGAGCCTGTCGATCACGTTCTTCATCCGCCTCAAACGCCAGCCGGCCAGGATCGAGTGACGAATCCCCGATGGCCTCCGCCGGTGCGAGCGGACGGAACGTGTCGTCATCATCGGTATCCGGTTCAAACGCGACATCCGTGCCGCTCATCCGTATCTCCATCTCCCGTACGGTTTCTGGCTTGACATCAAGCGCCGTGGCCATCTTCTCCACCTCGGCTTCCTTCATCATTCCGAGGCGCGATCTGTTTTTTCGAAGATTGAAAAACAGTTTTCGCTGGGCTTTGGTCGTGGCGACCTTGACCATTCTCCAGTTACGGACAACGTAATCGTAGATCTCCGCCTTAATCCAGTGAACCGCGAAGGACACCAATCGGACATCACGTTCATGATCGAAGCGTTTCACGGCTTTCATCAGCCCAACGTTACCTTCCTGAATCAGATCCGCAAGCGGCAATCCGTAGCCAGTAAATCCCCGCGCAACAGAGACCACGTAACGCAGATGCGAAAACACCAGTTGCCGAGCAGCCTCAAGATCCTCGTCAGCGTGATAGCGCCGGGCAAGCACTTTCTCTTCTTCCACGCTCAGAATGGGGGCGGAGTTGATCTCGTTCAGATACTGCGCAAGGCCCTGGCTTGGGCCCAGATCGGTCACAACGGGTAGTGATTCGCTCATAGTTTCTCTCTTGGTCACTCTTACCACCCCTATTTTAGCACTCTATCTTGTTGAGTGCTAATAATTTCACTGAGGTGTAATATATTTTTATTACTTAAATATCAATATCTTACATTCTCTTTTTATTGCTTATTTTTGAGAATTTTCACATCGATCCGACTTGGATTATTCTGCACCGGGCGAACCCACCAGAGCCCGGGCGAAATCCCTTGCCTGAAAAGGCCGAAGATCTGCAATCCCTTCCCCCACCCCGACAAACGGGATCGCCACAGGGAATTGCTTGGCCAGGGCAACAACCACCCCGCCCCGGGCCGTGCCATCGAGCTTCGTGACGCAAATACCCGTCAGGCCTACTTCTTTCTCGAAGGCGGCGGCCTGTGACAGCGCGTTCTGACCGGTCCCTGCGTCCACCACCAGCAAAGTTTTATGCGGCGCGGCCGCATCTGACTTGGACAGCACGCGCCGAATCTTGCCAAGCTGTGCCATCAGATCAGCGTTCACGTGCTGGCGCCCCGCGGAATCAATGATCAGGACATCGGTGCCTCGGCTCTTGGCAGCACTCAGAGCATCATGCGCTACTGCCGCGGCATCGGCCCCGTGTGTCTGGGCAATGACTCCGATTCCCAAACTCTCTCCCCAGGACTGGAGTTGCTCTATAGCGGCAGCCCGAAAAGTATCGCAGGCTCCAAGCAACACCGAATGGCCGCTCTTTTGAAAATGCGCCGCCAGCTTCGCGGCCGTGGTGGTCTTGCCGACTCCATTGACACCCACCATCAATATTACGAGCGGTCTGATATCGCCGCTTGGCACCGCTAAAGGACGTTCTGCGGTGGTCAAAATGACCGAGAGTTCGTCAACCAATGCTTCCTTGAGACTCTCGGGAGAATCAATCTGGGTTGTCCGGACCCGTTCCCGCAGCGCCGAGACGATTGCCGTGCTTGCCTCCACTCCAAGGTCTGCCATCAGGAGTTGATCTTCCAGATCATCGTAAACGGCATCATCGAAGTGCACGCGGTTACCCCCAAAAAGGCCCGCCAGTCCGCCGGAGAGCGAGGCGCGCGTCTTTTTCAGGCGCGCGAACAGTCCTGAAGATTCTGTATCAGAAGCCATGGGCAATATGCGAGAAGGAAGCGAACTCAGCTGCAGAGTGTTTTTCTTTTACCACAACTATCCTATCATTCCTTGCCATAAAAACGTGTGCTGGAGTCATCCAAAATGAGTTCCTCTCGTACAGTTCAGCGCGGACGATTACGCATCATCGGAGGAGAGTGGAAAAGGCGCCAGATTCGCTTTAGCGGCGGCGCCGATCTAAGACCCACTCCCGACAGCGTGCGGGAAACCCTGTTTAACTGGCTATCGCCCGACCTTCACCAGGCTGGGTGTCTTGATCTTTTTGCTGGCAGCGGTGCTTTGGGCCTTGAAGCAGCTTCCCGGGGTGCAGAAAGTGTGGTGCTGGTGGAAATGCACAAAACCTGTTGTGCCCAACTCAAAGACACCGTGGCACTGTTAAAAGCTGAACAAGTGATGATCCATTGCGCGGAAGCGCTTGATTGGATGAGGTCCTGCACGCAACAGTTCGATATCGTCTTCGTTGATCCACCCTACGACACCGGACTGGTTGAACGCAGCCTCAACAGATTAAGCCGCTACCAACTGCTCAAACCCGGGGCAAGAATATACATCGAGTGTTCAGCGCAGGAGGCACCGGCCATTTCTGGGGATTGGACCGCGCTACGGCAAAAAAAGACCGGCCAAGTCTGCTATGGCCTCTACACGCATTCGGCGAATGCGGTCGACAAAAAAGAAGCCAAGCGACTTGGCGATCTACCCTGATTAGCCCGACGACGCTCCGTTACGAGCGACTTTTTCTTCGTCGAAGGAGTGTTCCTCACTGAAGACCCGACGAACCATTGGCTCAAAGAACGACAGCGGCTCGCTTGCGTACTCCGGATCAAAACAGTTCTGATCATATTCTTCACAGAAACGAACAACGTCTTCGTACCACGGATGCCCCAAGAAGCGGTCGCGTGCATTGCGATCACCGCCCACATGGTGCGCGTAGTAATACATCTGGAAAAGACCGTGATATTTGATGATCCAGTACGTCTTCTCTGAAACATACGGTCTGAGAATGGCTGCGGCCATCTCACTATGCGACCTGGGCGCCAGCGTGTCCCCAATATCATGGAGCAGGGCAGCGACGACCATTTCCTCTGATTCTCCTGCGCGGTGTGCGCGGGTAGCGGACTGCAGTGAATGCTCCAATCTGCTTACCGCGTAGCCTGAAACGCTCTCACTCAGTGCATTAAGCCCATCCATCAACCTGGCAGGCAGATCATCCATGAATAATTGTTCCTGTTCATGCAGAAACTCATAGTCTTCTCTGGTGCCGTCTGCCATCCGCGTGAAACTGACCACGTCCATTGCTTCTCTCCACGTTATCTAGCCGTTTTCACGATTAATTATGGATCACCCGCGCCGTGATTGGTAGTATCCCACCCGGATACGGCCAGTCAGAAAACCGAACACCCTTATGAGTGCTAAAGCCATCTATCCGGGCACCTTTGACCCAATTACCCGGGGGCACATCGATCTTGCCGAGCGGGCCAGCCAACTCTTCGGCGAAGTCGTTGTTGCCATCGCCGCAAGCCCAACCAAAAAACCTCTGTTCACCCTGGACGAGCGGCTTGAAATGGCAGCGCTTTCGCTCAAAGACATCGACAATATCAGTGTAATCGGGTTTGATGGACTCCTGATAGACAGTGTTCGAGAACAAAATGCCCAGGTGGTCTTAAGGGGGCTGCGAGCGGTATCGGACTTTGAATACGAGTTCCAGCTTGCTGCCATGAATCGGCGGCTGGATCCGGAAATTGAGACGATGTTCTTAACGCCTTCCGAGCATTTCACCTTCCTGTCGGCTTCTATGGTTAAGGAAATCGCTACTCATGGCGGCGATGTGTCGCAGTTTTTGCACCCCCAAGTCAATGAAAGGCTTATCCGGCGTCTGCGTGGCTGACGCCTGACCTACTGGTACCCGAGCTACCGCCATGGCACTGCTGATTACCGACGAGTGCATCAACTGTGACGTCTGCGAACCTGAATGCCCCAACGATGCCATCTCCCAGGGGGAGGAGTTCTACGTTATTGATCCTGCCCGCTGCACAGAGTGCGTGGGTCATTTTGAAACTTCTCAATGCGTCGAAGTCTGCCCGGTTGAATGCATCCTGGTCGATCCTGAACGCCAGGAAAGCCAGGACACACTCATGAAGCGCTTTCAGTTACTGACGGGTGATCCGGCCACAGGAAACTAGGCCGTCGGCAGTTCGATGTCCAGGCAACGCCAGAGATACCAGGTGGCGACTGATCGATACGGCCGCCACCTGAGACCTGCCCGGGCGAGGCGTGCAGGCTCCGGCAGTTCGCGCAACCGGCGCATCTTCTGATAGCCCTTCTGCACACCCAGATCCCGACTTGGCAGCACGTCCGGCCTGCCGAGGTAGAAAATGAGAAGCATCTGTACGGTCCATTCCCCAATGCCACGCACCTGGCTCAATACATCGACAATCTCCTGATCCGCCATTCGATTCAACTGCCGGCGGGTGGGCACCAATCCCTCCCTCTGGCGATTTGCAAGATCGTAGAGCGCGAGCGATTTGGGATGCGAAAGACCTGCTGCCCGTAACTGCGCCTCGGGCAGGGAAAGCAGCGCTTCGGCTCTCACACGCCGCCGTTCGAAAAGATCCAACAGGCGTCCATGAATCGTTCCCGCGGCCTTGCCGCTTAACTGCTGATACACAATCGACCGGCACAGATATTCGAAAACCGACCGATTGCTTCGGACTTGCAACCCGCATACACCCACATCGGAAATGATCCTGGCCAGTCCCTTGTCACGTTCCGACAAGTATTGGCAAGCCTCACCCAAGTCGAGAGAAGAAAGATCAGTCATTGCCAGCTTTGATCTGTCCAATCCGTTTGGCTGGGTCTAATTGCCATACTTCAATTTCATCATTGCGCTGTCGGTATGATGCCAGACATCCCGGGCTGAAGCAGTCGCTGAGCTTGGCTTTAATAGCCATATTGACGCCTTGATGACCCACGATCAGGGTATCTCCGTCGCTATCGAGGCCGGTTATAAAGTCAGCGACTCTGGATGCAACGTCGTGAATCGTCTCGCCACCCGGGGCAGCCCGAAGATAGCAGGACTCCCGCCATGCATCGTAGCCGGCAGGATCCTCAGCCCGAAGTTCTGATTCCAGTCGGCCCTCAAACTGGCCGAGGTCCAGTTCAATCAGCGCTGAGTCTGTCTTTACCGCGCAGCCCAGCGCTTTGCCCAAAACGCGCGCCGTCTCCTGAGCCCTCAAAAGCGGTGATGCGACCAGACGGTTCAACACGTACCCGCGCGCTTTAAGCAAGGCGGCAAGCCGTGCTGCCTGTTTTTGACCCTCAGCATTCAGCGGAATATCGCTAACGGACTGCCAACGCCCTGCCAGATTCCAGTCAGTTTGGCCGTGTCGCGCAATCAGGAGGCTCATTTCAATTCAGTTGCCAAAACTGGCATTGTCCATCAGCGTCGTCCGGCTTTCCAGCCATACCGGCACGGTGACAAGACCCGGAACCTCTCCGGATGGGAATAAGGAGATCTCGATACCAGTCTTGACTTTACCCAAGTCCATGGCTATTATTCTGCCAGGATTTGTGCATTGCACAATTTCTATTCATATCCTCCTCCAAATATTCAGCCCGCCCATCATCTCGGCGGGCTTTTTTTTGGAATCTATATTTTCTCAATAGAAACAGACTATTGTACTATATTTTTCATTTTTTATTTGGCCAATAATTGAATTTACTGTTCTTTACATAAAGCCAGTTTATTATATAGTAATACTTATTTTTTGCGACGCATCATATTTTCTGAAAATCTACAGAAGAGCATCGCCCTTGCGGGATATGGCCCTTGGCCCTG
>TARA_B100000686_G_scaffold118394_2_pt1 | contig 17339 bp, 14 predicted proteins | sample TARA_B100000686 | Tara Oceans TARA_B100000686 (sample SAMEA2622733) | marine metagenome | biome: marine biome (ENVO:00000447); feature: marine epipelagic mixed layer (ENVO:xxxxxxxxx); material: "saline water (ENVO:00002010), including plankton (ENVO:xxxxxxxx)" | depth 150 m
AGACTCAGAGAGTATTAAGGAAACTGTAAATAAAAAAAACAATCATTTAAACAATACACCAGTATCAAGAAAGAAATTAGCATACATTAATCTCATGTAAGTAGTTATCGATAAGAAAATATTTTCTTAGATTGAAGTTAACCTAGACACCTTGTTAAGATGTTTCGGGCAAGGAGTTTTATTAAATAATTTTTGGAGAGACTATGTCGTACACAATCATGCCTGGTGATCATGCACCAATCCTTGAAGATCTCTTGGGCACTGATGGAATAACTTATAGTCTAAATGACTTAAAGTTGAAGAGTTTTACTGTAATTTTCTTTAGTTGTAATCACTGTCCTTATGTCACTGGATCAGATGAATTAACAAGAGAAGTGGCTAACAAATATGCACGAGATGTAAACTTTGTAGCTATCAATTCTAATAGTAAAAATACTTATGAAGAAGATTCCTATGAACACATGGTAAAAAGAATGGAAGAATATAATTTTCCTTGGTTGTACTTATATGACGTAAGTCAACAAGTTGCTAGGGATTATGGAGCTCTAAAAACGCCTCATTTCTATTTATTTGATAATAATTGGAAACTGATTTATACAGGAAGAGCAACTGATAATCCAAGAAATACTAATGAGAGGAAGACAAATGACCTTGAGGTAGCAATTGAAGCTGCTATTTCTGGTAAGAATGTCTCTATACCCATCACTAACCCTATCGGATGTAATATTAAGTGGGATGGTAAGCCAGCTCATTGGATGCCTGCAGAAGCTTGCGACTTGATTTAAAATAAGGCTCAATTAATTAAGGAGAGTTTATGCAAATACCCTTTGAAAAAACTTTAGCAGATATTCTTAGGTGGAGGGTTAATAAGGACCCCGACTCAATAGCACATAAATTTGGTGATAGAGAGACTTCTTATAAGCAATTTGATTCATATGCCAATAAGATTGCCCAAGGATTAATAGCATTAGATTGTGATCCTGATACACGAGTTGCTTTCTTAGCTAAAAATTCAGATTACTTTTTTGAATTTTTATATGGAACTCTCAAATCTAGGACAGTAGCTGTAGGAGTAAATTGGCGGCTAGCCCCTCCAGAAGTCTCTTTTATACTTAACGATTCCAAAAGTGAAGTTTTATTTGTAGGGTCTGAATTCTTTGGACTGATAGAACAGATTAAAAGTGAGCTACCACATATAAAAAAAATAATAGCAGTAGGGGATAATCACAATGAATGGGAAAACTTCGAAAGCTGGAGAGATTCTCAAGAAGACAAAGACCCTCTTATGAAAACATTACCAGATGATGATGTTATTCAGCTCTACACATCTGGAACTACAGGACACCCAAAAGGTGTCCAGTTAACCAATGCAAACTTTTCAAATGCAAATATTATGGCTACTCATGGCTATTATCGTGAATCTTTTCAAGAAAAAGCTGTTAATTTAGTTTGCATGCCAGTGTTTCATGTTGCAGGTACAAATATGGGGTTAGCTGGTTATGTTTTTGGGTGTAAGAGCATAATTATTCCTGAAGTAGATCCTACTTTAATTTTAGAATTGATAGAAAAAGAAAAAATTGAAAACACTCTTTTTGTGCCTGCTGTAATTCTTTTTTTAATACAACATCCTGAAGTAGAAAAAACTGACTGGTCTTCTTTAAAGACCGTTGTTTATGGAGCTTCACCAATAGCTCAAGACACCCTTGAGAAGGCTATTAAAATTATGGATTGTGAGTTTTGGCAGGTTTATGGCCTAACTGAAACTAATGGAGCAGTAACTTTTTTATCTCCTGAAGATCATGACCCCTCTAAAGGAAAATTAAGATCTTGTGGCAAGCCAGGATATGGAGCTGAAATTAAGGTGGTAGACAAAAAGGGAGAGAATCTTCCTACAGGTAAAGTTGGAGAAATTATCATAAAATCTGGAAATAATATGAAAGGGTATTGGAATAGACCCGAAGCAACGAATGAGTCTGTAGTAGATGATTGGTTTTATTCTGGAGATGCAGGTTTTTTTGATGAAGAAGGTTTTCTTTTCATACATGACAGGGTTAAAGACATGATTGTATCTGGAGCAGAAAATATTTATCCAGCTGAAGTAGAAAATGCACTAATGAGTCACAGGGAGATTGTAGATGCAGCTGTGGTTGGTATACCTGATGATAAATGGGGAGAAGCAGTTAAGGGATTTGTAGTACTCTCAGAAGGGGCAGATCTAGAGGAGTCAGAAATTATTTCTTATGCCCGAACCCAAATTGCTGCATATAAATGCCCTAGAACAATAGATTTTGTTTCTGAACTCCCCAGAAACCCCTCAGGGAAGATATTAAGAAGGGAGCTTAGAGATCCTTACTGGGAAGGTAAAGAAAGGCAGGTATCTGGATGAAGAACAAAAAATTTATTCTTAAAACACAAGAAGAAAATATTTCAATAGTAAACTTAAATGATGATAGTTCTTTTAATGCTCTTTCAGAAGAGTTATTAAATGAGCTTTTTGTTGCATTAGATGAGGTCAACCAAGACAAATCAGTTAAAGTTATTGTGATAAGGGGTTTAGGGAGAGGCTTTAGTGCTGGACATAATCTAAAAGAAATACAATCTAATCAAGATGAATCTTTTTACCAAAGTTTAATGGACACTTCTAAAAAAGTGATGGCTGCTTTACCCCAACTAAGCAAACCAGTTATAGCAGAAGTGCATGGAGTTGCAACAGCGGCTGGATGTCAGTTAGTAGCTGCTTGCGACTTAGCCTATTCAGATAATGAGACTAAATTCGCTACTCCAGGAGTAAATATAGGGTTGTTTTGCCACACACCATTGGTCCCTGTATCTAGGACTATATCAAGAAAGCATTCAATGGAAATGCTTTTATTAGGAGATCTAATTAGTGCTATCGATGCAAAGAGATTTGGTTTAATTAATGATGTTTTTAATTCTAAGGATTTACATAAACAGGTTATGGAGGTAGCAAAAAATATTAGCAACAAATCCTCTTATGTTCTAAAACTTGGAAAGGAAACCTTTTATAAACAACTTAACATGAGCATTGATCAGGCATATGAATATGCTTCAGAAAGAATGATAAAGAATTTAAAAGCTGATGACGCAAAAGAGGGAATTGAAGCCTTCTTAGAAAAAAGAGACCCAGAATGGAAAAATTCATAAATTCTGTAAGGTCTCAATAATTCACTATAAAAATAAATGAACAATAAATCTTCTTTATTGGACTGGCTATTAATCTTTGGAATAGGAGCTGCGTGGGGTGCGTCCTTTTTATTTATCAAAATAGCTGCTCCTGCAGTAGGTCCAGTATCACTTGTAGCTATTAGACTGCTTATCGCCTCATTAATCCTTGTACCAATTTTTATTCGCATAAAGCATTTAAAGAATTTTAAAGATCATGTTTTTCCCTTAGTATTTTTAGGCATTTTTAATGCTTCAGTTCCTTTCTTCCTTTTCTCTTACTCAGCTTTATCTATAAATGCTGGCACCATGTCAGTTTTGAATGGAACTTCCCCACTTTTTGCCTTTATTATTTCGATTGTATGGTTGAAACTGGCTTTCAACTGGACTCAATTAGTAGGTATATTGGTAGGGATAACAGGCTTATTAATATTTGTAGGTTTTGAATCTTTAGAGTTTTCTACTTTTCCATTATTGCTTTGTATATTAGGAGCTTTTCTTTATGCTTTTTGTTCCAATTATATCTACAAATTGGAACATTTAGATTCTACCTATGTAGCATGTATGACTTTATTAATAGGAACTATCCTTTTTTCTCCTTTAGCATTTATCGAAGATACTTCTTACCTAAATCAACCCCCTAAAGTTCTATGGAGTGTTTTTCTTTTAGGCTTTTTATGTACTGGTTTAGCTTATATTGGATTTGTTATATTGTTAAGGAGGATAGGACCAGTTAGAGCTTCAACAGTTCTATTAATTGTTCCTCTTACTGGAATGATGTGGGCTTATCTATTCCTAGGAGAAAAAATAACTTTAACTATGCTTGTGGGATGCTTACTTATACTTAGTGGAGTTGGATTAACTAATTTTAAGAGAAATGAAGAATCTGCAGAGAAAAGTCCGGTTATTTCGTAGACCGTTTTAAATACACTACACTATTCTTTTCAAAATCTTGAGTTCCAATTTCATTGAATCTCATTTTTTTATGAAAGGATAAAGAGATCTCATTCTTCGGTCTTGTATTGACTTCACAGAGGACATCTAGACCTAGAAGATTTCCATCAGAAATAACTTTACTATATATCTTCTCTGCTAATCCTTGTCTTCTGTATTTACTATCTATTGCAATACGATCTACATAAAGAAATTGATCAAACTTAGAAGAAATAAATTTATAATTTTCTGATTGATAGGTAGTACCTTCTCTCATTAACAAAATAAAACCTACAATTATTCCTTTATCTTTATACGCATAAATAGTTTCTGACAAATCTATAAGTGACTTGAATTGATTTACATTCGGAATATCTCCCACGTCTGGACTATTCGCTTGATTAATTGCATGCATCTGGCTTATTTCTTCATTATTAAGAGGACGGGTAAGGTTAAGAAGTTTCACGAGCCTAGATTATTGTAAGTTTTAAGACTTTAATGTTAGTCCATCTAAACTTCCCTTAGATCTCCATTTCTTCAATAAAGCAAAGAATTCTATTGGACCAGCCCCATAAAAATTATTTTGAGGGTTTTGGTTAATTTTACCTTCATTGTTGTAGTAACCGGGAGTACATTTTTCTTGGAAATCAGCAGTTAGTCTTGCTTTTTCTATAATAGTTTTAACCCATTTATCTTCTGCTTCTTGTGAAGCTTCTATTCTTGATATTCCTTGCTCTCTGGCTGATTTAAGAATATAAGCCAAATGAACACTTTGCTCATCAAGAGAATAAGTATAAGTTGCAGTAAAACCAGATTGTGCTGGACCAAAAAAGAAGCAGTTAGGAAAACCTTTTGAGTGCATTCCATGGAAGGTTGAAAGACCATCTTGCCACTTTTCTGAGATTGATATTCCATCGACTCCATATATTTGATATCCAGCTCTTCTGCTGTAATCAGTTCCTACCTCAAACCCAGTTGCAAAAATAATACAATCAACTTGGTATTCTTTCCCTTCAAACATAATTCCATTTTCTGAAATCTGGTTTACTCCCTTACCATCAGTGTCTACAAGGGTAACATTAGGTTTATTAAAAGTTTGAAGGTATTCGTCATGGAAACACGGCCTTTTACAAAATTGGTTATAGTAGGGCTTCAAAGATTCTGCTGTAGCTCTATCTTGAACCACTTCATCAGCACGAGCTCTTACCATTTCCATTTTTTGATAGTCAGCTATCTGTATAGCATTTCTTATGTCCATATGGGTCATGGCTTTATTAGTCATATATTGCTTAAAACCCAGTTTGTACATCTCTTGTGAAGTTATAGAAGTTAATGCCCAAGAGAGCATTCTGAATTTAGAAGGCGCTTTACTTCTTAAACTACCAAAAAGGAGTCTAAAAGCTTCTGTCCAACCATCAGACACTAAGTCTTCTTTAACAGGTGCACCGGTGAGAAGAGATTCAAAGTTATTTCTTCTTTTATTGTGCCATCCAGGTTTTTGGGATGTTAACCACTCTGAGTCTGTTTCTTTGTTATTTCTTTCATCTATAGAAGAGGGGGTTCTTTGAAAAACATAAAGCTTTTCTGCAGTTTCCCCTAAATGAGGTACACATTGTACAGCTGTAGCTCCTGTACCAATAACAGCTACTTTTTTACCCTTAAGGTTAGTTAGGTTTCCATATGACGTGCCACCAGTATATTCATAATCCCATCTACTTGTATGAAAGGTATGACCTTTAAAATTATTAATACCTTTTATAGCTGGAAGTTTCGGTCTATTTAGGGGTCCATTTGAATGCACTACATAATTAGCTTTTATTGAGTCGTTCTTATTCGTATTAACAGTCCATTGTTTTGTTTCTTCATTCCATTTTGTAGAAGTAACTTCAGTTTGAAAAAATACATTTTTATAGAGTTTAAATTTCTTAGAAAGGATACGACAGTACTCAAGGGTTTCTGCGGCATCTGTATATTTTTTTTTGGGAATAAAACCAGTTTCTTCTAATAGAGGAAAATAGACATATGATTCTATATCACAAGATGCACCAGGATATCTGTTCCAATACCAAGTTCCTCCAAAGTCCCCAGCTTTTTCAATAATTCTAAAGTTATCTATCCCTGCTTCTCTTAACCTAGCAGCAGCTAACATTCCGCCAAAACCACCTCCTATTATTAGAACTTCAACTTCATCTTCAACTGGTTCTCTTTTTATCTCTTCATCTACATATGGGTCTTCGACAAAATAGGAAAACTCTCCCTTTACCTCTATGTATTGATCATTGCCATCCTCTCTTATTCTTTTATCCCTTTCTGTTTTGTATTTATTCTCCAAGAAATCAGGATCAAAAGACATATCTGTTCTTTGATTGTGTTTTTTATCAAATTCCATAATTACAACTATAGTTTTTTATACTTTCTTGGTTTTTTTAGTTCTTGTTGAAAAATTTAGTTTATTTTTTCAATTAATTCAAATTAGAATAAAGCATATCATGTTAAATAAAATTTTATTAGACAAGTATTCAAAATTCTTATCATCAGTTGATATAGAAATTAATGGGGATAGGCTATGGGATATTCAAGTGCATGACTCTGATTTATTTAAGAGTATTTTGTTTAATGGAAGCCTTGGTTTGGGTGAAAGTTATATGAAGGGTTGGTTTGATTGTCAAAGATTGGACATATTTTTTGAGAAGATTTTTACTGATGGCTTAAATGAACAAATAGGCGGTATCCCTAAAATTCTATCAACCGTAAAAAGTAAATTACGTAACCTTCAATCAATTTCAAGAGCTTTTCAAGTGGGTGAACAACATTATGATATAGGTAATGACCTTTTTGCTGTTATGTTAGACAAGACTATGACGTATACCTGTGGCTACTGGTCTAATGACGTTCAGACCCTAGAGCAATCTCAATTAGCGAAGCTAGATTTAGTTGCTAAAAAATTAGATCTTAGACCTGGAATGAAAGTTCTTGATATAGGCTGTGGTTGGGGTGGAGCAGCCAAACACTTCTCTTCTCATTATGGCGTTAAAGTTCTAGGAATAACTATTTCTAAAGAACAAGTCGATTACGCTCAAGAACAATGTAAAGGTTTAAACGTTGAAATTCGTTTGGTCGATTATAGAGACTTAAACGAAGAGTTCGACGCTATTTATTCTATTGGGATGTTTGAAGCCGTAGGATACAAAAATTATAGGAATTTTTTTGAAGTAGTAAGAAGATGTTTAAAAAGTGATGGGGCCTTTTTATTGCACACAATAGGGAGTGATATATCCACAACATCTACTGATCCGTGGGTTGAGAAATATATATTTCCAAACGGCATGATGCCTTCAGCAAAACAAATTACTGAAGCCTGTGAGGGTCTCTTTTCTATTGCCGATTGGCATAATTTCGGTACCGATTATGATAAGACCATAATGTGTTGGTATGAAAATTTCACTACTAACTATAAATTGATTAAAGAAAAATATGATGAAAGGTTCTATAGAATGTGGACCTATTGGCTTTTAATAAGTGCTGCATCTTTCAGAACTAAAGCAAATCACTTGTGGCAAATTCTTTATACAGCAGAAGGGTCTGGTCGGAAACTTATTGGATATCGGTAGTTTTTAAGAATCTTGATTAACTTCTAATAAGATTCATAAATTCAGCACGAGTCTTCTCATTCTTTTGGAACACTCCTATCATTTGGCTAGTAACAGTTGTTGTTTCAGTTTTATGGGTTCCTCTTGTACTCATGCACTGGTGAGCAGCTTCTATTACAACAGCCACACCTCTAGGTTTTAATGCTCTATCAATAGTTTCAGCTATTTGAGCTGTCATCTTTTCTTGAACTTGTAGCCTTTTTGAATAGACATCAACTACTCTTGCTAATTTGCTAAGGCCAACTATCCTTTTATTTGGAATATAAGCCACATGAGCGCTTCCAAGAATAGGTACCATATGATGTTCGCAATGTGATTCTACCCTTATATCTTTAACTATAACCATTTCATCGTAACCCTCGACCTCTTCAAATGTTTTTGACAAGATTTCATCAGGGTTCATTAAATATCCTGCAAAAAATTCTTGGTAAGAATTGATAACTCTTTGGGGAGTTTCTAACAGACCTTCTCGTTTCGGGTTATCTCCTGCCCACTTAATAAGAGTCTCTACAGCTTTCTCAGCTTCTTTTCTAGAAGGTTTTGAGAAAACTTTTGCAATCTTTCTTTTTGCTGTTTTTTGTGTTTTCAATAGCTTATCTTTTTGCAAACGAAGCGGATTATACAGATTCTTAAGGAATTACCTAAAAAATTACGATCATACTCCAAACAAAGATCCAAAGAACAAGAGCCAACAATACACTTCCAGAGGCCAAATCTTTTGCAATTTTTGTAATATCATTATCTTCTTGGCCAATCCTATTTAGGGTTGTTTCTATCGAGGTATTCAATAACTCTACAATCAAGATAAGTAGGGTGCTAGCTACAAGAAAAACTACTTCTAAGCTATTTTGTCCGATAACAAAAGCAAATGGTATTAGGAATACACTTAAAATAAACTCCACTTGAAAAGCAAACTCAGATTTTAGGGCATGCTTTAAACCTTGAAGCGCATATTTAAAAGCGGCATATATTCTTTTCATCTTTCTTGAGTATAAATTCTATATCAAGTTATTATTCGCTTTATCATACAATTTCCCAGTGATTTATGAAAAAAAGTAATTACCCCTCATTAAAGCTTGGATACTACGGGGTAGGAATAATGACCCTAGCACAAGTGTTTGCTTTTATAGATAGGCAGATTCCTGCCATGCTAATAGAACCCATAAAAGCAGATTTTGGTCTTTCTGATTCTCAAATTGCTCTTCTTGGAGGGGCAGCCTTTTCAGTTTTTTACGCCGTTATGGCTTTACCTATTGGTTATGCAGTAGATAGGGTAAATAGAACTTTTATTCTTGGTTCAGGTATTTTGGTATGGTCCTTCATGACAGCTCTATCTGGTTTGGCTGATTCCTTTCTTAAATTATTCGGAGCAAGGGTTGGAGTTGCTGTTGGAGAGGCTGTAATGGCTCCAACAAGTGTTTCTTTGGTTAGTGACTATTTTCCAGAAAATAAACAAGGCAAACCTATGGGTATTATTACTTCAGGAGTATATATAGGAATTGGCATCACCCTTCTTGGAGGAGGTTTCCTGATAGATTATCTTACACAAATAGGAGGGCTCACTTTTCCCATTTTAGGACATTTAAAACCTTGGCAAGCAACTTTTATGGTTGTTGGAATACCAGGGCTAATAATTGCACTAGCCGCTTTTGCTATGTTTGAACCAACCCGAAGACTTCCAGTTACTTTTAATAATAAAAAAGAAGAGGTAAAGACAGTTTTTCCACATATAGCCAGTCATAAGAAAACTTTAATTCCAATGTTTGGAGGATTAATCTTTATGGCCCTAATTTTTTATTCCTTTACTTTTTGGGCCCCTACAATGATGTTAAGAACTTATAGTCTTTCTCTTTCTGAAATAGGTGTTGTTTTAGGACTGATTACCATGTCTAGTTCAATATTAGGAACAATTGGAGCTGGAGCAATGGTAGATTATCTACGTAATAAGGGTTATATAGATGCTCCAATAAGAGTTGCCTTGTTTTCATCAATCATGGCACTTCCACCAATTGCACTTATCCCACTAATTAATTCATTGTCTATTTCATGGATTTTGATAGCTTTTTATCTTTTCTTCATTAGTTCCTTTGCTCCATTAGGACTTTTAGCTGTAAGTGGAGTTAGTAGTTCAAGAGTAAAAGGACAAATGGCTGCTGTGTATGCTTTTTTAATGATGGCTTTTGGATTGAGTTTAGGACCGCAGTTAACAGCTTTTTTTACAGATTTTATTTTCCAAGATCCCAGTAAACTCAGTTTCTCTCTTTCTCTGACTGCGACTATAGTGCTTCCTATCTCAGCTTTATTCTTTTGGTTTTCTTTATCTCGTTACAGGGAATCTGTAACTAAATTAAACCTAAGCAATACTAATTAAATCTTGTACATTTCGGGAGAACTACAGTAAAAAATGTCTATAATAAGCGCCTTTAAAGAAATTTAGCGGGAATAGCTCAGTTGGTAGAGCGTTTGCTTGCCAAGCAAAAGGTCGCCGGTTCGAACCCGGTTTCCCGCTCCATTCTCGTTAAGGTAGGACTATGATAGAAAGAGTAAAGCATGGAGGTCTTCAGATTGCATCTGAGTTAGATGATCTTTTAAAAAATGAAATACTAGATGGATTAGATATAGAACCATCAGATTTCTGGGCTTCATTTCAAGCTATATTCGAAGAATTTCTTCCCAGAAATAATGCGCTGATAAGAAAAAGGGAAGATATTCAAACAAAGATAGATCAGTGGCATATAGAGAATAGAGAGAATTCTTTTGATCTAGAAGTTTATAAGGATTTCCTTAAAGATATTGGATATTTACTCATTGAAGGGGAGGACTTTAAAATTCGTACTAGTAGAGTTGATCCAGAAATCTCTAATATAGCAGGACCCCAACTTGTTGTTCCTGTTACGAATGCCAGATTTGCTCTTAATGCTGCTAACGCTCGATGGGGAAGTTTATATGATGCTCTTTATGGAACTGATGTTATTTCAGAAGACAGTGGAAGCGAAAAAGGAGGAGCTTACAATCCTGTACGCGGAGAAAAGGTTATACAATTCTCTAAAAATTTCCTCGACGATACCACTCCTCTTTTAGACCAAAAATTTAAGGATATAACCGGTTTCAATATAGAAAATAATGCACTTCAACTTACTACTGCTGATCAGAAGAAAACCTCTTTGAAGAATCCAGATCAATTTATAGGTTACCAAGGTTCTACAGACAACCCGAAATCTGTTCTTTTAAAACATAATGATCTACATATAGAAATACAGATTGATAGAAATGATTCCGTTGGTAAAGATGATCCAGCTGGAATTAAGGATATATTAATGGAGTCTGCAGTGACAACTATTCAAGATTGTGAAGATTCTGTTGCAGCTGTAGATGCTGAAGATAAGACTTTAGTTTATAGAAATTGGTTAGGACTCATGAAGGGAGATTTAACAGAAACCTTTCTCAAGGGTGGATCAGAGATGACTAGAGAATTAAACCCTGATAGAGAATATCTAGATAATAAAGGGGATTCTTTCTTTCTGCCTGGGAGAAGCTTAATGTTAGTCAGGAATGTAGGACATTTAATGACTAATTCTGCTGTCATTGATGGTAAAGGTAATGAAGTGCCTGAAGGTATTCTGGATGCAATGTTCACCATCTGTATTGCTAAACATGACCTAAATAATGCTAACAAACATAGGAACTCTAGGGCTGGTAGTGTTTATATTGTTAAACCTAAAATGCATGGTCCTGAAGAGATTAAATTTACTTGTGACTTATTTTCTTCTATTGAAAAGGCTCTAGATATTAAACCTCTATCAGTAAAGGTAGGTATCATGGATGAAGAAAGAAGAACTACTCTCAATCTCAAGGAATGTATAAGGGAAGCTAAGGAAAGGGTAATTTTCATTAATACAGGATTTCTAGATAGAACTGGAGACGAGATTCATACTTGTATGGAAGCTGGTCCGATGGTACCCAAAGCTGAGATGAAACAACAACCCTGGATAAATGCTTATGAAGACTGGAATGTAGACAACGGTTTGCTTACCGGCTTTAAAGGGCAAGCTCAAATAGGAAAAGGGATGTGGGCCATGCCAGATGAAATGTTAGAAATGTTGCAAACTAAAACTATGCATCCTGAAGCAGGAGCTAATTGCGCTTGGGTTCCTTCTCCCACTGCAGCCACCCTGCATGTTATGCATTATCACCAGGTATCAGTATCAGAACAGCAAGAATTATTAAGCACCAGACCTAGAGTAGACATTAATAACTTGCTGTCTATCCCAATCTTAGAAAAAGGTAGAAGCTTAACAAAACAAGAAATTCAGAATGAACTGGATAATAACGCTCAAGGCATATTGGGTTATGTAGTTCGATGGATTGATCAAGGAGTAGGGTGTTCAAAAGTTCTTGATATCAACAACATAGGTTTAATGGAAGATAGAGCTACTTGCAGAATATCAAGTCAACATATGGCTAACTGGTTACATCATGGTATTTGTTCTGAAGAACAAATAATTGAAACCATGAAACGCATGGCGATAGTGGTTGATAAGCAGAATGCAGGAGACCCTGAATATAACAATATGGCTCCAGATTATTCTGGACTTGCTTTTTCTGCAGCTTGTTCTCTGGTTTTACAAGGCAGGGTTCAACCTAGCGGGTATACTGAACCTATTTTGCATGCCAAACGTTTAGAATTTAAGGAGTAAGTTAGAAGGATGAGAATATTGCGGTACATAGCCTATTTATTTGGAATAATTTGCTTGTTTGGAGTGATGTATTTAACTAATTTATTTTATATGAAACCTTTCTCAATTGATCATTATCTAGCTAAAAATTTAATAATAGATTTTTCTGATACTCCAGAGGGTCTAACTTATTTAGGTATCGTCGATAGATTTAATTGGGCAACAGGACATCTTTCAAAATTGTCTATCACAGATTTAGAAGAAATATCAATCGATCTGATGAAAGCTAAAGAAAGGAAAGCAATGATAGAATCTTATGATTCTCTAAAACTTTCTAAAGACCAGCAAGTTACACAAAGAATTGCTCTTTTTTCTCTAGAAAACACAATCCAAGAGGAAGAGCTTTTCCCTTTTCATAGCTATCCCATCAACCAAATAGGGGGTCTTCATTTAAATATAGTTGAATTCATGACTGACATTCATCCTATAAGAAATATCTCAGAAGCTAAATATTACATTGATCGACTAAATCTTTTTGATGAAGTATTTGAAGCAAATCTAGAGATTCTTAATGAACAAAGAAAACAAAATATTTTTCCTCCAGAATTTGTTTTCAATCATGTAATAAGACAATTAAATGAATTTCTAAATTACCCTAACGAAGAGAATCCTTTATTTACGGTTTTTCTTAGAAAAGTTGAAGAACTTGAAGTTGACCTTGAAGATAAAAATAATTTATACAAGGAAGTCCAACTAGCTATAAAAGAGAGCGTCAATCCAGCCTTCAAGAGTTTGCTATTATTTATGGAAGAAACGCTTCCGAATGCAAACAAACTCCATGGTGTATGGTCATTACCAGATGGAGATAAATATTACGCATTAAGACTCAGATCCTATACCACAACTGATTATAGTGCTGAAGATATACATAGGATTGGTCTTAGTGAAGTAGCAAGAATTACTTTAAGAATGAGGCAAATACTAAATTCTTTAGGCTACACAGAAGAACTGAGTGTTGGTGAATTAATGAACCAAATGAACGAAGATCCCCAATTCTTATACCCTGATACACCAGATAGAAAGGATATAGTAGTTAGAGATTATACAGAGATAGTAAAAGAGACAGAGAAGGTAATGAAAGACTACTTTTTTGCTTTACCAAAAGCTAAGGTTGAGGTTAGAGCTGTTCCTGAATATTCAGAAGAAAATCAAGCAGGAGGTTACTATATGTCTCCTGCTTTAGATGGTTCCAGACCCGGAGTTTTTTATGCTAATCTTTTTGATATAAAACAAACTCCCACTTATAGTATGAGAACTTTAGCTTTTCATGAAGCTATACCTGGTCATCACCTTCAAAATGCTTTAAGTCTAGAAAATGACACCTTGTCTCTTTACAGGAAGTTTGGTTATTACACTTCTGCATTTGGAGAAGGGTGGGCGCTTTATTCTGAAAAGCTAGCAGTTGAAGCAGGGTTAGCTGAAAATCTATATGATGAACTTGGCGTTTTACAAAGTGAATTGTTTAGAGCTGTTAGGCTGGTTGTTGATACTGGTATTCATTACAAAAGATGGACAAGAGAAGAGGCAATGAGTTATATGAAGAGTATCACCGGTATGTCAGACACCGAAGTGGTAACGGAGATAGAAAGATATATTGTTTGGCCCGGCCAGGCATGTAGTTATAAAGTTGGAATGTTAAAGATTCTTGAGTTACGTGAAAGAGCAAAGAAAGAATTAGGAAATAAATTTGATATAAGATCTTTCCATTCTGCAGTTTTAGACAATGGAGAGCCCCCGTTGTTCATAGTCGAGGATTTTGTAGAAGATATGATTAATAACCTCAAATAATCTTTTTGCAGTTTTACTTCTTTCTATGCTAGAAGTTCTCACAATACCAACATACATCATTTTAGGAATAGCATCTTTCTTTGCTGGACTGTTAAATGCCTTGGCTGGGGGTGGCACCTTCTTTACTTTACCAGCTTTGCTCTATGTAGGCTTACCTCCAGTAAGTGCTAACGCAACTAATGCATCAGTACTCTTACCAGGGTATCTTGGGACAGTTTTCGGGTTAAGAAATTCTTTAGATTCAATTAATAAGAGACAGCTAGCTATCTTAATGTCTATAGTTGTTGTAGGCGCTATTATTGGTTCATATGCGTTAATTAATACTTCAGACAAATTATTTCGAGAGTTAGCTCCTTTTCTAATCCTTCTAGCCACTTTTCTCTTTATATCAGGACCTAGAATAACTAAGTTTAAAGAAAGTGCATCAAAAAACTCATTTCTAGAACGAGTTGGGGTTTTTGCTGTGAGTGGTTATGGAGGTTACTTTAATGGAGGATTGGGGATTGCTTTAATGGCAATATTTTCAATGAGTGGGAATCAAAATCTTAAGCAAATGCTTGCACTTAAATCTCTATTCTCATTACTTTTAACATCCATTTCAGTTATTGCTTTTTCTTTAGCAGAGTTAATACACTGGCCTTTAGCTTTAGGTATGATGTTTTTTTCTGTCTTAGGAGGTTATAGCGGAAGCTATATAGCCCGAAAAGTCTCTTCCCAAAAATTAAATATACTTATAGTGTTTGTTGGTTTAAGTGTAAGTGTTTTATTATTTATCAATTAGCAATCAAATAATGCACTCTTTTTTTAGAATCTCTTTGAGTTTGCTGTTTTGTTTTTTCTCTTGCCCATTTGTATTTTCAGATGAATCTGCTAAACAATTAGTTGAGAGTAACTGTCTCAATTGTCATTTAGACCCAAATATACAAGCACCATCTCTAGAATCAATGTCTTGGTACACTAAACAAGGGTTAGTAGCAGTTATGCAACGGGGAAAAATGAAATCACAATCTGCCCACCTTACACAAGAGGAGCAATTTCTTATTGCAGATTTTATTAGTGAAGCTGTGGTAGATGATCAGTTTGAAGAATGCCAGTTTGATCTAAAGAAAAAAGATGTATTAGGCAAGAGTCACTGGTCTAGTTGGGGAGTTACGAATACCAACACTAGATATCAGCCTGATTCAGATATAGATAGCAGAAATGTAAGTAACTTAAAACTAAGATGGGTTTTTAATGTGAAAGGCTTGGAGTCTCGCTCTCCACCGGTAGTAATAGGAAATTTATTAATCATTGGCACCTCTACCGGGTTTATTTATGCCCTTGATAAAAAAACGGGCTGTGTTCATTGGTCTTATCGAGCTGAAGGAGACATAAGGAGCTCTCCTCTAGTAAAACTGAATAACGCTTTTTTATATTTTATTGACTCTTATTTAACGGTCTATTCTCTAAACCTGTTAGATGGATCAGTTCGCTGGAAAACCGATTTACCTTCTGAAGAATTTAATTTTTCTACTGGATCACCTGTTTTATATGGCTCTAAACTAATAATCCCTATTTCTACAATAGAGACTGTTATGCCTCTTGATCCTTTTCATGAATGCTGCAAGACCAGCGGGGCAGTAGTAGCAGTAGATGTTTATACTGGAGAGTTAATATGGAATCACAGAGTTTTGCCTAAAGCTGAGTTAATAGGGAAGCGTTTAATTACGAGGGTAAAAAAGTTTGCACCCTCAGGAGCTGCTGTTTGGTCCACTCCAACAATAGATAGTTCAGGAAATAAAATCTTTTTTGGAACAGCCCAAAGTCTTCAATCACCAGCATCAGAATTTAGTGATGCTATTATTGCTTTAGATTTTGATACAGGTAAAAGAATTTGGTCCCATCAGACCACCCCTAAAGATGCTTTTAATCTTGCTTGTATGATCCCCCTTCATCCCAGCTGCCCAGAAGAAGATGGACCTGATCTAGACTTTGGTGCAGCTGTTATTTATACAAAAGACAATCAAGGCAAGGAAATAGTAATAGCTGGTCAAAAATCTGGTTGGGTCTATGCTTTTGATCCAAAGGATGGACAAAAGATTTGGTCAAAAAGATTAGGTCGAGGAGGGAAGCTTGGGGGAGTACATTGGGGAATGGCTACTAAGGGAAATACCTTATTTGTGGGTATATCTGATAGAGAAATTCCTTCAGATGAAGGGCTATACGATATGAAACCTTCACCTGGACTTTATAGCTTAGATATTTCAACTGGAAATTTATTATGGGTATCTTCTATTGAACTTAGAAAAGACTGTGAGGAATGTAATGAAAAGAATCTTTTAGGTTTTTCGGCGCCAATTTCAATTACTAATGATGTAATTTTTGCTGGTTCCCTAGATGGAAGATTTTTTGCTTATACTACTCAAGGGAAACGAGTGTGGACTTTTGATACAAAAAAAGATTTTATAGCTGTAAATGCGTATAGTACAAAAGCTAAAGGAGGTTCAATAGATGCAGCAGGACCAGTTATAGTGGATGATTGGGTTTTTACTAACTCAGGTTTTGGCGGGCATGATCAAATTCCAGGCAATGTCTTATTAGCCTTCTCTTTAGAATGAAATTTATGTGTTTAGAAAAAATAAAGATTTATTCTTTATATTTTATTGATAGGATGCGCACTAAAGATTATTTAAATATCCTAGATTGCTTAAAATTCTGATCTTATGAGGCTTACTATCTTTGGAACTGGCTACGTGGGCCTAGTTACAGGTGCTTGTCTAGCAGAAGTTGGACATGAGGTCACCTGCGTTGATATTGATAAGAAAAGAATTGAATCTTTGTTAGAAGGAAAAATTCCTATATTTGAACCAGGTCTCGAACCTTTAGTGCAAACTGGATTAAAAAATAAGAAATTAAGTTTTACATCTGATCCAAAGAGTTGCCTCGATAGAACTGAAGCTGCAATGATTTGCGTCGGCACTCCTGATGATGGAACAGGAGCTACAAATTTAAAATATGTTATAGATGTAGCAAACACACTGGCTGAAGAGTTGAATTATTCTATTCCAGT
>TARA_B100000686_G_scaffold13625_1_pt1 | contig 17301 bp, 13 predicted proteins | sample TARA_B100000686 | Tara Oceans TARA_B100000686 (sample SAMEA2622733) | marine metagenome | biome: marine biome (ENVO:00000447); feature: marine epipelagic mixed layer (ENVO:xxxxxxxxx); material: "saline water (ENVO:00002010), including plankton (ENVO:xxxxxxxx)" | depth 150 m
CTATATATGATTAAAGAACTATGTCATTATTTTGATCCAACTGCATCATATACATCGTTAACCTTAATAAGAGACACATTCGGAACTAAAGAATAATGATAGAAGAATCAATACTAAAAAGTAATTTTGTTGGAAGAGATGGTTTCCGATGGTGGATTGGTCAAGTTGCACCAGAAGAAGCTCAAGGTAGTCAGATAAATCAGATTAAAGATGATAAGGAAGATCAATCTGATCCTTGGGGTAATAGAATTAAAGTCCGTATTATGGGTTATCATTCTCAAGATCCAGAGGTATTACCTGATAAAGATTTGCCTTGGGCACAAATTTTATTACCATCAACTGCTGGTTCTGGTGGAGGAGGTATTTTTAGATCGACCAGGTTAACACCAGGTGATAGTGTATTTGGATTTTTTCTTGATGGTGATGATGCACAATTACCTGTAATATTAGGAATTTTTGGTAGACCCTCAACAAATGAACCACTTGGTCCTTATTCAAAACCATTTAAACCATATACTGGATTTACTTCAAAAAATCAACCAAGTAAATATTTTTTAAATACTGAAGTTGGATCACAGGAAGGTGCTAGATCTACTTCTTTACCATTAGATTTAACTAAAGAAATAATTAATAAAGTAAATTCAGCTAAACTTAGTTCTTTAGTTGATCAACTTGGTGAAGAGTTGGGTGAAATTAAGTTTAATCAGGAAAAGATAATTAGTTCTTTTGATGCTTTAGGTAGTATAATTGATACACCTACTGTATCTGATGGAATTTCAACTTTAGAACTTAATTCTAGGTTGATTAAGACTGAAATGAAAAATATGTCTAAGGATTTAAAGTTATTAACTGAGAAGATTGATACTGATACTATTAAAGCTCAGTTTGCAGATGTTCTTGGTGGTATTAATACTGAAGAATTTAAATTAAAAACTAAAGAAATTCAAGGAATAGTAAAGAGTCAAATTGAAGAAAGGAAACTTAATGCAAAGAGGCATATAGAACAATTGGGTGGTGGAATAGCAAAGGATATGATGGGTAAGTTGCAAACTGAACTTGCTAATAAATCTAATAATGGTTTAATAAAAACCTATAATGGAGTTTTTGCTGCTGTTTTTGCTGCAACTAAAAAAAGATCAATAGCTAAAAAGGCAGGTATAGCAGCACAAGCAGCATTTATTAATCCTCTTAAAGATTTTGGTAAGAATGTTCCTTGTCTTTTACAAAATGTTTTAGGTGGACTTGGTGATTCTATTGGAGGTATTATTGATCAATTAGTATCTAATGTTGTTAATTTTACTAATTGTATTTTGGATCAGGCAATTGGTGGAATATTGAATCAGATAATTGGAGGTCTTACAAAAGGAATTGCACCTTTTATAGGTGGATTATCTAAAATTTTAGGTGGATTTAGTCCTGGTGATTTTCTTAGAGGTAAAGCTGCTAATTTAATGTCAATTGCAAGTATGTTTAAATGTAAACCACCTACAAAGTTAGCTTCCGAACAAGTTCAACAAAAAATGGTTGGAATTGGACCAATGCAACATGTTGATGAGTTAGTTGATAATATTTTATCTGTTGCCAATACTGCAGATTCTCTAACGGAGGGAGTGGTTGGTGCTGTTCAAGGAATATCTGGACTTGGTGGTGGATTGGGTGTGTTTGATTTTATGAACCCAAGTGTATCTGTTCCTGGATTTAAGAGTCCACTTGGTGAATGTTATAGTGGACCTCCTTTAAAATGTGCTGGATTAAAACTTAATATTTTTGGTGGTGGAGGAATTGGTGCAAAAGCAGGAGCAATCCTTGGTGATAAAATAGGTACAGGTGTTGAGGCAGTTGGTAGTCTTATTGGTGTAGATTTAACTAGTGGTGGTTCTGGATATAATGCTGCACCATTTATTGAAATAGTTGATACATGTAATCAAGGATATGGTGCAACTGCTAGAACAGTAGTAGATTTTGATCCAGATTCACCTACTTATCAACAAGTTATTGATGTTATTATTATTACACCTGGTGAGAATTATCCAGTTAAAGATGATGGAGAACCTGTTGTGGTTGATCATGTAACTATTGTTAGTCCTGGAGAAGATTATGATAAAGATGATAAGGTTACTGATAATGCTGGTAATGAATATGAAATCTCTGTTGATAATTTTGGTAGAATTGTTAGAGTAACTCCACCTAATCCTTCAATGGATAGTGCCCCAACAATAACTGAATTCCCTGAACTTATAGTTGAATCTAAAACTGGATTTGGTGCAATATTAAGAGCACAATTGAAACCAAGACCTTTATATCAAGGAGAAGTTAAGCAAGTTATTGACTGTGTTAGTTGAAATAAATAGAAGGGTAAGGTATTAGAATATGTCAAAACAACCAAGTTGGCAAAAAAGACAAGTAGATTCTTTTGGAAAATTTAGAATCGAATATGGAAATCCTTCAAGTAATTTGGGGGGACCTAGTGTTTTTAGCCTTGTTGGAGAGGGTGAAGGTGGAAATGGTAAGTTGGGATTATTAGAAAATGGTAATTTTGATATTATGGTTGATCAAACTGTAAGAATCACTGGTGCTGCTAATAATAAAAGACCTGATACTGGATCTGGAGTTGAAATTTTATCTAAGGAAGGTGGAATTGATATTACCTGTCAAAAAGGAACTCTTAAAATAGTTGCTGAAAATATAGAAGTTACTTCTGCTTCTAATATAACATTTAAAGCAAATGGACAAATTAAACATGATGCAGATCATGCTCATTTTGTTGTTAAAGATTTAGATGTAGATCCTGAAAAGTATTTGGGTAATTTTAAAGAGGGTGATGTTTATGTTAGGGATGCTGGTTTCTTACATAAGTGTTTCGTGAATACTGAAGTTGGGGAGTTTGGAAACTAATGACGCAAGATACCAACTTTACGGGAATAAATGACGGTGGTAATCATCAGGTAAGTAATGTTGCCGAATTTTATAATGATGTTCATGTTTATGGAAAATTATATGCCGATTTAGTTGGTGGATTATCTGGTGATGGTGATACATTAATAGTAACTAATTTAGAAGTTACTAAAAATGCCTTTTTTGGTGGTGATGTAACTATAGAAGGTCTTCTTGATACAGATTATCTTACAGTTTATCAAAGGTTAGATGTTGGTGCTGGTGGAACAGTATTTACTGCTATTTCTACAACTAATGGTAGGGATGGATATGGACAAACTGGTGGTCGTGTTGGTATAGGTAGTACACAACCAGATGCTTTATTCCAAGTAGGTGCAGGAGATACATCTTTTGTTGTTACTGATTGGGGTAATGTTGGAATAGGCACTACCATTCCTGGTGGAAAATTCCAGGTTGGATTGGAATGTTTAACAGTTACTACTGATCCTTGTAGAGTTGGTATTGCAACTACACAACCACAAGATAAATTCCAAGTTAGTAGTGGAACACAAGGTGCTGTTATAAGTGATGCTGGACAAGTTGGTGTAAGAACCTCTATGTTCGAGGGGACAGAAGTCTTTAAAGTAAATTCAACAGATAAATCGTTTGTTATTACTGATGATGGTAATGTTGGTATAGGAAGTTTAGATCCTACTGCTATTCCTGGTTATGATGCAGTTACAGAAGGTATAATAAAATTAAATGTAGAAGGGACAGTTAAGATTGATAGAAATATAATTGACTCTTCTGATTCTCCAGGTGCAAACGGATATTACTTAGCAAGAGATGGAAATGGTATCAGATGGCAACAAGCATCTCCCGTTTCTTTGGATGGAATGTATGTTCAGGATGAAGGTGCTAATTTACCTACAAATGGAACTGCACAGTTATTCCAATATTTGAATTTTGTAGAAATAGAGAGTCAAGGTCTTGGAGTAGATACATTACTTCCAATACCAGACCCAGTAAACCCAACTGCGGTTGCAAAGATTCAGACGCAGGCTTTATGGGGTCATACTAATTCTACTAATACTTCTCCAATCTATAGGATGACGAAGGTTGGTATTCTTAATAATAATCCTCAAGTAGAATTAGATATAACTGGAGAAGTTCATGCAACTGGACCTGTTGATTTTGATGATACATTAAATGTTGATGGTGATGTTACTCTTAATGCTAAAGTAGATGTAGATGGATTAGCAACATTTAATGATACTACTGATGCAAGTAGTACTACAAGTGCATCTGTTCAATTAGATGGTGGACTTGGTGTTCAGAAGAAAGTATATATTGGTGGATTAACAAGGATTCAGGATACTACTGATTCTTCATCATGTAATACTGGTGCTTTAGTTGTATCTGGTGGTGTTGGTGTTGGTAAAAATCTTCATGTTTGTGGTGAAGCTGAGTTTGATGAGAGTGTTATAATAGATGATACAACACAATCTGTAAACTGCACTACTGGTGCTTTAATAGTTAAGGGTGGTGTTGGTATTTCTAAGAATTTGAATGTTTGTGGTGATGCAGATATTTACAGTACAACACAGTCAACAGATAAGAATAGTGGTGCATTAGTTGTTGAAGGTGGTGTAGGAATTGAGAAGAATTTAAATGTAGGTCAGAATACAAAACTTATTGGAACTTTAGAATTAGAGAATCAAATAATTGACAAGTTTGATAGTAATGGTGTTGGTGTATGTAAAACTGATTATAGGTTATCTACTTTTAGTACTGGTGTTGGTGTTGGGGTATCTTGGAGACCTTCTGGAGTTCAAACTAAGAGAACTATTTGGGTTACAAAGAATGGATGTGATAGTAATAGTGGATTGTTAGAAGGTGATGCAAAAGCAACAATTGCTTCTGCAGCAGCAGTAGCACAGATGGGTGATACTATTAAAGTTCGTTCTGGTGTTTATTTTGAAGATAATCCAATTGGATTAAATTATGATGTTGCCATCTCTGGTGAGGATTTAAGATTAGTTACTGTTGTTCCAAATAATACTGATAAAGATATATTCCATGTTAGAAATGGATGTTTAGTAGAAAATATGAGTTTTAAAGGATCTGATGGTGTGTTGACAACTCATCATGGTTTGGCAGCAGTAGCATTTCCACCAACAGATAATGCTAAAAAGGCAATTAATGGTTTTATTCAATTAGGTCCATCCAATGAAGGACCTAGTGGTAGATATAAGAGTCCATATGTTAGAAACTGTACTAACTTTATGACTGGTAGTATTGGTATGAAGATTGATGGTGATCATGTTAATGCTGCATATACTGGAACTAATAACTTAGGTCAGGATATTAAGAGTATGGTTTGTGATTCCTTTACTCAATATAATGAAGCAGGTATTGGTGTTTCAATTACTAATAAAGGATATGCTCAGTTAGTTTCTATCTTTACTATTGGATGTGAGAAAGCAATTTATTGTGATTCTGGTGGACAGTGTGATCTTACAAACTCTAACTCATCATTCGGTACTTATGGATTAGTTTCTGATGGTACTAGTGGTATAGAATTTGATGGAACTTTAAGTGCCAAGATGGAAGCTGAAGCTGATAATATAGTTGTTACGAACTGTCAAGATCAAAGTAATAATAACAGAACTCCTTTTGATGGGCAGGGTGCATATTTCCACTTAGATATGAATGATTATCCAGATACAATTTCAACTGTATCAATAACTGAACCAATGCAGATTATTAGATCTATTAATGTTGTTAATGGTGGTAATCCTGGTGATTATGCTGCATCTGCACCACCTCTTATTACTGCTACTCTTCCAGATGGTCCAGAATCAATTATTGCAGAATTTTCTCCTAATGTAAGTGCTGCTGGAACAATTACATCTGTGGATGTTATTTCTAGTGGTAGAAATTTCTTACCCACACAAAGTATTGTTATAAGTATATCTGGGTCTGGTGCTGCACAATTAACTGCAGATATGGACCCCATTTTATATACTGTGGATGAGGCAACCGAAGTTACTGCTAGTGGTGGAACTACAGTAACCTTTAATGAATTTATTCCTTATGAAGTAAAATCTACTGCAAAAGTTGAATTTGTAAGATTAAGTAGGATTATAACCAGTTCACATTCATTTGAATATGTAGGTGCTGGTGTAGACCTAAATACAGCTAACCCATTCCAAGCTGGAAAACCAGTACCAGAAAATGAAGTTATTGCCATTAATGGTGGTCAAGTTCCTTTCACAAGTACGGATCAAAAAGGTAATTTTAGAATTGGTGATGGTTTGACTATTGATCAGACAACGTCTACAATACGTGGTAGAGATTTCAATAGAGCAATACAAGCACAATTAACACCACTGATATTAGCACTTAGATAATATGGCAATTGCACCAGTAAATAAGTTTATTAATATTGCTGTTCCTGTTGCACCAGGGGTACAGAAACTTTATGAGGTTCCTACAGGAACTTCTGCATTATTATTATATGCACAAGTATCTAATGTTGCTGTTGGAACAACTTATCCTACAACTACATTTTGGCAAAGAAGAACTCAGAGAAGTACTGGTAGTACAAGAGATGTAAGAGTAATAAAATCAGCAGAAATACCACCACAGGATGCATTAATAATGGTGGATGGTAGAATAGTATTAGAAAAAACACCATTAGTAGTTGATAGTTTATTCATTAGAGGTACACAACAAGGAGTTGGTATTATTACTGATGTTCAATATGATGAACCATCAGGAATTGCTACAGTTCATACTGAGATAAAGCATGGATTTAATGCTGGTGATCAGATTAGTATGGGTGGTATGTATTTCACTTGTGCTTCTTACTCTGGTATAACAACTAATATTTTTCCAGATCCTCAGAGATCTTATACTATTGATCAGATTCAAGGTAATGTAGGAACATCAAAAACATTTTCAATTGATATTGGTGGTGCTGGTGGAAATGCTCATACTTATAATTCAGCAATACATAGATTTGTCAGAGCAGCTACTGAATGTGTAGAAGTTGTTTCTAGTTCAAATTATACTGCTGGTGATAAGCTTAATGTAAGTAATGCAAGTTATGAAGGATCTACTGGAGAATTGGTTTTAACTTTAGGTGCAAATAATCTTCAAGCAAATGATACGATAAAAATTGCAGATAACTCTTTAGTATTTACTTGCACTATGGATAATAATTATAGTGAACATTCTTATCCAAGATCAACAGATCCAGCATCTAATACTCCATTAACACTTGCTATTGCTGTTGCAAATGAATCAATTCGGGTTCAAGTTGGTAAGTCAAGTGCTGGTGGATTTGTTGCTCCATTAGAAATGGAGTTAATCGCAAGTATTCTAGAGAATAGTAATGTCTAAGCGATATTTGAGTGGTCGGGTTAAGAGAACCCCACAAGATCAATTAAAAGATGATAGGTATAAGTATCTCGGATTAGAACAGGCAGAACCTAATCTTGCAGATCCTGGTACAACACCACCAGTTCCTTCTGGACAACAATATCAGTTAGTTGCTATTCCTGCGTTTCCAGGTAAAAGATATTGGGTTCCTGTTGGTGGTGGATTAATTCCAGGTGCTATTAGTGTATATGATGAAGGTATTCTTGTTAGTGCTGCAAGTAGTATTACTCAACTTAATTTTGTTGGAGCAGCAGTAACTGCAGCAGCAGATCCTCAACATCCTTCAGGACATCCAGGTATTGCTGCAACTGTAACTGTTATACCTGTTACTATTGGTTCTGATCCTCCAGTTAATCCAAATCATGGAGAGTTATGGTGGGAAGATGATATAGGTGATTTATGTATTTGGTATGATGATGGTGATAGTAGCCAATGGGTTACTGTAGTTGCTAGTGGAAATGGTGGTGGTCCTACAGGTCCTCCAGGTCCAGGTGGTCCTCCAGGTGCTCCAGGTGGTGGCGGTCCTGCAGGTCCTCCTGGTCCTCCAGGTGCAGATGGTCCAGTAGGACCAGGTGGAACAGGACCTACTGGTCCTCCAGGTCCTCCAGGATCAAGTGGTCCTGTAGGTCCTGCTGGTGGTCCTCCAGGTCCCGTAGGTCCTCCAGGTCCAACAGGTACTCCAGGATCTGATGGTGCTGATGGCGATACTGGTCCTCCAGGTCCTGCAGGTCCTCCAGGTCCAGATGGTCCTACAGGTGGATCAGGTCCTACAGGTGGTCCAGGTCCAACAGGTCCTCCAGGTCCAGATGGTCCTACTGGTCCTGCTGGTGGTCCTCCAGGTCCCGATGGTCCTCCAGGTCCTCCAGGATCAACAGGTGGATCAGGTCCTCCAGGTCCAGATGGTCCCGCAGGTCCTCCAGGTCCAGCAGGTGGTCCTCCAGGTCCAGATGGTCCCGCAGGTCCAGCAGGTCCTCCAGGTCCCGATGGTCCTCCAGGTCCAGGTGGTCCTCCAGGTCCAGGTGGTGGTTCTGGTATTCCATCTGGTGCAATTTTAATATGGTCTGGTGCTGCAAATGCTATTCCTTCTGGATGGGTATTGTGTGATGGAAATAATAGTACTCCAAATCTAACAAATAGATTTGTTGTTGGTTCTGGTGCTAGTTACTCAGTCAATGATACTGGTGGTAGTGCTAATTCAGTAGTTGTATCACATAACCACGGTGCTAATGTTAACATTAGTGGTGGAGGTGCTCATACACACTCATTCTCAGATTCTTTTACTGCATCTGGATCTCACTCTCATAGTTTTTCGGATTCTTTTTCTGCATCTGGTTCTCACTCTCATACATTTTCTGGTTCTGCTTCTCATAGTCACGGTTTAAATTTAAGCGATTCTGCTCACCAACATACGGCTGCAATTCCTTCTGGATCTCAGGGTATTGATACTGATAGTCATGGTCATGATATGAGCATCTATTCAGGTGCTTCCAATTCTTCAACTTGGGGTGCAACTGCTAATGTTAGCGGTACTGTTTCATCAGCAAGCGTATCAATTTCTGGATCTACAAGTAATCAAAGTGTAAGTATCTCTGGATCTGTTTCTGGAAATACAAGTAATGAAAGTGTAAGTATTTCTGGATCTGTTTCTGGAACTACTGGTTCTGGAGGTTCTGGTGTAAGTGGAACTGCAACAATTGATTCTGAAGGTGTAAGTGGAACTAATAAGAATCTACCTCCATATTATGCTTTATGCTACATCATGAAAACTTAAAATAAATAAAGAGGTATATTAATATTTAATGTCAGGACATACTCCCAGAATTGATTTTCCAGCTAATCCCAATGTAGGAGAAGATTATTCCTATAATAACTCCATTTGGAGATGGGATGGATATGTCTGGAGAAGAATTCCTGATCCAGGTGCTCCAGGTCCTACTGGTCCAACAGGTCCTCCAGGTTTAACTGGTCCTTCTGGACCTGTAGGTCCTGATGGTCCTGTAGGACCTCCTGGTCCTGCTGGTGGTCCTCCAGGTCCTCCAGGTAATGATGGAACTCCTGGTCCTCCAGGTGGAGATGGTCCTCCAGGTATTGGTGGTCCTACTGGTCCTCCAGGTAATGATGGACCTCCAGGTCCTCCTGGTCCTAACGGTATTGGAACTCCAGGTCCTCCTGGTAATGATGGTCCTACAGGTCCTACTGGTCCCACAGGTCCTACTGGTCCTCCTGGTCAAAATCAAGGTCCAGCAGTTACAGAAGTATTTGTAAAACAATATAAGGAAGGCACAACAGAAAGAAGTTGCGAAAGTCCTATTTTTGTCACTGGTGGTGATACAATTGGGATTGGATCAACAAGTAATGCTTACGGAAATAGATTTGCTCAAAATGATGATCCAACAACGGCTCCTGGTGGTAGTTGGAATGTTTGTGATGGAGATTTATGGTATGATTTAGATTCTGGTGCTGGTGGTGGTCCTGGTCCTGCTGGTCCTCCTGGACCTCCTGGTCCTCCTGGTAGTGGACCTCCTGGACCTCCTGGTCCTCCAGGATCTGATGGTGGAGATGGTGGAGATGGTCCTCCTGGACCTCCTGGACCTCCTGGTCCTCCTGGATCTGGTGGATCAGGTGGTGCTAATGTAACCACTGATGATAATCCACCTAGTAATCCTACTGATGGAGATCTTTGGTGGGATTCGGCTAATGGTCGATTAAATGTATATTATGATGATGTTGATAGTTCACAATGGGTTAGTGCTAGTGCTGCAGGAGTTGGACCTGATGGTCCTGCTGGTCCTCCAGGTCCTTCTGGTCCTCCAGGTCCTCCAGGTTCAGGTGGTGCAACTGATAAAATAGAAGAAGGTAATAGTCATGTAGAAGTTATTGATACTGGAGTTGGTTTAGGTACTGTTTTTGTTAATACTGAAGGTACTGATCGTTGGGAATTTACCCATCAAGGGCATCTTCTTCCAATAGCACATGAACAATATGATATTGGATCAGCAGAGCAAAAAGTTAGACATTTATTCTTATCAGATAATAGTATAAAATTTGTTAAGAGTGATAATACAATTAATTCATTAGGAATATACACAGGTACTGATCAATTAACTTGGACTGGATCATATGGTTTTATGAATTTAAGTGGGCATATTATTCCTACTGATAATGCACAGTATGATCTAGGTAATGCAGAATATAAGATTAGACACTTATTCTTATCAGATAATAGTTTAAAATTTGTAGGTGCTGATGATGTAGTACGTGCAGTTGGTATTACCAATGGTAATTTAACCTATATGGGTAATCAATTATTAACAGTTCAACTTGATAGTCCTCAAGTTGGACATATTTTAGAGTATAATGGTACAGTATGGGCGAATAAAGTTAATAGTGGTTCTGCAACAGCAGTTGCTGCTCCATTTGAAAGTAAATGGCATATACCAATAGGAAACTAAATACTAAACAGGAATTGACACATTATGGCAGCTACAATATATACGGGAACAATGTTCCCAGGATCAACTTTTACTCACACTAATAGTTCTGGGGGTAATGAGCGTGTGGTTATTAATTATATCTACGCTGGTAATGAATCTGGTATGGCTTCTTATCCAATAACAGTTAAATTTGGAACATCTGGTGAAAATGGTAATGGACATTCAGGTGATATGGAAACTTACTTTGAAATAGGAAAATATACTGCATTTGGAAAGTCTGTAGGTTGGGGTGCTCAAGGTTCTCCTGTAAATGCTGGTGGTCAAAACGTACATACAGGAAGTGGATCTGCTACTGCGGGTCCTTGTGAAATATATTTGGCTGATGGACATCACTTTAAGATAGAATCTAATAGTAATCTTCAAAACAACGCTCAAGCTAGGTATCAAATTTTAGTAATACCAGAGACTAACTGATGGCAGTAAATTTTCCAAATAGTCCTTCAACTAACGACACCCACACCGAGAACGGTTTAACTTGGAAGTGGGATGGAACTACTTGGATTATTCAATCTGTTGCACCTCCTGGTCCTGCTGGTCCTCCAGGTTCTGCAGGTCCTCCAGGTTCTGTAGGTCCTCCAGGTAGTGGTGGTACTCCTGGTCCTCCAGGTCCTGCTGGTTCTGCTGTTCCAGGAACAACAAAAGTTGCTATATTAAAAGATCAGAAAGATGCTACTGTAAATGGTGGTAACTTTATCAGTGGTGGTTGGAGAGATAGGGATTTAACGGTAGAAGAAGATCCACAAAACTTTGTTACTTTTAATGCAGGTGGATCAGAAAGTTCTACAAGTCCTGGAAATACACCTGGTTATTGGTCATTACCTGCAGGAGACTATAAGATAGATTGGAGTGCTCCTGCTTTTAGTGTTAGTAGTCATCAAAGTAGATTAATATGGGATACTACTGAGGCAACGATTTCAAATGCTGGTGATAATGGCGGTAGTTATGAAGAAGGTAGTTCTGAATATTGTAAATCTAGTGGTGGTGATGCTACATTCAGTATTGGATCTAAAATTTTAACTATTACAGATACTACATATTTTAAAATATTACATAAATGTATTACTACTAGTAGTGGGACAGAAGGTTTTGGTGTAAATGCTAATGTTGGTATAAAAAATATTTACACCCAAGTAAAAATAACAGATTTATCAACTGCAGTTGCTACTTCTCCTGGTCCTGCTGGTCCTCCAGGACCTCCTGGAGCTGGGGGTGGTGCTAGTGTAACTACATCAGATACTCCTCCAACTTCACCTAATGATGGTGATCTTTGGTGGGATTCTGAAGAAGGAGTTTTAAATGTGTATTATGAGGATGCAAATAGTTCTCAATGGGTTAATGCTTCTGGTAGGGGTAATATAGATCTATCATCTATTAAATCTCCAAATCTTTTATTCCAAAGTCAGAATTGGAATATACCTTTCTAAATATTAAACAGGGTTTATAAAATTATGGCAGCAACAGTACATAACGGATCTATAACACCAGGTAGCAATTATACTTATATTAATAATACTAATAAAAATGTAAGGATTGTTGTTAATTATCTGTGGCTTGGGCAATCTGGTAGCAACCCCATGCTGTATATTGGAACAGGACAAAATCCAAATGGTGATACTACAACAATGGCGATTGAATTAATTGCTGGACAAGTATATGGAAAACATATTGGTTTTATTAGAGGTGATGATAACACGGCACAAAATGGAACTGGTGTACAAGGTTTTTCTATGCCTACAGAGTTTTTTCTAGCTGAAGGAATGCATTTTATTATAGACATATTAGGTAATCATAATAAAAATACAATGTTTAATTTTGTAGCAATAACTGAAGATTAATAATGGCAATAGATTTTCCTGCTAGTCCTAGTACCAATGATACCCATACTCATAATGGGTTGACTTGGACTTTTGATGGAACAACGTGGAAAATAAACACAACAGTTCAGAGTGGTTCAACTACATTTACAGGTTTAACAGATACACCTTCAAGTTACACTGGTCAAGGTGGTAGTTTTGTTAAGGTTAATAGTGCTACTAATGCATTAGAATTTGGTACTGGTGGTGGTGGTCTTCAAAATATTGTAGAAGATCTTACACCACAATTGGGTGGTGAGTTAGAAACTAATAATAATAATGTTTATGTTAATAATAATGATTCATTAAATTTTGGTAGAGATGTTGGAGCTGCAAGTTATGCTGATAGATTAGCTATCTATGCTGATCCAAATAATGTTAATGGAAGTGTTTCTTTTATAGATGATGCCAGTTATAATGGTCTCCATATCATGTATGGGACTCGAACTGATTCTTTTGGTAATTATGTAAGTAAGATATTATTTAAACAAAGAACAGGAAATGGTATTCCAGCATATGACTTAAAGATATGGAATAGTGGCGTTCAACCACGCAATATCCTTGATAAGGATGGGCAAGCAGGAACAGCAGGTCAAGTATTAAGTGCTACTGGACTTAGTGGTGTTGATGGATTAGATTGGATTGATCCTAGTAGTGGTGGTGCTAGTGTAACTACATCTGATACACCACCTTCTAGTCCTAGTGATGGTGATCTTTGGTGGGATTCCCAAAATGGAAGATTACTTGTATATTATGAGGATGTTGATAGTTCTCAGTGGGTTGATGCTTCAGGTAGAGGTGTAAATAATTCTGTTTCACAGGAGACTGGAACATTTAGTTTAACAGTAAGTCCTAATTGTCAAAATGCTGCAGTTAGTACTGGTAATTATGTAAAAACTGGTAATATGGTTACTGTTGATTTTAATGTATATCATAATGGTGGAACTTCTGGAGATACCAATTTACGATGGGGTGGGCAGAATGGATATTTTACAATAAATGATACTTCATTACGTCCTGTGGCTACAGCAGGAATTTTCTACAATAGAAGATATTTTGATATACCACCTGGTAATGTTACTGGTACATTAGGAGTGTGGGTAGGTACTTGTGGTGTTACTCCTGGTGGTGAAATATATACTTCTAGTGCAATGGCAGCAGGACCAGGATCTTATGGAATATATTATTTCAGTGGTAGTTGGAGGGTAGCATAATGGCAATAGATTTTCCTGCTAGTCCTAGTCTTAATGATGCTCATACTCATAATGGGTTGACTTGGAAGTGGGATGGCACATCTTGGATTTTACAAACAACTGTTACTGCTGGTGCAACTGCTTTTCCAGATTTAACAGATACTCCTGCTAGTTTAGGAAGTGCTGGAGAATTTATTAAAGTTAATAATGCTGGAAATGCTTTAGAATTTACACCTTCTCCAACAACTACAACTATTAGGTGGGGAAAGAATAATAATACTGGTACATCTGATTATACGGAATTTAATAGTGGTTCTACTGGTAAAACATATCAATATACTGGTATGAGTAATATAGTTAATGGTAATCTTTGGGGTGGATCACATAGAACAACATTAAATGGTGGTGCTGGTGGTGATACTCGTCATATATTTGCATTAAACACAGGTGCAGTAACTACATGGACTATAGGTGTTGATTCTACTAGTACTACTACAAGTGGCAGTCCTAGACTTTGGACTTCACCCGATGGGCAGAATTGGACTTTACATACTAGTGGTGCATCAATAGGATATCCAACACCAACATATTCTGTATCTGCTGCTCAGATTTTGATTTGTAGTATGGGTCAAAGTACAGATATAACCTTTACTGTTGGAGCTACAGAGACATATACCAGTAGTGGTGCTTTTATTACATTATCCGATACACCTACAAATTATACTTCTAGTAATAATAAGTACCTAAAAGTAAATAATGGTGCAACTGCTGTAGAATTTACAGATCCTCCTGTTAGTGGAATGCCTATGGTCAATGTTAAAGACTATGGTGCAGTTCCAGGTGCTGGTGGAGCAACAAATAGAACTGGTATTCAAAATGCTATTGATTCATTAGCATCTACAGGAGGATTAGTTTATATTCCTACAGGAACATATGATATAACAGGCACTATATTATTAGATCAAGGGATTTTAGGTGATGGTGGTGGTATAAGTATTATTGGTCCAACTCAAAATTATAGAATTAGTGCTGCTGATACTGAAGGAGTTTGTTTAAGATCTACAACTAGTACGGATGATATATTTAAAGTAAATAATGTACGAAATGTAACCTTTGCTAATCTAACATTTGATCATAATGATGCAGAACAAAGGAATGGTGGAAATGCTATTCATTGTTATTCTAATGTAAACACCCAACAAATTAGAATGGATAGGATTTATATCCGAAATCAATTTGGTGGTATTAAAATGGATGGTCATTCCATATCAACATTTAGAGATATAGAGATTAGACATATACAAAATTATGCTGGTTCTTTTGGAATGTTATTCAGTGCTTCTGCTGGTGGATCAGAAAGACAGGATCAGGTAAGATGTGAGAATGTTTTAATTGATGGTGAAATTAGTGGAAGTCCACATACACACGCAATAGGATTATGGGTTAAGGATTTTGTAAATTCAATATGGTTCCTTAATTGTGTATCTAATCGTTGTGATAAAGGATTTTTAATGGATTCAACTGTTCCTAGTGGATCAACAGGTAATCCTGGTTCATTCTTTAGAATAAATGATTGTGATTTTGATACAAATAATTCATATGGTATTGAGATTGCTGGTGGTAGTTTTATTTGGATTAATAATCCTTATATAAGTAGTAATCTTGTTAATGGTTTGAGAGTTAGTGATACTTTTACTGGTGTTTTAAGATTAAATGCTGCAGATTGTAGAGGTAATGGTCAGCACGGAATTTATATTCGTTCTACTGAACATAAAAAGATTCATATAAGAGATTCTCAATGCTCTCATAATTCTGCCAGTTCAACTGCTGCTTATGATGGACTTCATATAAGAGATGGTAATACTGTAGATCAATCAGATATAATGATTGATGGTGGACAGTATGGTGGAGATATGATGGGAACAACTGATCCTGGTAGTAATAATATGACTACTACACCTCAAAGGTATGGAATTAATTTTTCTCTTAATATAAAATATAAAAGAATCATCATTAATAATGTAGATTGTTCTAGTAATAGAACAGGATCAATTCAATTTAATGTTAGTAATGGAATTGATAATATGATTCATAATGTTATTCCATATCATGGATCACACTCAGGTGCTCATTAATGGCTGTTAAACTCAGAAAAGATGGCAGTTGGGTAACTATAGTAGGTAATGGACCTCCAGGTCCTGCTGGTCCTCCAGGTCCTACTGGTAATGATGGTCCTGCAGGTCCTCCAGGAAATGATGGTGCTGATGGAACTCCTGGTCCTGCTGGTCCTCCTGGTCCTATAGGTCCTCCTGGTCCTCCAGGTCAAGATGGTGATGATGGTGGTACAGGTCCAACAGGTCCTCCAGGTCCAACTGGTCCTGTAGGTCCTGTAGGTCCAACTGGTCCTGCTGGTGGTCCTCCAGGTCCTCCAGGTCCTGCAGGTCCTCCAGGAAATGATGGTGCTGATGGTCCTGATGGTCCGCCAGGTCCTCCTGGTCCTTCAGGTGGTCCACCAGGTCCGCCAGGTAATGATGGTCCTGCTGGTCCGCCAGGTGTTGCTGGATTAACTATTGCAGAAACTCCACCAACTACTCCTACTCCAGATCATGGTGATATGTGGTGGGAAAGTGATACAGGACATCTATATGTTTATTATGATGATGGTGATAGTAGTCAGTGGGTAGCAACATCTCAAGGTCCTGCTGGATCTCCAGGTGCTCCTGGATCAGCTCATTTATATCCATACACTACACCAAATTGGAATCTACCCCAAGGTTAATAAATAAAATACGAGAATAATTAATTATGGCATCAACTGTTTATACTGGAAATGTTCAAAATGGGAATCACACTCATACAAATTCTTCTGGTAAGAATGAAAGAGTATTGATTTATTATATGCATTGCACCAGTCCTAATGGTCATGCATGTAGTATGTCAATTGGAGGTTCTGGTGGTTCAATAGGTTGGACTTTGATAAGTTCTACAGGTTATTCAGATCAATGGTGGGGTATAAATTTATCATTTAATGTACATCCTAGTGGTACTGCAAGTGTGAATAATAATATGACAGTTAAAAGTAATGATGGTACTAGTAATGATGGAGCAAAGATACCATTAGAATTTTATCTAGCTGATGGGGATTCTTTTGCTCTTGTTAGTAATGATAATAGTGCTCCCATTAAGTATCATTACATAGTAGTAACGGAAGATTAATAATAATGGCAGCATTCGATTTTCCAAACAGTCCATCCCTCAATGATACCCATACAGAAAATGGGGTAATTTGGAAGTGGAATGGATATGCTTGGGATCGAGTTCCAAGTAGTGGTCCGCAAGGTGCTCCTGGTCCAACAGGTCCAACTGGACCAAATGGTCCTTCAGGTCCTACAGGTCCTCCAGGTTCAGGTGGTGGTGATGGTCCTCCAGGTCCTGATGGTC
>TARA_B100000686_G_scaffold255068_1_pt1 | contig 17283 bp, 17 predicted proteins | sample TARA_B100000686 | Tara Oceans TARA_B100000686 (sample SAMEA2622733) | marine metagenome | biome: marine biome (ENVO:00000447); feature: marine epipelagic mixed layer (ENVO:xxxxxxxxx); material: "saline water (ENVO:00002010), including plankton (ENVO:xxxxxxxx)" | depth 150 m
ACTTTATATTCTTATATTAGAACACGGGTTGCTCTTTTATGAAATATAATAAAAAAACATTTTTTTTAAAATTTGCAAATTTTCTCATATTGGAATATTTTGTTTATTCATTTTGTTATTTTATGTAATAAAAGGTTCGCCCATAAATTTTGTAGAAGGAGATTAGATTCATGCAAGAAAAAACAAAAAGATTTTCCATTACTCCTTTGCTAGTTGTGGCAGTTGTTTCTCTATTCCTTTTGACTGCATGTGGGACTATACAAGGTATGATGAAGGGAATGGGAAAGGATCTTGAAGGTGTTGCTAGAAAGATTCAAAGATCTGCAGAGCCTAGAAGGTAGTTTTTTTAATTCAAATTTCCATTTTTCTTGTTAACTTAAATGGTAATATTTGGGAGATTTTTTCAATCTCCAACATATCCATTGAATCTATATCTCCGATTATATAAATTATTTTTTGCTAAACAGTTGCTTTAGCACCTATATCTTTCCTGTAGTAACAATTTTTCCAATTAATCATTTCAACTGCACGGTATGCTGAACTAATTGCGGAACTTAATTTAGGTCCTTTGCTGGTGATTCCTAAAACTCTTCCTCCAGAAGTTATTGTTTTTCCATTGTTATTAGTTGAAGTTCCAGCGTGAAAAACCATTACATCTTCAATGGCTGATGCTTCATCAATTCCATCAATAATTTCACCACTTTCATAGGAACCAGGATATCCACCAGAACTCATAACAACGCATATTGCAGGGTCATCGTAATATTCAAGATTTGACTTTGAAATATCTCCTTTCGCAGTAGCAATAAGCATAGGCAGAATATCACTCTTTACCCTCATCATAATAGGTTGGCACTCTGGGTCTCCAAATCGACAGTTAAATTCTAATACTTTCATTTCATTTTCTTTAATCATTAATCCTGCATATAGTATTCCACGATATGTTCTTCCTTGTTCGGATAATTTACTAATTACAGGTTTTATAATTGAGTCAATAGCCTGATTTTGAAGGTTTGGAGGTAGGATTGGGGCAGGTGAATAAGCTCCCATTCCTCCTGTGTTAGGACCAAGGTCATTCTCTAAAATTTGTTTGTGATCTTGTGCTGGTGGTAAAGGAAATACATTTTCTCCATCTGTGAAAACAAGCAAACTGGCTTCTTCGCCTTCAAGGAATTCTTCTATAACACATGTATTACCCGCGTTTCCAAAAGTATTTTGTTCCATTATTTCAGAAATAGCTGTTTCAGCACTCATTTTTTCAGAAGATATTATTACCCCTTTCCCGGCAGCTAGACCACTTGCTTTTATAACCCAATTCCTATCTTTTTTGCCGACAAAATCCTTTGCTTTTTTTGGATTATCAAAAATTTCAAATTCTGCAGTTGGAACCTTAGCATCTTTCATTAGTTTTTTAGAAAAAGCCTTACTTGATTCTATTTCTGAAGCTTTTTGATTTGGACCAAATACCAGAATATTTTTTGATTCCAATAGATCTGTAAGACCAAGAGATAAAGGAACTTCAGGTCCTATGACTACAAGATCAGGTTTCTCTTCTATCGCAAGTTGTAAAATCAATTTGATATCTTCAGCACGAACATTAATATTTCTGGCGATTTTACTAGTTCCTGCATTGCCAGGAGTACAAATTATTTCGGTTACATTTTCACTTTGACTTAGTTTCCAAGCAATTGAATGTTCTCTACCTCCAGAACCGACAATTAAAATTTTCATTTTTCCCCTCAAGATTAAATACTAATCTTTTGACTAATTTTAGGGCATTTCGCCTAAAGTATATTGAATTATTGAGATTATAGAAATGGGAGCTGTGTCAGCGCGAAGAATTCTTGGCCCAAGTGAAACCGGAATGAATCCGGCTTGTATAACTCTTTCAGATTCTTCTGGAGACAAATCCCCTTCAGGTCCGGTAAGTATAGAGATTGAAAGATTTTCTTTAGATTTTTTTGTCTGAAGTGCTTCATGAAGAGTTTTCTGATTATTACCTATATAACCAAAAATCTTAATATCGTCTTTCTTTGTTTTAAATATAAATTCTTCTAAATTCTGTATTGGTTTTTCCAAAGGAGGTGGAATTCTGTTAGATTGTCTTGCAGATTCATAAATAATTTTTTTCCATCGCGCTTGTTTTTGTTTTTTTTTCTTTTCAGGGATTCTAATTTCGCATCTTTTAAGCATTAAAGGATAAAAAATATCTACTCCGAGTTCTGTACCCTTCTCAAGAACTCTTTCAAAACGGTCTCCTTTTATCAGGGGAAGACCAAGTGTTATTCTTAAACGAGATTTTCTAGTATTAATTTTTTCCTCTATTATTTTTAATATTATTTTTTCTTTAGTGATATTTTCTATTTTCGAAAAATATTCATAACCTTTAGAATTAGCAATTCTGCATTCTTCTCCTAATTGCATTCTCAACACTTCTCGAATGTGATGTGCTTCGTTGCCTGAAATTGTAATTAATTTTTGACTATTTGCGTCTTCTTCTGTGAAGAAAAGTCTGAGAGGTTTATTCAATTTTTTATAAACTCCATCTTTGCCCAATTCAATTGAGTTTCTTTCGATGATAACTTTAAATCAAAATCTCCGCAAATTTTAGAGAAATTATCACATTGTTTAGGAGTGATTCCCGTGATTAATAAAATTCCTTCAGAGTTTAAGACTTCCGCAAACAATGGGAAAAGCTTTTGGAGTGGGTCAAGAAAAATATTTGCAACTATGAAATCAATTTGACCAAATAATGATTCTAAATGTTTTTTATGCAGCGTTTCATTTATTACCGTTGCTCTTTTTTTTACTTCGTTTGATCGTAAAAGTTTTCGCGTATTTTCTACTGCTTGAGGGTCGATATCAAAAGCAGTGCCGTTTTTTGCACCTAATTTAAGAGCTGCTACTATAAGTATTCCGCTTCCACAACCTATATCTAAGAAGTGATTTATGACGTTTTTTTTAAGGAAATTTTCAATCGATAGAAGTGCAAACTTTGTAGTAGGGTGTCTTCCAGTGCCAAATGAAGTTCCAGGGTCAAGTACTATTTTAATTCTTCCATCAGGTGTTTTTTGATTGTCCCATGAGGGTTGAATCCAGAGTCTTCTTCCAATTTTCAATGGTTCGAAACTATCTCTTGTTCTTTCTAGCCAATCTGTTTCAATAACTTTTCTTGAACTAAGTATGTTTTCTTCTGAAAATTGATCAGATAACCAGTAGTTAATTTTTTGAATTTTTTTATCTATATTTTTTGAATTTTTTAAATAAGTTATCAAGGTAGTTTTTTGATTTTCTCTTTCAATATTTTGAATAGAAGAGACCCCAGACTGAAAGAAGAATTCTGAGATTATATCTATAAATTCGTTTGGAACACTGACACTAAGTTCGATCCAGGAATTTTTGATTGTCAAATTTTTGTTCTATTTAATGAGTTTTTTCTGAAGTAAGATAGTTAGTCAGAGAATTAGCAGTCCAGTTTACTAAAGAAACTACATGATCGTAACGCATTCTCTTCGGCCCTATAACTCCTACTGTTCCGAGAGCACGTCCACCTAAATGATATGGCCTTGCAACCAAACTACATTCTTGTGTTTCTCCTATGGTACATTCAGAGCCTATCAAAACGGTCGTTGTTGAATCTTCTATGCATTTATTTAGAAGTTTGACAATATTATTCTTTTCTTCAAAGGCGTTATAAAGTTCCTGTAGTTTTTCAAAATCATCTGCGAAATCTGGTTGAGAAAATATTTTTGAAGTCCCTTGCATATACAAGGTTGGATTGGAATCTTCTTGTTGTTCATCCGAAAAAATCTGAGAACTCAGCGAGAAAGCTTTTTTGTACAGAAGATCAAAATCCTTTCCTTCCTGATTCATTTGTTCAATTACTTTTTCTTTAATTTCGTTCAGAGTGAGTCCAGAAAACTCATCATTGAGATAGTTTGTTATTTTATCGAGTTCCGCTTGATTAGTTTGATTATCGAGTTTAATCATTTTGTTCTGAATCATTCCGCTTTTAGAAACGATAACAACCATAGCTTTATGTTTTGTGATTTTAATAAATTGTATATGTTGAAAGTGGAGTTGTTTCTGATTAGGAAGCAAGAAAAATCCTGCATTATTTGTAAGTTCTGAAAGAATTTGCGAGATTTCAATTGAGAGTTGTTCTAAGTGCAACTCACGAGATAAATACCTATCTCCTATTGAAGATTTTTCTTGTGAAGTTGGTTCTTTAAATCCAATAAAATGATCGACAAAAGTTCTGTAGCCCAGATCGGTTGGCGAACTGCCAGAAGAAAAATGTGTTTTAGAAAGAAATCCTTCTTCAGAGAGATTACTCATAATACTTCGTAATGTTGCGGGACTGTAATTAATTTCCGAGTCTTTTGAGAGTCTTCTGCTACCTACAGGTTCACCGGTCTCTATGAAAGTATTTACAACAGCTTTTAGTACACTTGCATCTCTTTTGGAAAGAATAATTTCACTCATCCTTTTTTCCTTAGAATTAAAATTTAAATCATTTGCCAAATTATTCTTGGAATGAGTTCCTTAAAATATTAAGATAGGTTGACTGTATGTTTATGTCAAGTAATGGTTTTTCGTTTATGTTCTAAGTTGTTTCATAAGTTTTAGTTTTGATTTATGAAATTCTATGATTCACTAATAGTAGATAATTTTTTCTATATTTAGAGGTTTTTTTGAATAAAAAAATGGGTGTATTTGTAACTTTTGAAGGAGTTGAAGGTTGTGGCAAAACCACACAATTAGAACTTTTGCATTCAAAAATGAAATCTATGGAAATACCTGTTTTGGCAACTCGAGAACCAGGAGGAACAGATTTAGGAAGAGGACTAAGAGATATACTCTTGTTTTCTGAAAAGGATAGTATTGATATTGGAACAGAGTTGCTATTGTATGAAGCAGATCGTATCCAACATGTAAAAGAAGTAATTATCCCTTCTTTGAAAAAAGGAATAAATGTTCTATGTGATCGTTTTTTTGATTCCACTACGGCATATCAAGTATATGGGCGTGGTCTTGATTTTGAACTCGTTGATAAGATTAACAAGTTTGCAAGTTGCGGTTTGGAACCTGATCTAACTTTCTTATTGCAAGTGCCAGTATCAGAGGGATTGAAACGGGCTAATTCTAGTAGTTCGGCAGATAGATTAGAAAAAGAGGATTTAGAATTTCATGAAAAAGTAAAAAATGGTTTCCTGAAGATAGCAAGAGAAAATTCAGAACGTTTTAATTTAATAACAGACGGTAAAGATATAGATACTATTCACGCAGAGATTTCAGAAATCGTATCGAGAGTTTTTAGATGGTTTTAAAATTTTCAATTTCTCAGAAAACTGCGTTTGATCAGTTAGATAAAGATTTTTCTAGCAGACAATTTGCTAAAGTTTATCTCTTTCATGGACCTTCGAGGTCAGGAAAATTAGAAACAGCTCTGTTTTTTTCAAAAAAAATATTTTGTGAATTATCTGATCCTCCTTGTGGAAATTGCTTGAGTTGTGAAAAATTTGATCTAGGTACTCACTTAGATTTTTTTAGAATTTCTTTATATGATGAGAAAAAAAAAGGAAGAATAGAGACAATTAGGCAAGAAATACTTCCCCGAGTTTATCAGAAGGCAAATCAAGGAACTTGTAAGGTTTTTGTTTTTGATGCCGCCGAAAATATGACTCTGTCTTCTTTTAATGCGCTATTAAAAGTCATAGAGGAACCTCCCCCGAATACGTTCTTTTTTTTTATTACATCAAATTTGTACTCAATTCCTATTACGTTTTTTTCTCGTTGTAGGAAAGTCAGATTTCATCCTTTAAGTAGAGATATGATCAAAAAGAGACTTTCCGAAAATTATGAGGGAAAAGAGGAAGATGTTGATAAATTAGTTTCACTAAATTTTGGAGATATAGAATCAATTTCTGCTGATCAAATAGAAGTTGCGGAGAAGTGTAGGGAACAATCCCTGAATTTTTTAAAAGAATCAATGAGATCCAGTGAACAGGTAGATCCGATTAAGTTAATGAATTTTACAACTGTCAAATTTGATAATTCTAAAACACAAAGAGATAATGCAATTAGTTTTCTAATTTCCATTCGTTCTCTACTTCGGGATGTGTTAGTTTTACAACTGAGTTCTGAGGATTTATTATGGAATATTGATATAGAAGAGGATTTGAGAGAAATCTCAACTAATTGGAATGAAGCTAAATTAGCAGATGCCTTTTTAATATTGGAGAAATCTATTAAAGGTCTTCAAGATTTAAATACAAATTCAATTTTAACTCTTGAAAGTTTAGTTCATTCAATTCGTTCATTCTTAGTAGAAAGATAAAAACTTTTTAGGAAATTTTTGATGAAGTTAGAAGAATCAAATATTACAAAAACTCAATTAGATAGCAGAATAAAGGTTGTTGGTATTAGAACACGTAGTTCTGCAAAGTCAGTTATGCATAGTTTAGGTTCTATTTCTCTTAGAGTCGGAGATAAGGTAAAAATTCGTTCAAAATCAGGAGAAACAGATATTGGAACTATTTCTGATAATCCAAGATTTTTGGAATCAAAATATTGTCCAGAAGATCTTCCTGAAGTCATTGTTAAAGCTGATTCTGAAGATTTGAAAAATATTTTAGAGATAGAGAAATTGGAATCTAAAGCTTTAGAACTTACTAAAAGAAAAATTAAAGAATTTAAAGTGCCTATGCAACTAATAAGTTCTCATTATGCTTTTTCACGTCACAAAGTTACATTTTTCTTTTCTTCTCCAGGAAGAGTTGATTTTAGAAAATTAGTTCGTGCCCTTTCTGACGCTCTTTCTGTTCGGGTTGAAATGAGACAAGTTGGTATAAGGGATGAGGCTGCAATGTTGGGTGGATGTGGCGATTGCGGACGGACTTATTGCTGTAGTACTTTTTTAAAGTCATTTGACCCAGTTACTGTGAAAATGGCTAAAGATCAAAATCTTAGTTTAAATCCCACAAAATTATCGGGTGGATGTGGTCGATTAAAGTGTTGTCTTCGTTTTGAACATTCACATTATCTGTCATCAAAAAAACGATTGCCTGCTTGTAAAAAGAAGGTGGGTGGATGTAATTGTGGAGCTACAGTCGTACAACAAGATCTTCTGAAAGAGGAAGTAACCATCCTTTTAGAAGATGGGGATAAAATTAAAGTTCATGCTAATAATCTGGAACGAATGCAAACAGGACAATTTACTGTAAAAGATTTTTCTCAGACAGATCGTCTATAGATTCCAAATAGGATTTTAAATTATTTAATGCCTGAAAAGTCTTTCTATATAACTACTCCTATTTACTATGTAAATGACAAACCTCATTTAGGTCATCTCTACACTACCGTTGCAAGTGATTCAAAGGCACGATTCCATCGACTCAGAGGAGATAATGTGTATTTTTTAACTGGGACTGATGAGCATGGACAGAAATTAGAACAAGCAGCTAAAGAATTTAATACGGATGTTCTTACACTTTGTAATGAAAATAGCCTGAAATTCCAAGATCTTTGGAAAAAATTTAATATCCAATACGATGATTATATCCGGACAACTGAGAAAAGGCATATTTCTGGTGTTCAGGAAATATGGCGAAGAGTAAAAAATTCTGGAGATATTTATTTAGGAACATATAGCGGATGGTATGCAGTTAGAGATGAAGCTTTTTACAATGATTCTGAGTTGCAAGAAAATGCTGAGGGGAAAAAGATTGCTCCTAGTGGTGCAGAAGTTGAATGGATAGAGGAACCGAGTTATTTCTTTCGTCTTTCTAAATTTCAGGATCGCCTATTAGAATTTTATGAACAAAATCCAGATTTTATTAAGCCTGTTTCTAGAAGAAATGAAGTTCTTAAATTTGTTGAATCTGGCCTCAAAGATTTATCCGTTTCTAGAACTAGTTTCAAATGGGGTATTCCTGTACCTGAAGACGAAAAACATATTATATATGTTTGGTTTGATGCTCTCAGTAACTACATTACAGCTCCAGGATTTGGAGAAGACGGAGTTTCAAGTTCAAATCCATGGCCAGCTGAACAGCATTTTATAGGAAAAGATATTCTTCGATTCCACGCAGTGTTTTGGCCGGCATTTTTACTTTCAGCCAAATTACCACTTCCTAAACAGATTTTTAGTCATGGATGGTGGACTGTTGAAGGACAAAAAATGTCTAAAAGTCTTGGGAATGCTGTAGACCCTAACTGGTTGTTAGAAGAGTATAGTATTGATGCAATTAGATATTTTTTGTTGAGAGAAATCCCTTTTGGTCTTGATGGTGATTTTTCTCATAAAAATTTAATTGAAAGAATAAATGCAGATTTGGCTAACGATTTAGGAAATTTACTTAATAGAGTATTAAATATGATCAAGAAATATTTAAAAAATGAAATTAACACAGATTTTTCAATTGATGATGAAGAAGAAAAGAAATTAACTCAAGAAGTTAGCATTTTGTCTTCAAGTTATGAAAAAAATATGTTAGAGACAAATTTCCAGGAATCACTAAAAGATATTTGGCGAATTATTTCTCTCGGTAACAAGTATATAGATAGAATGGCTCCTTGGACTCTAGCCAAAGAAAAGAGATTTAATGATTTAAATTTCGTTTTGTATCATTCGGTTGGTTTGATTAGAATCGTTGCTGGAATGTTAATTCCTATTATGCCGGATACCAGTAAGGAAATTGCTAAACAAATTGGTCTAGGTGCTGATTGGAATAACTCTTCTTTTGAAGACTTAATGAATTTTTACGAGTTGCCTAAAAAATTTAAAATAGATCTTGGATGTCCTCTTTTCCCAAAAATTGAAGAAGAAGAACAAAATTCTATTTTAAATCGTGTTTCAGAACGTATTTCTGATAAATCAAAATAAAGAGTGGAGAAAAAAATAAAAATGGATGAATCTTCCATTAATAATAATTCTGAGAATTTTTCACCCGAAAATAATGAAAAAGACGTATATAAGAAAACTGTAAAGGGGAGAACATCTAATTGGAAGAGCAAATGGAATGCTAACAAAAAGAAATCTAGTCTTCCAAAGAATTTAGAGGGAAAGGAAACATTTGAAGAAAAAACTAAATTGCCAGAAACACCTAATGAATCACATGATTTGGTCTTTGTAGATTCTCATGCTCATTTAGCAGACTCGATTTATAGAAAAGATAGAAAAGATGTAATTAAGAGAGCAAACAATGCAGGAGTCTCTCAAGTTATAAGTATAGGTTCTGACTATGAATCTTGTGTTAGAACAATGAAGATTGCAAGTTCTAATTCAAACGTTCATGCTGCAGTAGGAATCCACCCCCATGATGTGAAAAAATTAAATCATGGCATATTGAAAAAGATAAGAAAATTTATAGATGACCCAAATGTTATCGCTGTGGGTGAAATTGGCCTTGATTACTACCGAAATAACTCCCCGGTTAAGGCTCAAAAGTTTTGGTTTCGTGAACAAATTAAGATGGCTGTAAAATCTAAAATGCCAATTATAGTTCATTGTCGTAGCGCTTTTGATGATGTTTATAAAATTTTGTCAGAAGAAAATGCTGGTAAAGTTGGTGGTGTAATTCACTGTTTCACTGGAAATTGGACAATTGCAAAAAAATTTTTAGATTTAGATTTTTATTTGGGAGCTGCTGGACCAATAACTTTTTCTAAGAGCGATGAACTGCGAGAGGTTTTTAAAAAAGTTCCACTGGAGAGGATTCTTTTAGAAACTGATTCTCCATATTTAACGCCTCATCCTAATAGGGGTAAGCGAAATGAGCCATTTTACATGATTGAGACTGCAAAAGTTTTAGCTGAATTACACGAAATTAGCTTGAAAGAATTAGGAAGAATTACCACTGCTAATAATATCAGGCTTTTTGGAATTGATAGCAATTTGAAAAAAGGGGTTTTTACTTACGAACATAAAGAAAATTTATATTTAAATATTACAAATAAATGTAGCAACTCTTGTTTTTTTTGTGGGTTAATCGGTGATGGTCTTTTTAAGGGTTCAAATTTAATTTTGGATCAAGAACCTAGTGTTTCGGACGTCATGAAAGAGATAATCGATCCCTCATCCTATGAAGAAATTGTTTTTAGTGGGTTTGGAGAACCTACACTTAGATTAGACGATATGATTGAAATAACTAAATTGTTAAAAGAAAATGGCGCAAAAAAAATAAGGTTAGTTACAAATGGTTTAGGAAGTGCAACTAATGGGAAAGATATTTTGCCTGATTTAAGTGAATATATTGATGCAATTTCAATTAGTCTTCAGGCAGGAAATTCTGAGTCTTACGATAAAATCTGTAAGACAAAAGATGTTGAAGATCCTTTTCTTGAAGTTAAAAATTTTATAATTAAAGCACGCAATTTCTTTCAAGAAATTGAAGTCACGGCTGTAAATCTTTCAGGAATTACTAATAATGACGACTGTATTAAAATAGCAAACGACTTAAAAGTTTCTTTCCGTTCTCAAGAGTATGTACACACAAATTAACACGTATTTTTACATTAAAAATTTATCGATTTTTAAATTCAGCTCTTCTTTTTTCTAGAAAAGCTGAAGTTCCTTCATTTTTATCATGAGTAGTCATTAGACAAGATTGAGCAAGACGTTCTACTATCATCCCTGCTTTTATCCCGTAGTGATTTCCTGCGTTAAGAGTTATTTTTGCTAAACGTATTGCCATAGGACCTTTCGAAATAATTTTCCTTGCAATTTCTTTCGATTTATTCATTAATTCGCTTGGTTCGACGACATGATTAACTAACCCTATCCGATAAGCTTCATCAGCGTCTATTATATCTCCCGTCAGAATTAATTCTTTAGCTCTTCCGATTCCAATCAAATTCGCTAGTCGTTGTGTTCCTCCTGCACCAGGTATAATTGCAAGATTAACTTCTGGTTGTCCAAATTTTGCAGTTTTACTTGCAATTCTAATGTCGCAGGCTAGAGTAAGTTCACAACCTCCACCAAGAGCGAATCCGTTAACAGCAGCAATTATTGGTTTTTCGGTTTCTTCTAAATCCGAAAGTACTAATTGACTTACTGCTTTTAGACCGTCTAATAAGTCCCTTTCCTTTATTTGGCTTATATCAGAACCGGCTGCAAAAGCTTTTTCACCACTCCCAGTAATTATGATTGCTCCTATTTCTTTTTTGTTATTTAAATTTTTTACTCCTTTTCTAATCTCTTCCCAAGTTTCTGGGTTAATTGCATTTCTGACTTCTGGTCTATTTATTGTGATGATTCCAATTCCATCTTCCTCTAAAGTTACTTGAATGTTCTGATAAGTCATTTGGTTTCTCCATAATTTTTGTACGTATTATATATAACTCAATATGAATATTTCTAATAAAAATAGAAATATTGATTAATTTTTTTTTATAAGAGTTTGCATGAATTTGTTCTTTATGTGTTCTAGCAAATTTAGCACTTAGTTCTTTAGAGTGCTAAATTTTGTTGACATATATTTAAAACTTGTCTATAAAGCCTTCTTTATAATTTTTTTATTTTTAATCTAGCTATTAATATTTGAAGGAGAACATAAAAATGGCGAAGTTGAAAGCAAAGGTGCAACCTTTGCAAGATCGCATTCTTGTAAGGCGTTTGGATGCGGAAGAAGAAGAAATTGGGGGTATTATAATCCCCGATTCAGCTAAGGAAAAACCCCAAGAAGGCGAGGTAGTAGCAACTGGACCTGGAAAAGTAACAGATGATGGAAAGCGACAATCTGTTGAAGTTAAAAAGGGTGATAAAGTGCTTTTCGCCAAATATGCTGGTACTGAGGTAAAAGTAGAAGGTGAAGAATTGTTGATAATGCGTGAAGATGATGTTTTAGCTGTTCTTTCTTAAATTAAAATTAAAATTTTAGATACTAAGGAGTTAAACTAATCATGTCGAAGATTATTTTGTTTGATGAGGAAGCTCGTGGAAAGATTAAGAAAGGAGTAGACCAACTTGCTAATGCTGTAAAGGTTACTCTCGGACCACGTGGTAGAAATGTTGTTATAGATAAGAAATTCGGTTCACCTGCTTCAACCAAAGATGGTGTTACAGTTGCTAAAGAAATTGAACTAGAAGATCAGTTTGAAAATATGGGGGCACAACTAGTAAACGAAGTTGCTAGCAAAACTTCTGATATTGCTGGTGATGGAACTACGACTGCGACAGTTCTAGCTCAGGCAATTTTTACTGAAGGGCTGAGAAATGTAACTGCTGGTGCAAACCCGATTGATCTAAAAAGAGGTATTGATGAAGCGGTTGAGTCCGTAGTGGCTGAATTAAAGAAAATTTCTAAACCTGTAAGAGATAAAAAAGAAATAGCTCAAGTTGGAACAATTTCGGCAAATAATGATCCTACTATTGGTGATTTGATTGCAGAAGCTATGGATAAAGTAGGAAAAGATGGTGTTATTACTGTTGAAGAAGCAAAATCTATGGAAACTTCTCTAGACATAGTTGAAGGTATGCAGTTTGATAGAGGGTATTTAAGTCCATATTTTGTAACTAATGCGGATCGTATGGAAGCTGTATTAGAAGATCCTTATATACTTTTTCATGAAAAGAAAATATCTAATATGCGCGATCTTCTGCCTCTATTAGAAAAAGTAGCAAAAATGGGAAAACCTCTTTTGCTTATTGCTGAAGATATAGATGGAGAAGCACTAGCTACTTTAGTTGTTAATAAGCTTCGCGGGACTTTAAATGTTTCTGCTGTTAAAGCGCCAGGTTTTGGAGATCGCCGTAAAGCAATGCTGGAAGATATGGCAATTTTAACTGGTGGGAAAATGTTGAGCGAAGACCTTGGAATTAAACTTGAAAATATTACTGTGGACGACCTTGGTCAAGCAAAACGCGTAACTATTGATAAAGACAACTCGACTATTGTTGAAGGAAAAGGCAAAGCTAAAGACATAGAAGGTCGTGTGAAACAAATTAGAAATCAAGTAGAAGAAACAACAAGTGATTACGATAGAGAGAAACTTCAAGAACGACTCGCAAAACTTGTTGGTGGAGTTGCCGTGATTAATGTTGGTGCAGCTACAGAGACGGAAATGAAAGAAAAGAAAGCGAGAGTAGAGGATGCACTGAATGCTACCAGAGCAGCAGTAGAAGAAGGAGTGGTAGTAGGTGGTGGTGTTGCGTTAGTTCGAAGTCAGAAAGGAGTTGAGAGTATGACTTCTGCTGGCGATAGGCAGGTTGGAATAGAAATTCTAGCCAAAGCTTTAGAGGCTCCTCTTAGAGAGATTTCTAATAATGCTGGTCAAGAAGGCTCTATAATTGTTCAGAAGGTAAAGGGAGAGAAAGGTAATACTGGATATAATGCGGCAGCTGACAAATTCGAAGATCTTGTTAAAGTTGGCGTTATTGATCCTGCTAAGGTAACACGTTCTGCACTACAAAATGCTGCATCTGTTGCAGGTTTGATGCTTACTACTGAGTGTGTTATTTCAGATAAACCTGAAGAAGGTGGAGCGGCTGGTGCTATGCCTCCTGGTATGCCTCCTGGTGGTATGGGTGGCATGGGCGGTATGATGTAACTTTATTTTTGATTAAACGGGAGAAGGATTTTCCTTCTCCCGTTTTTTTTATGGACAATTTCAAAGTATTCTTATACCTTTGATTAGATTTTGGATATTCTTATGTTTTTGAATGAGTTTTAGTAAAATATTCTTAAAAAGAGAATCGAAAAGATGCAGAGGTTAAGATTTTTCCCCGTGTATAGTTTCTCCTCCCTTTTTATAATTTCTTTTTTAGTACATCTTTTCCTGGTTATCTTTTCTGGAGTTCTATTTGAATTTTCTAAAATTTTGGATAAAAAGCCTCAAACCTATCGATTTGTTTCCGTTGATTTGGAAACAGATAAAATACAAAAAAAGAAAAAGGACAAGAAACTTCTCTCTAATATAGATAGAGAAGAGAAAGGCTTTTTTTTAAAAGATAAAAAAATTCAGATTCAGAAATATAACAAAAAAAGAGAGAATCATTTTTCAAGGACTCCAAACGAAGTCCTCTTAAAGGAGATAAAAAGAAAGAATTTAGATTTTCAGGTGAGTAAAAAAGAAGATATTCCAGAAAAAAAGAGAAAAAATTTCAAGAGTTCATCATCAACAATTCATAATAAATCTGAGAGTTCTGGAAATGTTTTGAATTTTGTAGATAATTCTAAAAATAAAAAAAGAAAGTTAACATCAAATAAAAAGATATTTCGGGTCGATAAAATTGCGATTAAAAAAAAGCAAGACTCAAATAGAAAAACACAAAGAATCTTCAAAAGCAGTAATCAGAAATTAAAAAATGAAGAAGATCGACTAAAATTATTTAGAATAGACCAAAAGAAGAATAAAACATTTGCAGTTTCTCAAATGATCATAGATAAGGTAGCGAGTGCAGATTTTGAATCTAAGAAAAAAATTAGAGATGATGATCCTATTTCACTATCGACAAGTAAGACGGAGTATTTTAGATATTTTAAACATATTAAAGAAAAGATTGAAGAATCTTGGGCATGGTGGGCACCAGAAGCAAGGGGGTTAAATGGAGAATTGAAACTTGAATTTACTCTTCAAAGAGATGGTAGATTAAAAAAGATTCATCTATTAAAATCCTCTGGACATGCAGTTTTAGATGATGAAGCAATTTCTGCTGTAACTAGGGCTTCATTTTCTTTTAGGTCCTTTCCCTTGAAGTTGAAAAGAAAAAACTTGAAAATTCAGGGGACTTTCGAATATGTGGCAGAAAGATTTTTTGTTAAAAAATTTTCAAGAAATTAATTAGATTTTTGAGTTTTTTATATGTATGAAATAATTTTTTTTTCTGGAGTGTACTTTGTTACGAGAAGATGATTTTTTTAGTAATCGTACGGAAGATTATTTGAAAAATATTTTTAAACTTGAACAGATACTTTCACCAGTTAAGACAAATTCTATTGCATCAAAAATGGAATTATCATCTGCTTCTGTAACCGGTATGTTAAAGAAATTGCATAAAATGAAATTAGTTATTTATAAACCCTATCAAGGAGTATCACTTACAAAAAAGGGAGAAAAAGTAGCACTCGAAATAATTCGACATCATAGACTAATTGAACTATTTTTAAACCAAAAAATGGGTATAGATTGGGATAAAGTTGATATCGAAGCTGAAAAGCTAGAGCATGTACTGAGTGAAGAGTTGGAAGAAGTATTGGATAAAAGTTTAGGATTCCCAACATTAGATCCACATGGAGATCCGATTCCCTCAAAGGAAGGGAATATCAAGAAAATGAATGAGAAAAAATTGTTGGAAGTTCAGGAAGGTATTCAAGTTTCAATAACTCGCGTAGGACAAGAAAACAATGAAATTCTTAAGTATTTAGGTGAAATTGGATTAATTCCTGGTGTTTCTGTAAAGATATTAAAAAAGTCTTTAAAGACTGATACAATTACAATTTCGGTAAATGGAGTTTCACATACCTTCAGTAATTCCGTTGGTTCTTTCGTTTTTGTTACTTGAAAACTTAACTTTAAGGAGTATTTAATGAACAAAAATACTAAGGCAGTAAAACGAAAGAAGAAATATGCAAATAAGTTTAAAGCAATGCATGACAGTGAAGTGAAGTGGGAGGAGGGTGCAGCATTAAAAATGTTGACTTTACCCAAGGGTGTCAAAGTAAAAATTTTTAATCATGATCCTCTAATGAAACGTTTTGATATGAAAGTAAAATTTCCGCCTGGCTATGTTGAACCTGAACATACGCACAAAAGTTGGCATTCTATACTCGTTACTAAGGGAAGAATGTGTGTTGCAGGGAAGGATCTTCGACCTGGAGATTATGTCTTTGGTTGGGATCTCCCTCATGGACCTTATGAATATCCAGATGGATGTGAAGTTTTCTGTGTGTTTATGGGAGATGGAACCGAACACATTTGGAATGAGGAGAAACATTTAGCTCATGAAAATGAATGGAATGCCAAGACTAACTCTGGGAAAAAAGCTGTTGCAAAGGGAGTGACTGCTAGAAGCAAACAATTATCCAAAATAAAAAAAGATAATAAAAATTAGTTATTTTCTAAAAATGTAAAATTTAGGAGGAAGATTGAATCCATTACGAGTTGCGGTTATCGGCGCGGGTGCTTGGGGAACAGCTCTTGCAGATTTTCTTTCTGATATTGGCCATCAAACTGTTCTTTGGATTTATGAAGAAGATTTGTGTTCGCGTATGCAGGAAACCCACGTTAACGATCTTTATTTGCCGGATTTTAATCTCCATAAAGATCTAGAGTTTACTTCTGATCTAGTTGAAGCGTCTTCTTCAGGACAAGATGTAATATTAAGTGCTATGCCTAGTCACGTTGTTGCAAATATATGGGACAATTTATCAACTACAATCCATGAAGAATCAACTATAGTAAGTGTAACAAAAGGTTTCGATCCAATTTCATTTTTGTTACCTTCTCAGATTATAGAAAATTCACTAAAAGACTCGTGTGACAGCGTTAATAAAATCGTTAGTTTGTCTGGCCCAACATTTGCGTTAGAATTAGTAAAACGCAATCCGACTGCAATTACCGCTGCTTCTTTCGACCTTGAATCTGGAGTTAAAATACAAAAGGCATTCTCTTCTTCTTCTTTTCGAATTTATTGTAGTAATGACCCAATAGGTGTTCAGGTCGGCGGTGCTTTAAAAAATGTTATTGCGCTTGCAGCAGGAATAGTTGATGGTTTAGAAGTTGGTCTAAATGCAAGGGCAGCATTAATAGTCAGAGGTCTTAAAGAAATTTCACGCTTAGCATTAGAGATGGGGGGAGACCCTCAAACTTTATCGGGTCTTTCTGGTATGGGAGATTTAATACTTACTTGTACCGGAGAGTTAAGTCGTAACAGGACGGTAGGATATAGAATAGGAAAAGGAGAAAAGTTAAGTAACATTCTAGATTCTATGATTTCAGTCGCTGAGGGAGTTGCAACGGCTCCTATTGCACTTTCACTTTCGAAGAAATTTGCTGTTGAAATGCCGATTTGTGAAGAAATTAATGCAGTTTTATTTGAAGAAAAGGATCCGTTAGAATCGCTCAATGAACTTATGAAACGTCCATTTAAGCAAGAAAGAACCTGAGGTTAAGGGTTAAATGGTATATTTTGTTTTTTAGAAAAATCATCTTTTTTTTGATAGCTATCCTTTTTTTACCTCCTTGTTGGATCATTACCAAAATCTTAATGAAAGAAGTTTATTTAAAAGTTAGTGGTTTACCTTTTGATTTTTCGCCGTTAGGTAGAGACTTTGAGAATAC
>TARA_B100000686_G_scaffold28767_3_pt1 | contig 17282 bp, 15 predicted proteins | sample TARA_B100000686 | Tara Oceans TARA_B100000686 (sample SAMEA2622733) | marine metagenome | biome: marine biome (ENVO:00000447); feature: marine epipelagic mixed layer (ENVO:xxxxxxxxx); material: "saline water (ENVO:00002010), including plankton (ENVO:xxxxxxxx)" | depth 150 m
GCATGGTGACCATTAACCAGGTGCTCGATCAGGACACGGCAATGCTGGTCGTGGAGGATATGGGCCACAAAGCCATTGCCGCAGAGTTGGCTGATCCTGAAGCCATGTTGAGCGCCGATGAGGGCGCGGACGATCGGCCAAGCGCACCCCGCGCCCCCGTCGTTACCGTAATGGGCCATGTCGACCACGGCAAGACCTCGCTACTGGATTATCTCAGGAAAACAAAAGTGACCGCCGGCGAAGCGGGCGGGATTACGCAGCACATCGGTGCTTATCGGGTCGCGACAGACAAGGGAACCGTTACGTTTCTCGACACCCCGGGCCATGAGGCATTCAGCGCGATGCGATCTCGTGGTGCGCAGGTGACAGATCTCGTTATCCTGGTAGTGGCGGCGGATGATGGTGTAAAGCCTCAAACCGTTGAGGCGATCAACCACGCGCGACAGGCCTCTGTTCCTTTGATTGTCGCGATCAATAAGATGGATAAAGAGGACGCAGACCCGGATCGCGTTAAACAGGAGTTGTCGACTCAGGACGTGATCCCCGAGGATTGGGGTGGAGATACGTTGATGAGTCAGGTGTCCGCCATCACCGGAGAAGGCGTCGACAACCTTCTTGATTCGGTGCTACTGCAGTCAGAGATGTTGGACCTCAGCGCACCGGATCAGGGTGCGGCCTCCGGCACCGTCGTGGAGGCGCGCCTGGATCGGGGTAAGGGGGTCGTGGCGACTTTGCTGGTCCAGAAAGGCCAGTTGAAAAAAGGAGACATCGTCATCGCCGGCCGGGAGTTTGGCCGGGTTCGGGCGATGACGAGTGATTCAGGTGAGGTCGCAAAATCGGCGGGCCCTTCCACCCCTGTTGAAATTCAAGGCCTGGGCGGCGTACCCGACTCGGGGGATGAGTTCTCGGTTGTCGCAGATGAGCGCCGTGCCCGGGAAATCACCAGCTACCGGCAGGCCAAATTCAAGGAAGTCAAACTGGCGAGACAGCAAAAAGCCAAACTCGAAAGTATGTTCAATGAGATGGGGGAAGGCCAGGTCAAGACGCTTAACGTGATCATCAAAGGTGACGTCCAGGGATCGGTCGAGGCGCTGACCGAGTCACTTGAGAAACTCAGTACCGACCAGGTGAAAGTGGTGGTGGTGCATGGAATGGTCGGGGGAATTAACGAATCGGACGTCAATCTTGCAGGCGCTTCTGAGGCGATTGTGATTGCCTTTAATGTTCGGGCCGACGCAACAGCGCGCAAAGTCATAGAGACCGAGGGAATTGACGTGCGCTACCACAACGTTATCTATGATGTGGTGGACGAGGTGACCGCCGCACTGACCGGTATGCTCGCCCCCATTATCCGAGAGCAGGCAGTCGGCCTGGCGGAAGTGCGCGATGTCTTCAGGGTTGCAAAAATGGGCGCAGTCGCCGGTTGCCGGGTGATCGAAGGCGAAGTCCGTAGAAACCTTCCGGTGCGCGTACTGCGGGACAACGTAGTCATTTTTGACGGTCAGATTGACTCTTTAAAGCGGTTCAAAGATGACGTGACCGAAGTCAAGTCAGGTTTTGAGTGCGGAATCGGTGTAAAGAATTACAACGATATCAAGCCGGGCGACCAGATAGAGATCTACGAGAATATTGAACAGGCTGCCACCCTCTAGCCGTAGGTCATCAGCAGCAGTCAGAACAGCCTCAAAAGGGTAAAGGACGGAGAACAGGATGCAGGGCGTCGATCGGACGCGTCGGATCGGCCAGGTTTTGCGAAAAGAACTGGCAGAAATTATCTCCCGCGAGATGGAGTCCAATACGGTTGGATTGATCTCTATCACGGGAGTGTCGGTGAGTAAGGATCTGAGACATGCCAGGGTGTTCGTCACTTCACTTGTCCCAAAGCTTTCTAACACCGAGATCACGAAAGAATTGAATGCAGTTTCGAGTTCTCTGCGTTGGGCGCTGGGCCAGCGGGCCGGTTTGCGCCGGACCCCGGAACTGGTGTTTGAGTATGACGACAGTATTGAGCGCGGTGCCGAGATGTCAAAACTGTTGGATGACATCTCCTATTCTGACGATCATGAAAACGGAAATTGAGTTTGGGCCGTAGGCGAAAGAAACCATTCGGCGATCCGGTAGACGGAATCCTGCTTCTGGATAAACCTGCAGGCATTACCTCGAACGAGGCGCTCCAACGCGCCCGAAAGTTGTTGGGGGCCCGGAAAGCGGGGCACACCGGAAGTCTGGATCCCATTGCGACCGGATTGCTGCCGCTCTGCTTTGGCACATCGACACGCTGGTCGGGATATTTTCTCGGTTCGGACAAATACTATCGAGCGACGGTGCGGCTCGGCGAAACCACAGAAACCGGTGACAGCGAAGGGGCCATCGTTCATCAGGCCCCCGTCGACTTGACCGAAGATCAGGTGCGCACCGTCTTGCAAGAGTTTGTCGGAACGTACTTCCAGGTTCCGCCGATGTATTCCGCTATCAAGGTCGATGGGCAGCCCTTATATAAATTGGCCCGAGAAGGGAAAGAGGTAAAGCGCGAGGCGAGAGAGGTCACCGTCCACTCCCTGGATTTTAGTTCATATGACGGCCGGGACGTGGAACTGACGCTGCGGTGCTCTTCCGGGTTCTATGTCAGGGCATTGGCCACAGAAATCGGCGACAGACTTGAAACAGGCGGACACGTGATCGCGTTGCGACGCCTGGGTGTCGCGGGGCTGCTGGTGGAGCAGGCGCAGACCTTGGATGATCTGGTGAAGTTATCAGGGCTAGCTGATCGGCGGTCCCGTCTTGGAGCCATCGGTGACGCGCTGGATCACCTTCCGGCGGTCGAATTGTCAGTGGACGCGGCGTTTTACCTTTGCCGTGGTCAGAGCGTCCGGGCGAGCGAACTCCCAACCGAAGGAAACGTCCGTCTGTATTCTGCTGGCGCGGGTTTCCTGGGCGTGGGGGTTGTCGGTCCACCGGGAACGGTTGCGCCGGAAAGGTTGGTTTCTTCGGGAATACAAACTGGCTGAATTTGTTGAGGAAATCCGGGCATGACTGTAGAATACCGCGGCTTTCATTTTGTGCCGGCGCTTATCTGCCCCTCGACCGGCGTCGATCCTGCTCCACACATTCGAAATTTATCGTAAGAGAGGTCTAGTTATGTCCTTAGTGGCCGAAGACAAAGCCAAGGTCGTCAGTGAGTATGCCACCGGACCCGGAGATACCGGCTCCCCGGAAGTCCAGGTAGCGTTGTTGACTGCGCGTATCAGTGATCTGACTGACCACTTCAAAACGCATATCCATGATCATCATTCGCGCCAGGGTTTGCTGCGAATGGTGAATCGCCGTCGCAAACTCTTGGACTATCTCAAAGATCGCGACGCCGAACGCTACCGCACACTAATCGGTCGCTTGGGCCTCAGACGCTAAGCCCGCTCGACATCTCAATCACTACGGAGTTATCCGCTTGAACAAAACTGTTGAAACTTTCCAGTACGGCGAACATGAATTTCGCCTGGAGACCGGGCAAATTGCCCGACAGGCATCCGGTGCAGTATTGGCCAGCATGGGTGAAACCGTTGTCCTGGTTACCGTGGTGGCCGCACGAGAGCCGAGCGGCCGGGATTTTTTCCCTCTGACCGTTGATTACGAAGAACGAACCTACGCCGCCGGAAGAATTCCCGGCGGTTTTTTTAAGCGCGAAGGGCGGCCCTCTGAGAAGGCCATCTTGACCTGCCGCCTCATTGATCGCCCGATCCGGCCCCTCTTTCCAGACGGCTTCAATAATGAAGTGCAGGTGATCGCGACTATCCTGTCCGTGGATCCGGAAATCGATCCTGACGTCGTGTCTATGGTCGGCGCGTCGGCGGCCTTGTCCATCTCCGGCGTCCCCTTTAACGGCCCTATCGGCGCTGCGCGTGTCGGCTTCATCGACGGAGAGTACGTCCTTAACCCGAGCGCGACGCAGCTTGAAGTTTCTGCGCTTAATCTGGTGGTGGCCGGGACGAAAAGTGCCGTCCTCATGGTGGAGTCAGAAGCCGAGGAACTGACTGAGGAACAGATGCTTGGGGCGGTTGTGTTTGGGCACAGCGCATCGCAAGCGGCGATCTCGGCCATTGACTCATTGACCGTCAAAGTAGGAGTAGAGCAGTGGCAGTGGGAAGCCCAAGCACAGGATGATGCGGTCCAGGAGCAGGTTTCCGCCCTTGTTGCGGCAGATATTGAAAGCGCCTATCAGATCGCGGACAAAACCGCACGCCAGGATGCCATGGCCGCAGTGCGCGAAAAAGCATCCAGCGAACTGCTTTCGGAGGATTCTGAAGCGGATCTGGCCGATCGTATAAAAGGCGCCGTCAAAAGTATTGAAAAGGCAACCGTCCGCGGACGGATTCTCTCGAATGAACCCCGAATTGATGGCCGTGATTTGGAGACTGTTCGGCCCATCAGTATTGAGACCAGCGTGTTACCCCGCACGCACGGGTCAGCGCTGTTTACCCGCGGAGAGACGCAGGCGATCGTGACCTGTACGCTCGGGACAGAAAGGGACGCGCAGATCATTGATGCCCTGGAAGGCGAGCGGCGGGACCCGTTCATGCTGCATTACAACTTCCCGCCGTTTTGTGTGGGCGAAACCGGGCGGGTTGGGTCGCCCAAGAGAAGGGAAATCGGCCATGGCCGACTCGCCAAGCGCGCCATTCTCGGTGTGCTGCCGAGTCCCGAAGAGTTTCCGTATGTTATTCGGGCCGTATCCGAAATTACCGAGTCCAACGGATCCAGTTCGATGGCGACCGTCTGCGGTACCAGTCTGGCCTTGATGGATGCCGGTGTCACGTTAAAGGCGCCTGTCGCTGGCGTTGCGATGGGACTGATCAAGGACGGGGACCGGTTTGCCGTCCTGACGGATATTTTGGGCGATGAAGATCACCTCGGCGATATGGACTTTAAGGTTGCCGGGACGGCCGAAGGTGTCACGGCTCTGCAGATGGATATCAAGATTGACGGCATCACTTCGGAAATTATGGAACAGGCATTAGGTCAGGCCAAACGGGGCCGATTGCATATCCTCGCTGAGATGGCGAAAACCATCAGTACACCCCGAGAAGAGATGTCCCGGTATGCGCCGCGTATTACGACACTATCCATTCCGACTGACAAGATTCGTGATGTCATCGGCAAAGGCGGGGTCACCATACGCGCGATCTCTGAAGCCACCGGAGCGGCCATCGATATCGAGGACGATGGAACGATCAAGATCGCGACGTCGGATCTGTCGGCCGCGGAAGAGGCGAAGCGTCGAATCGAGCAGATTACCGCCGACGTGGAGGCGGGTACGATCTACGAAGGTAAAGTGGTGCGCTTGATGGACTTCGGTGCCTTTGTGAACATCCTCCCAGGCAAAGACGGTCTGGTGCACATCTCACAGATCTCAGACGAGCGGGTTGCCAATGTAAGCGACAAACTCGCGGAAGGTGATGTGGTCAAGGTCAAAGTCCTGGAGGTCGACAAACAGGGCAGGATCCGGCTGAGCATGAAGGCAGTGGAGAGCGACACCTGATTAGAACGAGGATGGCTTCTCTCTGATGCGAATTCCGGCCACGCGGTGGCGTATTGGATGCGATGAACGATTCTGATCTCGTCTGGATGGATTTGGAGATGACCGGCCTTGATCACAAGGCCGATCTCATTATCGAGATCGCCACGGTGGTGACGGACGCCCATCTGAACATTTTGGCAACGGGCCCTGTTTTGGCGATACACCAGTCGGAGGCGGTCCTCTCGGGGATGGACGAATGGAACCAGACCACCCATGCTGAGACTGGACTAATTGAGCGGGTCAGGGCGTCAGCGGTCACCCAGGCGGAAGCCGAAGCCGTCACCCTCGATTTCCTCCGTGCGCACATGCGTCCCGGGAAATCACCCCTGTGCGGAAACAGTATCTGTCAGGACCGGCGTTTTCTGGCAGAACACATGCCTGAACTGGAGTCCTTCCTGCACTATCGAAACCTCGATGTAAGCAGCGTTAAAGAGCTGGCGGTCAGATGGTGCCCCGGCTTGGCGAGTGGTTTCGCCAAGAAAGGGGGGCACCGGGCTCTTGACGATATTCTCGAGTCTATTGAAGAGCTCAAATACTATCGTGAACACTTCTTTAACATCCGGGTGTCCGGGTAGCGTAATCCGGATGGGCGTTCAGGCGGTGAAGGGCCCAGTTGATATGCTCGTCGACCATTTCGGAAATTTTGCCCAGACGAGCTTGTAGCGCCTTTATCACCTTTTCATCAGGCACGCCGTTACCTAATCCCACTGCCAGATTTCTCATCCATCGTTCGTAGCCGAGCCTGCGCAAGGCGCTTCCGTTTGTGTAGTGCTCGAACTCTTTGGGTGACCAGTTGAAGAGATCAACCAGGTTCGCGTTTTCCAGACCGTATCGAGGAGAGAACAATTCATCTCCTGTTCCGGGGCCGTCGTTGTGCGGACAGACCAGTTGACAGTCATCACAGCCGAAGATGCGATTGCCTATCATCGGGCGCAAAGACTCCGGGATTGCCGATTTGTGTTCTATGGTGAGGTAGGCAATGCAGCGTCTGGCATCCAGTTGATAAGGGGTGTCGAGCGCTCCGGTTGGGCATGCCACTGAACATCGCGAGCAGGAACCGCAATGATCCGAGTGGGGAATATCGACTGACAGGGGCAGGTCTGTATACAATTCTCCCAAGAAGAACCACGATCCTGTTTTTGGATCAATAAGGTTCGTGTTTTTGCCGAGCCAGCCCAGCCCGGCATTTTGTCCCAGCGGTTTTTCCATGACCGGGGCGCTGTCTGTAAACGCGCGGTAAGAGAAGGGCCCTACCGACTCGGTAATCTGGTCAGCCAGCTTCTGGAGTTTGCGCCGCATCGGCCGGTGATAATCCCTTCCCAGCGCATAGCGGGCGATATAGGCCTTTTCCGGATCACAGAGAGTCTTGAGAGCACCTGCTCCTGAAGCACGCCAATAACCCAGCCGGACACTGATGATCCGAATCGTGTCCGGAACGAGTAGTTCTGGGCGGGTTCGTTCCTGGACATGACGATCCATGAAGTCCATCTCCCCATGCCAGCCCTGTTGCAGCCACTTGCGAAGCGCGAGGGCGGCCTCCGGAAGATCGGTAGCCGAAATGCCGATGGAATCGAACCCGAGATCATGCGCCCAACGCCGGATATCTTGGCCCAGTTTATACAAGGCTGCATCCGATAATGTTTTCATCACGTTATGATAGCCCGATGCGTACCCCGCAAACCGCTCTTTGTAACGTTGACCAGCTCCGATCACTGGAGCAGGGGGAGATTGCTGCGGGAAGATCTGGACAAGTGTTGATGGAGAGTGCCGGCCGTGCGGCATTTCGGGTATTGCGTCAAAGATGGCCCCGAGCCCAATACATCACCGTCTACTGCGGCAGAGGAAACAATGGCGGCGATGGCTATGTGCTTGCGCGGCTCGCAAGCCTGTGCGGCCTGCCTGTCAGGTTGGTGTCACTGGGAACCGCGACGACGCCTGAGGCGAGAGCGGCCGAGCAGGGTGCCTTGTCCGTCGGACTCATCCCCGAGCCCCACTCCCAAACCTTACTCAAGGAGACCGAGGTCGTGGTCGATGCGCTGCTTGGCATTGGGGGCTCAGGCAACTTGCGCGAACCGCTCGCCTCCATTGTGGCCGATATTAATCAATCCGGCGGCGCTTGCCTCGCCCTGGATATCCCTTCGGGTCTGAATGCCGACACCGGCGCCCCCTTAGGAAGTGCGGTGAGCGCAGACGTGACGGTGACCTTTATCCGCAACAAACCCGGCCTGATTACCGGTCAGGGGGTTGACTACGCTGGTGAAGTGGTAATCGAGGATCTGCAGGTATCGGAGGAATCCAACGGAGCAGTGAAGGTCCTACAGCCTTGGGGGTTTCGGATTTCTGAATCCTGGGTCCGTCAGATCATGCCGGCTAGACCGAATAGCGCGCACAAAGGCGTTGCAGGGTATCTGCTGGTGGTCGGCGGAGGCCCGGGTATGGCAGGTGCGCCGGTGCTGGCAGGGTGTGCTGCTCTGCGTATGGGATCAGGGCGCGTCAGCATCGCCTGTCATCCTGATAGTCGCAGCGCTGCGGCCGCACGTTGTCCGGAATTAATGGTCAATGGGGTAACCAGTCCAAGTGAGTTGACCGGACTTCTTGAAGGCGTTGATGTTGTCGTTGTTGGCCCCGGGCTGGGGCAGACGGTCTGGGCCAGGGAAATGTATTCTGTTTGCAGGGACGCCGAGGTACGCAAGGTCGTTGACGCCGACGGCCTTAACCTGCTGGCACAGAGTCCGAAAAGACTAAACGGGTCGTTATTGACACCGCACCCAGGCGAGGCCGCACGACTTGCTGGCTTAAGCGTCAGGGAGGTGCAGGCGACACGGCCCATAATCGCCGAGAACCTGGCATCGCAATTTGACGCCACGTGCGTTCTTAAGGGGGCCGGGACGTTGGTGGCAAAGGGTGATCATCCTGTCATGGCCTGTGATCGCGGTCATTCCGGAATGGCCGCACCCGGTATGGGCGATGTGTTGAGTGGTGTCATCGGCGCATTGTGGGCGCAGGGTGTTTCGGAGTACGAGGCCGCAGGTGCGGGAGTGTGGCTGCATGCGGTCGCGGCAGAGCGGGCAGGGGCGGCAGCTGGAGCGTTTGGAATGTGTGCGAGTGATCTAAACCCATTTCTTAGAGAACTGAGGTCGGAGATGTCCGTAGGGGAATAACGATATGGAGGGTAACCATATACTCAAGGACGCTCGCGAGACTTACGCACTGGGTAAATCCTTCGCCGCTGATCTGGGCGCGCCGGTGGTTATCTACCTCGAGGGAGACTTGGGCACCGGGAAGACGACGTTCGCCCAAGGGCTGATCAATGGACTTGGCAGCGATGCGGCAGTGGTCAGTCCTACCTACACTCTGGTTGAGGAATACGCCACTGAACGGGGGCGGGTTCATCATCTGGATCTCTATCGGATCGCAGGCCCGGATGAGGTGGAAAGCCTTGGGCTGCGGGATCGTTGCGGTCCCTCGGATATCGTTTTAATTGAGTGGCCGGACCGAGGCGGGCATGCGTTGCCGCTGCCCAATTGGAGAGTTTCGTTAGCCTATCGGGATGCGGGCCGAGCGGCCTGTATCCTCAAAACTTGAGGATGAGCGCGGCCTGCCAATGGCTAGGGTTGGCGATCATCACCAGTTTGACCGCCGCCTTTGCCGCATGGCCGCAACTGGTTTATTCCCAGGCCGAAGTCATAGATAGCCGGTTCTGGCACGGACCCGACAGAACCCGGCTGGTACTAGAGCTCAGCGGGGCGGCAACCTATCGCGTCTTTTCCCTGGAAGACCCGGGGAGAATCGTAATTGATATTGATGAGGGGCGACTGAGGCAGGGCGTTAACTTTACGACCAGGTCGGGTGGTTCGGTCGCGGGTGTCCGGACCGGCCGACCCGATCCAGAAACTTTCCGCATCGTTTTGGACCTGCGCCTTGCAGCGACATTCCATGCATTCCTGTTGGATCCCAATGGTGCCTATCCCCATCGGCTGGTCGTCGACGTGATCCAGGAGGCAAAAACAGAGGAGGCGGCTTCCTCTCCATTGGACTTGCGGGAAGACGATTACCTGGTCGTGATAGATCCGGGACATGGGGGCGAGGATCCCGGTGCGGTCGGCGCGACCGGGAGTTATGAGAAAAATGTGGCGTTGAGTATTGCACGCCGGCTGAAGCGAATTGTTAATTGGGATGGGCGCATGAGGGCGATCCTTACCCGCACTGACGACTATTATGTGAGCTTGCGTAAGCGAGTTACGTTTGCAATGACCCGCAGAGCCGATGTGTTTTTGTCAGTTCATGCGGATGCGGCACAACGCAAGACCGCGCAGGGTGCGTCGGTATACATTTTATCGACTCACGGCGCCAGCAGCGAGATGGGTAAGTGGTTAGCGCAACGGGAGAACGCCGCCGACCTCGCAGGTGGGGTGGATATTGGGCAACAGGATCCCGTTCTACAGCGAACCTTGTTGGATATGGGACTCGATTGGAAGATTCGGGAGAGTTATGACCTGGGCCGCTCATTGCTAGGTGCCCTCAATGAGGTTGGAGTACTCCATAACCGCGAGGTGGGCCGGGCGGGCTTCGCTGTTCTTAAGGCGGTAGATATCCCCGCGGTATTGATCGAGACCGGGTTTATGACCAATCCGGTTGAGGAGAAGGATCTGCAGCAGGAACTTTCCCAGGAGCGCATCGCCGGAGCGATTTTTCGCGGCCTGTCGACGTACTGCGATGCAGATGAGCGATGCCCCCGAAGAACGCGGGATGAAAATACCTATGTGGTAGCCCCTGGGGACTCGTTGAGACTGATAGCTGCCCGCCTGGGAGTAAGCGTGTCTGACCTGAGGAGAGAAAACGGGCTCCAGTCGGGAACACTGCAGATTGGACAAAAACTCAAGGTCCCCCTGTGAGCCCGAAGAACGAGAATACGTCCGCTGCGCCCAATCCGCCCGTGATCTTTCTTGCCGGGACGACGGCGTGTGGGAAAACCGATCTGGCGCTCAGGTTAGCCAGGGAATTCCCGTTCGACCTCGTGAGTGTCGACTCGGGGCAGGTTTATCGAGGGATGGATATCGGCACGGCCAAACCCGCTCCAAGCGTGCTCGAAAGGACGCCTCATGGTCTGATCAATATCCGCGATGTCCAGAGGCCTTATTCGGCTGCGGACTTTCGGACGGATGCCCAAGAGTTAATATCAGAAAGTCGTAGCCGTGGTCGTATTCCCCTGTGTGTGGGGGGCACGCTATTTTATTTTTCCGCATTACTTCACGGTTTGTCGGATCTGCCCCCTGCAGACGCACCGTTGCGAGCGACTCTGGAGGAGGAGGCGACGGCAATCGGCTGGCAGGGTCTGTATGAGCGACTCCACAGGTTGGCGCCGGATGCTGCCCGGCAGATCGCGCCGGAGGATCGGCAACGGATCCTCAGGGCGTTGGAGATTCACATGCTTGCCGGTGGTGCCGGTAAAGCGGCCACCCGTATTGGCGGACTGATGGGCAGTAATGTGAGGGTATTGAAGTTGTGCCTATTTTTCTCCGACAGGGCTGTGCTGCATGAAAGAATTTCACAGCGCTTTAAGTTGATGCTTGAGCAAGGGTTTCTTGAAGAGGTCGAAGACCTCAAATCGGCGTTTCCCGACGCCCGACAGACTCCAGCAATGCGCAGCGTGGGGTATCAGCAGGCTTGGGGGTTCCTTCAGGGGGAGACCAGTCGTGAGCAGTTTGAAGAAGACGTTCAAACAGCCACTCGCCGCCTTGCAAAACGGCAGCTCACCTGGCTGCGTAATGAGCCGGGTTGGATCTGGTTTGATGCACTCAATCCACGTGTGCTGGAAGGGATATCCCGGTTTCTTGCCGCAGCCGGATGCCGGTAGGCCGGGTTCAGGCTTGAAATATGATCCATGGAGCCTTACATTGGATGTGTGATTCAAAAACCAGATTTGGTATCAGGTCACGACGACAATAAAACTATTACGTATTGTGCATGGGCGCCGCGTAACTCCAGACATCGGCACCAGCTTTTGTCTTTCGAGTCACTCCGTAAAGGATTCTGTTTCCGCTGAGTCCGGATCGCGTCGGCCTTTGCACCATTTTCAGACAGGAGCTTGCTTATGAACCAGCAAAAAGGTGCCGCCCTTCAGGATCCTTTTCTCAATATTCTTCGCAAAGAAAGAATCCCGGTCTCTATTTACCTAGTCAATGGTATCAAGTTGCAGGGCCAGGTTGAGTCATTTGACCCTTTTGTGGTTCTGTTGCGAAACAGCGTCAGTCAGTTGATCTACAAACATGCTATTTCCACTATTGTGCCATCCCGCGCAGTCCGCATTCCCCACGGCAGTGATGAGGCCGATGGGCAGGACGTGGGTACCCCAACAGACGGATAGCATTTCCAAATGAGTCCTGAGACCAGCGGTTTGTCTCAGCGAGCACGCTTTTGACAAGTCCGACCGACATATCATCTCATCTCGATCAGCCGGAACGTGCTGTCCTCGTACATCAAAGCCTTAACGGCCGTGTCGTTGACGCTCACTTTGACGAACTGAGAGGTCTGGCGGAGTCTGCCGGCGGCCGCGTCGTGACCTGCATTGGCGCCACGAGACGGGCTCCTGAAGCGGGAACTTATGTTGGACGTGGCAAAGCGCGGGAGATCGCAGAAGCGGTCTCGGCGCACTGCGCAGACTTGGTTATTGTTGATCAACCGATCTCTCCTGTTCAGGAGCGCAATCTTGAGAAAATAGTATGCTGTCGGGTGATCGACCGGACGCGACTGATTTTGGATATTTTCGCCCTGCGGGCCCAGACTCACGAGGGTAAGCTCCAGGTTGAACTGGCGCAATTGCGACACCTCTCGACCCGGTTGGTCAGAGGTTGGACTCACCTTGAGCGACAACGAGGCGGCATTGGCTTAAGGGGGCCTGGGGAGACGCAGTTAGAAACGGATCGTCGGCTCCTGGGGGCTCGGATCCGACATTTGCAAAGCCGACTCTCCAAAGTGGGTCTGCAGCGAGGTCTTCGGCGGAACCGACGAAGTCGGGAGCGCGTCCCAACGGTTGCGATTGTGGGCTACACCAACGCTGGAAAAACCTCGTTGTTCAATAAGCTCGTGGACGCTAACAGTTACAGCGCGGATCAGCTTTTCGCGACCCTGGATCCGACTATGCGCAGACTGGAGCTGCCAGGTTATGGGTCAGTCGTTTTATCGGACACCGTAGGTTTTATTAAGGGGTTGCCACACGCCCTCGTTCAGGCGTTTCGTTCAACGCTGGAAGAGGTCAGTTCTGCCGATCTACTCTTGCGGGTGGCGGATGACTCCCAACCTGACGCACGGGAGCAGGAGTCCGAAGTCGACAACGTCCTGGAAGAGATCGGGGCCCTCCAGATTCCGGTCATTATCGTGCGAAATAAATGTGATCTCAGTGGCAGAGCGGCTGGGGTGGTGGATTCCTCTCTCGGGGAGAAATCGGCTATTCGTGTGTCTGCGCAAACCGGGGAAGGCCTAGACGTGCTGCGAAGCCGGTTGGGTATGCGGTTGGCGATGGCGAGGCAACCCTGCATCTTAAAACTGCCGGCGTCTCAAGGTCGTCTGCGCGCCCGGATTTATGCATTAACAGCAGTTGATGAGGAGTTGATCACCGAACGAGGGGAAATGCTGATTCAGGTCAGCGCAGACCCGGCAACGATTGGGCAGATAGAGAAGGATCCGGATTTTGATCAGAGTTACTGGGTCGAACGCGGACCGATTCCCGTTGACCCGCCAGCCTGTGTGAAAGAGACCTCAACGAGAAGTCCTGCATAGCCATGATAAAATGCAGCCCTGACTCGTGTTGTGCGACGCAAGTCCTGCGTCGTTAAGAATTTACTTTTTAAAGAGGAAGCTAAGACATGCCGTGGAATCAGCCAGGATCCAACGATCGCGATCCTTGGGGGCAGGGTAACGGCCAAAATGGGCCGCCGGATCTCGATGAGGTTATCCGAGACCTTCAAAAAAAATTTGGCGGCCTTTTCGGTGGCGGCGGCTCCGGCCGCAAGGGCGGGGGCAGATTACCCTCGTTCAGTTCTAGGGCAATCGGGCCTATCGCAATCGTTCTGGTGGGGTTATGGCTCGCGACCGGTTTTTATGTCGTCGAACAGGGGCAACAGGCTGTTGAAATGCGTTTTGGTGCCTACAAGACCATCAAGGAAGCCGGTCTGAGGTGGCGTATGCCGTATCCCGTCGAGTCTGTGGAAATAGTCAATGTTCAGCAGATCAGAACCGTCGAGGTAGGCTACCGAACCAACACCCGATCAAATCAGCTTGCGGGTGTGCCCCGGGAGGCTCTGATGCTGACCGCGGATGAGAATATCATCGATATTCATTTTGCGGTCCAGTATGACATCAAAGACCCGAGAGAGTTGCTCTTCAATGTCGCCGAATCACAGGAACTCGTGGTTCGGGGTGCTACTGAGAGCGCGGTAAGGGAGATCGTTGGCCGGAACTCAATGGACTTCGCGATCACGGGTGGACGAGCGGAAATTGCCCAGGAAACGAAGGTGCTTCTTCAGCAGATTCTTGATCGGTACGATACCGGCATCAACATTAAGGCGGTCGAGATGCAGAATGCTCAGCCGCCCGCGGAAGTTAAAGCCGCGTTTGACGACGCCGTGAAGGCCCGAGAGGATGAAGAGCGCCTGAAGAATGAAGCTCAGGCGTATCAAAACGACATCATACCCCGGGCAAGGGGCGCTGCAGCGAGGTTAGAGCAGGAAGCCGCTGCCTATCAGGCGACCGTCGTAGCGGCCGCACGTGGTCAAGCATCTCGATTTATCCAGGTCCTCGATGAGTACGCGAAAGCGCCCGGCATCACGCGTGACCGACTCTACATCGATGCGCTGGAAGAGGTGTATGGAAACTCCACGAAGCTCGTCATCGATCAAAGCAGCGGATCCAACAACGTTATGTATTTGCCTCTGGACCAGTTGATTCGGCAACGTAGTGCCGGTGGGTCGACCTCGCAGTTGGATGAGACGTCTGCCGGCGCAGGCTTTGGCGGAACTTTTGCCGGTACAAATAATAATACGCGGCAAGAGCGTTCTAGCCGCCTCAGGAGTTTGACGCAATGAGCGGTAAGAACATGATGTGGACGATCCTGGTGGTGATCCTGGTTTCACTGGGTTCCTCAGCGGTCTATTACGTTGACGAGCGAGAGAAAGCGATCGTCTTCCAGTTCGGCGAGATCGTACGGTCGAGTGACGAACCCGGTCTCCATTTCAAGGCGCCCCTGATTAACAACGTGCAGTTCTTCGACGCGCGGGTACAAACGATGGATTCTGATCCAGAGCTGTACCTCACCCGGGAGAAGAAGAACCTCGTCGTGGACTCGTTTGTGAAGTGGAGAATCACGAACGCCGCTGACTACTACACCAGGCTGGGTGGGTTAGCCAGTAATGCACGTAATCGGCTTGCTCAAAGAGTGAATGACGCGTTACGTCGCGAGTTCGGTAACCGCTCGGTGCAGCAAGTGATATCGGGAGACCGCGTCGAGATCATGGACGTGGTTCGGCAAACGACGAACGAGGAGACGGCATCTTTAGGTATCGAGGTATTGGATGTCCGCCTGAAAAGAGTTGATCTTGATCCGGATATCAGTGAGCGTGTCTATCAACGAATGGAGGCCGAGCGTTCACGGGTGGCGAAAGACCTTAGAGCCAGAGGCGCCGAAGCGGCCGAACGGATCCGAGCCGATGCGGATCGCGAGCGGGCGATTATCCTGGCAGAGGCCGAACAAAAGGCGCAGGAGGTTAAGGGTCAGGGGGATGCCGAAGCGACAGCCATTTACGCCGACGCGTTTGATCGGGATCGCGAGTTCTATCGGATGTACCGTAGCCTGAACGCCTATCGTAATACTTTTGCCACTCCGGATAATCTGCTCGTGATCGAGCCCGACTCGGAGTTCTTCCGATACTTCAAACAGGCATCGCCGGCACCCGTCGAGTCCGCAGATTAGTCGTACCCGTGGAATGGCGGGACCTTTTCGTGGCTGTGTCGCTGGTATTGATATTGGAGGGCTTGATCCCTTTTGCGGCCCCGTCGCGGTACCGGCGGTTGGTCGAGACTCTCGGGGCCATCAGTGAGTCCCATCTGCGGTGGGGCGGATTGATCATGATGATCATCGGTCTCGGGCTCTTGTACCTGATCCGGCATTAAGGGATGTAGCGCCGGTCGGGTAGGTCCAAACGGCTTGACTGGCTTCTCAAACAACCATTCACAGGCTGAATAGATGTCCAAGAATGTAGTGGTACTGGGGATCCAGTGGGGAGACGAGGGCAAGGGCAAGATCGTTGATCTCCTGACGGACCGTTGCCAAGCGGTTGTCAGATTCCAGGGCGGCCATAACGCGGGCCACACTCTGGTGATCGATGGAGATAAGACCGTGCTGCATCTGGTACCGTCGGGCATCTTGCGGCCCGATGTGCAGTGCATGATTGGCAATGGCGTGGTCGTCGCTCCTGACGCATTGATCAGAGAGCTTGAGACGCTGGAGCAGGCGGGTGAAACGCCTCGTAACCGTCTTACCATCAGCCCAGCGTGTCCTGTCATTCTTCCCAGTCACGTGGCGCTTGATCAGGCCAGGGAGCAGGCGCGGGGCAAGAAAGCGATCGGGACAACCGGTCGGGGGATCGGGCCCGCCTATGAGGATAAGGTGGCCCGCCGTGGCATCCGTATAGGTGAATTCCTGGACGTCAAAGCCTGCAGGGAACGGGTGGGTGAACTGCTTGACTACCACAATTTCCTGCTTGAAAAACGCTTTGACCAACAAACGGTTGAGCCGGCATTGGTGTTTGATGCGCTCGACCGATGGGCCGACGTGCTTCAGCCGATGATTGGAGATGTTGCGCATGCCGTGCAGTCGGTTTCCCGTTCTTCCGGCAACATTTTGTTCGAAGGGGCCCAGGGTACGTTACTGGACATTGATCAGGGGACCTATCCTTATGTCACCTCGTCTAATACCACAGCGGGCGCCGCAGCCTGCGGCAGTGGCGCAGGTCCGCTGATACTGGATGAGGTGGTGGGGGTCGTGAAGGCCTATACCACCCGGGTTGGGGGTGGACCGTTCCCGACCGAGCTTCACGACGGCACCGGCGCCTGGTTGGCGGATCGCGGTCATGAGTTCGGCGCGACGACAGGGCGCCCGCGCCGGTGTGGCTGGTTCGATGCGGTCCTGTCGCGAAGAGCCTGCCAACTGAACAGTGTAAGTGCACTGTGTGTGACAAAGCTCGATGTTCTGGACGGACTCTCTGAACTGGCGATCTGCGTTGGGTATCGACTGGGCGGAAAAGCGGTCGATCAACTCCCCTGGGATGCAAGAGCACTTGAAGAGGTCGAACCGGTTTATGAGTCCTTACCGGGTTGGCAACAGGCTACTGAAGGAATAAAGACGGTCGGAGCTTTGCCAGATAACGCGAGGCATTACCTCGATCGGCTGTCAGAGTTGCTCGAGGTGTCGGTTGACATTATCTCGACGGGGCCCGATCGAAACGCGACGATGGTTTTGCGGGATCCGTTCGCATCGTAGGCCGAGCCGGGCCGGCGCCGTTGATCTGAAGCCGGAATGGGGATCTTTGGAGCGGGGACAGATTCCCTTGGGATCAGACAGGTTGGCTTCGTCAACGGGGTCTCGATCAACATGAATGATATTGATGGTACCGAGGAGAGGACTTGAACCTCCACGGGGTTACCCCCACTAGCA
>TARA_B100000686_G_scaffold76235_1_pt1 | contig 17281 bp, 16 predicted proteins | sample TARA_B100000686 | Tara Oceans TARA_B100000686 (sample SAMEA2622733) | marine metagenome | biome: marine biome (ENVO:00000447); feature: marine epipelagic mixed layer (ENVO:xxxxxxxxx); material: "saline water (ENVO:00002010), including plankton (ENVO:xxxxxxxx)" | depth 150 m
GCAACTCTGATGATCCATTGCGATTAGATTTTGTTCAAGAGAATATGACTATACCTAAACGAGCAAAAGATTCTTGGAAGCATTTTTTGGAACTGACTGCTTTGCTCCATTCTCAATGTAAAGTGACGAAAGGAAAAAGTGATAATGGAGGGTCTCCTTCTGAAATGATTAGTTCGGTTCTATCAAAGTTTTATAGAAATTATATTGAGGTGACCTTTGATAATGCTGATTCTCGGATTGATGATATTAACCAACTCTCTGAATTTGCATTAAATTATAATAGTGTAGAAGACTTTCTTGCCGAACTCGCTCTAATGGGCACATTTGGAATAGAAACTACGGAACAAGAAAATAATTTTGATGAAGGGGAGTCTGTTATACTAAGTACAATTCACCAATCAAAAGGTTTAGAATGGAAGGCAGTTTTTGTTCTATGGCTAACTGATTCTAGGTTTCCTTCTGCAAGATCTCTTGGTACAGAAGCCGGGGAAGAGGAGGAGAGAAGGCTCTTCTATGTTTCTGTCACAAGAGCAAAGGATCACTTGTTTTTGTGTCAGCCTATGCTTGAAACGAATATGTACAAGCAAAGTGGATTTTCAAGGCTTTCGCGTTTTGTGAAAGAATTGCCTGACTCTTTATATGACAGGTGGACTCTTCTAGATGAAAGTTCATCAAGTGATAGTTTTGGAAGTACAGATTATGGAAGTGACAATTGGACCAGACCTGCAGATCCAGATGAACCGGATGGTTTTGTCTACGAATTTTTTGATGATAAGAATTAAAATATTTGTTTTTAATAGGAGAAAGTTTGTATGAGTGAATATTACAAGATCAATGCTGCTGATAATGATTTCAGACAGAATTACAGGTTGATGGTAGGAACTATTGTTCCAAGGCCTATTGCGTGGGTAAGTACCATCAGCAAAGATGGAGTAGCAAATTTGGCACCCTTTTCCTTCTTTACATGTGTAGGGCAGGATCCTCCGCTTGTTTCGATTTCTGTAGGAAAAAGCACAGATTCTTTGAAAGACACAACTAACAATATTCTTGAAAGCAAAGGGTATGTAATTCATGTCGTCTCAAATGGTTTTGAAGAACAAATGAATATTTCGGCAGATAATTTCCCTTCTAATATCGATGAATTTAAGGAGGCGGGTCTCAATGCTGTTCCATCTGAAAACGTATCTGCTCCTAGGGTAGAGAATATTCCTGTGGCCATGGAATGTGAGTTCCGTCATATGATCACCAATGGGGTTGGGCACAAAGTGAATCTAGTGATTGGAGAAGTGCTTTGCTGGCATATTCGTAAAGATGTTGCGATGGAAGAAGGTAAGTATATAGACCCTGTGAAATTAGAGCCGGTTGGAAGACTTGCAGGAAATGATTATTGCCGTACACAAGATATTTTTGCGATGCAAAGACCTGACAGAAAAACTGGACAGCAGTCACCTTGAGCCATGGGTTAAGATTCTGCTGCCCTACGTTTACGACTAATTTTTTTTGCGGAGTAACGTCATGAGTGATGTGCCAAAAAATATGTATGCTATTGTGACAAGTGGTCCGAACGAATTTGAATATAAAGAAGTTCCTGTTCCTGATTTTGAGCCTGGTAATATTCTTGTGAAAGTAGCTGCATGCGGAATCTGCGGTACGGATACTCATATTTTGGGAGGACATATGCGGCCCATGTGGCCCCCTTATTATCCTTTCATACAAGGACATGAATGGTGCGGAACTATTGCAGGGATTGGAAAAGATGTGAGAACGGATCTGGAAATTGGGGATAGAGTAATTATGGAGCCTACGGTTGGATGTTCTTCTTGTGCGATGTGTATAGCAGGTAATTATCATCTTTGTGAGAATGCAACAAAAAAAGACGGCGGATATAAACTTCTTGGACATACTGCAAATGGAGCATTCAGTGAATATGGATTAGCTCCTCCTAATAATTTACATAAAATGCCTGAAAAAATGACCTGGGAAGATGCAGTGATTGTGAATCAGGTAGTGATTGCACTTCATGCTCTGGATAGAGGGCAAATATATCCTGCTGATGAAGTTGCGATTCTTGGGCCAGGTCTTTTAGGGCTTTCTGTTTTGCAACTTGTGAAATATTTAGGTGCATCCAAAACATACGTGACTGGAAGAGGATATAGACTGCATATCGCGAAAGAACTTGGAGCGGATGTCGTGATTGATATTACAAAAGAAAATCCAGTAGAAGTGATTATGGAACATACGAATGGAAAAGGAGTAGATCTAAGCGTTGAGTGTGCTGGTCCTGTAAGTACGATGAGAGAAGCTGTGGATATGGTGCGAAGAGGAGGACGTGTAGTATTAGAGGGAATTAACGGGGGAGATGAGGTCTCCTTCAATACAGACCGCATTGTGTTAGATGAAATCTCTGTGTTTGGAGGAAGAGGTTCTCCAAACTGTTATCCTCGTGCCATACAGATTATTGCAGACGGGCACATTCAAACTGATAAAATGCTTACACATAGTTTTCCTCTCTCTGAATTTGAGGAAGCAATGAGAATGTTCCAGGCAAGGGAAGACGGTGTCATGAGAGTAATGCTGACACCTTAGGTAATCTATACATTATTTTTCTTTTTTTTAGAAAAAAGGAACTTTTATGCAGAAGATTTTAGTTTTCTTTTTGATTTTTTTTCTTGCTCCAATCTTTTTGTTGTCATCTGAACCTATTTATCACAAGGTGCAGTATCCAACCGGGGATAAGAAATTTCCTGCGGTAATCCTTTTACATACAAGCGGCGGATTCAAGACAGTCCTAAAACAGATTCCAAAATATATTAAAAAAGGTTTTGCTGTGTATGCCCCAGATTTTTTCAAAAAACACGGTATCTCGAGTTCAAACCGTATGGAAACGTTTGATGAATATAGAGAGCCTATTGAAAAGGAACTTCTTGAAATTGTTGCTTTAATGAAGAAAGATCCGAAGATAGATAAAAATAATATTTTTGCTGCCGGTTTTTCTAACGGAGGATTTTGGGCTTGTTTTCTTGCAGGAAAAGGCGTGGTGAATGCGGGTGCATCTCACTACGGGGTCTGGAAAGCCAATTTTGGACCAGACATGACAAATGAATATCCTATGGAATATTTCAGTAAAAAAAGCACACCGCTTCTTGCTTTGCACGGAGATGTAGATTCGATTCAAAAGATAGAATTTGCGCAGTATGCATGGATAGATATTAAGGATCGTGGAGGAAAAATTGTAACTCATGTTCTTCAAAATGCTGGCCATGCATGGGATTCAAATAAATCGATATTTGTTTATAATAAAAAAGCAGACAAAGATGCTCTAAAAAAGACAGTTCGGTTTTTTAGAAAACATAGCAAATAATATTCATTTTTTGCAATAGTTTATGCAGGCATAACTTTGGGATGCTCTAGCATCTCTTTTAGCGTTTTCAGAAACTCTGCTGCAGGAGCGCCGTCGATGATGCGGTGGTCACAGTTGATTCCAAAGTAAGCAGTGATTCCTGCCACGACTTCACCGTTTTTAACTACTGCTCTTTCTCTCGCTGCCCCGACAGATAAAATCGCGCTTTCTGGATAATTGATAATTGCTGAAAAATGGTCCACTCCATAAGCGCCTAGATTTGTAACGGTGAACGTTCCACCTTGCAAAGAACCTGGATCCAAAGTTCCGTTTCTGGCAGCGGTTGCCAGTGCATTGGTTTCTGAAGATATAGCATCGATACTTTTTTGATTTGCATTTTTAATGACAGGTACCATCAAACCATCTTCTAAAGCTACGGCTACCCCGATATTGATCTGTTCAGCACGTTCGACAGAATCTCCAAAAAACTTCACATTCACAGCGGGACATTTTTGAATCGTTCTTGCCGTATAGAAAAGAATCAAATCGTTTATCGAAATTTTTACGCCAAGATCTGTTTCCCAAGCCTGGCTACTAGCATTTCTTACCGCAAGAAGGTTGGTTAGATCTACCTCAGACTGCAGAGTGATTCTAGCTACATTAGACCAGCTTTCAGACATTCTTTGCGCAACCACTTTTCTCATAGGAGAAACAGGTTCGGTTCCATAAGAAACTTCTTGGTCAGCGACAGGTGTAGCTTGTTTAGAAGCACCCTCAATATCTTTTAATATAATTCTTCCGTTTGGCCCTGATCCTTGGACGGTTGTGTAATCTACCCCTAACTCTTTTGCTAACCTTTTGGCAGCAGGACTTGCTAAAACTCTATCGCCCACTGGTGCGGCAGCTTTTGTTTGATTAGCATTACTTGTTTCTTCTTTTACAGGCTCTTTTGCTTCTTCAACTTTTGTAGCAGGAGTTGCAGAATCAGCATCTTCACCTTTTTCTCCAATAACGGCTATATTTTCACCGCAGGGAACTACTGCGTCAGCATCAAAAATTTTCTTTAGAAGAACTCCGTTGTCAGGAGATTCTACTTCGTATTCGACTTTGTCTGTTTGGATGTCTAGAAGAATTTCTCCTTTTTTGACTGTATCGCCTTCTTCTTTTCTCCATGCAATAATCGTACCTTCTTCCATGGTAAGACCTAGTTTTGGCATGGGCATTTGTGTGGCCATAACATTACTCCTTTACAAGATAAAAACTTTTTACTTATCCATGGACGGTTCTTTTTATACCTTCTATTACATCTTCTTTGTTTGGTATTATAAAGTTTTCTAGCTTCGGCGAAAAGGGCACCGGAGTTTCTTTTGCGGCAACTCTCTCTATAGGCGCGTCTAAATAATCAAAAACTTCCTTGGAGGCTATAGCTGCAATTTCAGCTCCCCATCCGCACCTTTCTACAGCTTCGTGTGTAATGAGAAGGCGGTTTGTTTTTCTAACAGAAGAAAGAATCGTTTCTTTGTCTAGAGGAAAAAGAGTTCTTGGATCGATGACTTCTACTGAAATCCCTGATTCATCAAGTTCCTCCGCTGCGTCTAAGGATTTTTGTACCATGGAGGAGGTTGCTACCACGGTAATGTCTGTGCCTTCTCTTTTTACTTCTGCCACGCCGATAGGGATAAGATATTCTTTTTTGGGTGTTGGTCCCTTCTCTAAGTATAGAAGTTTATGTTCGATAAAAAGTACTGGATCTGGATCTCGTATTGCACTTTTCAGTAGACCTTTAGCATCATAAGAGGAAGAAGGCATAACTACTTTCAGACCAGGGATATGTACAAACCAGGATTCAAGACTTTGTGCGTGCTGTGCAGCAGAACTTCTTCCCGCACCCCCCTGAGTTCGAATCACAAGAGAGGTTTTTGCCTTTCCTCCAAACATGTAACGGACTTTCGCAACTTGATTTACAATTTGATCCATTGCTACTGCAGTAAAATCAATGTACATAAGTTCTGCTACTGGTTTCATACCAACTAGTGCCGCTCCTAAGGTTGCTCCTACAATTCCTTGCTCGGAGATAGGAGTATTTCTAACTCTTTCTTTTCCGTATTTTTTAAAAAGACCTGCAGTTGTTTTGTAGGATCCGCCAAACTCAGCTATATCTTCGCCAAGAAGAAAGACAGATTTATCCTTTTTCATTTCCTCATCGAGTGCTTCTATAATGGCATCTCTGTATAGTATTTCTCTCATGATCTCATTATCTTAAGTATCTGAATACACATCTTCTAATGCATCTTTAAGATCGGGTTCCGGACTTTCTTTTGCATAAAGAATAGCTTCCTCTATTTCCTGATTGATAGAAGAAATTAGTTTTTCTTTGTGGTCCTTGGTGATCCATTTTTTCTGCTTAAGAAAATCTTCAAAAGTCACCACAGGATCCATTTTCTTCCATTTGCCAACGACTTTGTCATGACCATAAGCTGTGCCAGGATCTCCTACATAATGTCCTAAAAAACGCATTGTTTTTGCTTCGATAAGAGTAGGGCCTTTTCCGCTTCTGGCTCTTTTGATGGCTTCTCCTGCAATTTCATAAACAGACATAGGGTCCATTCCATCTGCGACAATACCTGGAATGTTGTAGGATTTAGCTCTGTCCGCAATGTCAGAAACAGATTGGTGATTTTTTTGCGGAGTGCTTTCTGCAAATCCATTATTTTCACAAACAAAAACAACGGGAAGTTTCCATGTAGAAGCAAGATTGATTCCTTCGTGAAATGCTCCCTCGTTACTCGCGCCGTCCCCAAAAAAACAGACTGCAATATCTTTTGTTTGCTGTAATTTGAGACCTAGCGCAGCACCGGCTGCGATAGGAATTCCTCCACCCACTATTCCATTTGCTCCAAGTACTCCTAATTCTTGGTCAGCAATATGCATGGATCCGCCTTTGCCTTTACAGTATCCTGTTTGTTTTGCATAGAGTTCAGAGAACATTCCTTTGTAATGGAGGCCTTTGGCTATCATGTGACCGTGCCCTCTGTGCGTGGAAGTAATTTGATCACGGGCAGTTAAATGAACGCATATTCCTGAGGCAACGGCTTCTTCGCCGATATAGGCATGTAAAAATCCTGGAAGTTCCCCTTTGGTAAATAGATCAATGGAAGATTCTTCAAAACGGCGAATGCGAAGCATCGTTTCGAAAATCCAAAGTGCCTTTTTTTTGGTAATTGATGACATGTAATTTCACTTAAACTTTTTAAAAAACTTATATAGATATTTTCCAGAAGATATGCGCATTTGCTCCCCTGAAGAGATCGATATGCTAACATTTCATAAACACTCGAGCAAGTTTTCTTCCTTCGAGCAAGAGCATAAAATTTAAAACTGAAAATAAGACTTGCACTTTTTGGAGAATGGGAATAAATTTACTTAACTTGAATGAATCTGTTTAAGGGTCCGACATAGGTCCCTTTTTTTTATTCTAATTTTTATAGTTTGAAAATAATGAGAAAAGATTTGTCGGCATTAATTGAAGAGTTGGTGTCAAAACAAGGTTTTTATCTTGTAGAATTACAACATTCTGTTTCGCGAGGAAAAGATCTTTTAAATATTTTTATAGACAATCGTGATGGGGTTACATTAAACGATTGTGAAAAAATAAGTAGGCTTTTAGAAGAAGAAATTGAGAAAGATGGGTTGGCATCTGATAATTACCGGCTAGAGGTTTCGAGTCCAGGAATTGATAGGCCTCTAAAAAAACTTGCTGACTTTGTTCATTTTCGAGGAAAGATGGTTCGTTTAAGATTGTCGGACTCATTTCAAGAGAAAACAGGCAAAAAAAATCTTGTGGGAACAATTAATCACGTAGAAGATCAAGTGATTAAAATAGAGTCGAAAGATAAAATGATTTTTGAAGTTTCTTTTAATGAAATTGTTAAAGGAAAGCTAGAGATTGATTGGAATGCAGAGTTAGATAAAGATTCTGGATTTCATAGATAGACACTAAATGCAAAGGGGTTTCTCGTGAGTAAAGAGATTTTAGAAGTTCTGTCTGAGTTAGAACGTGACAAAGGTATTCCTAGAGATGTTTTGATGGAAGCAATGAAGGCAGCTGTAGTTTCTGCTTCTAAGAAACAATATAAACTAGGTGATAATGTTGATGCTGAATTTGATTCTGTGACTGGGGAAATAAAATTGCAGGCTAGAAAAGAGGTAGTTTCTGAAATAGAAGATTCCGAACTACAGATTTTATTAGAAGATGCGATCCTGCAAAAAGAAGATATCTCTTTAGGGGATTATTTGGTGATAGATCTCCAAGTTGAAGGATTGGGGCGTATCGCTGCTTCTACTGCAAAACAAGTTATTTCTCAAAGAATAAGAGAAGCTGAAAGATCCAAGATATACGGGGAATTTATAGGAAGAGTTGGAGAACTTATTACAGGCTCTGTCTCTCAAATTGATAAAGGAAATATTTATGTTGATATTGGTCGGACGGAAGCGATTCTTCCAAGAAGAGAGCAGATTTTTAAAGAGGTTTATAAAAGAAACGATAGGATTCGATGTTATATTTTGGAAGTAAGGGAATTTACGAAAGGTCCTCAAGGCCCTCAGGTAGTTTTGAGTAGAACTCATCCGGGATTAGTGGTTAGACTTTTCGAAATGGAGGTTCCTGAAATTTATGATGGAATCGTAGAGGTGAAAGAATGTGTTAGAGAGCCAAGTGGACGTTCAAAGATTGCAGTAACGAGTCGGGATAGAGATGTTGATGCAGTTGGTGCATGTGTCGGACCTAGAGGAACAAGAGTGCAGAGTATTGTGCAAGAATTGCGCGGAGAGAGAATCGATATTGTTTTATGGAATGAAGATATTAGAACATATGCTGAAAATGCATTGAATCCAGCAAAAATACAACATATTGATCTTTTTGAAGACGAAAAGAGAATGGAGATACTTGTTCCCGATGATCAATTGTCTATCGCAATTGGTAAATCCGGACAGAATGTAAGATTAGCGTCTCGTCTATTAGGTTGGAAAATTGACATGAAAGCCGAAGGCGAATATAGAAGGCTTATCGCGGAACAAACATTTTCTGGGGATAAAAATGCGAATCAGGAAAAGGAAGAAGATAAAAAAAGTGATTCTGTCGATAATGAATTGCTCAAATTAGAGGTTATAGGAGATAAAATGGCGGAATTGCTCATTAACAATGGTTTCGATGATATCGAATCTATTGCTTCGTCTACAGCTGAAGCGCTTTGCGAGGTTCCGGGTATAGGGCCAACAAGAGCAAATTTGCTCATTGAATCAGCAAAGGAATTTCAGAAGAACGAATCTGAGTAGTGCTCAAACGTTTTTTTGTTCGCTTTAAATAGTTGATTGATTTTTGTTATATTGGGTTTTGAATATTTTAAATAAGGTGATGAATGGCAAATACTAGAGTCTATACTTTGGCAAAAGAGTTGGGTTTTGAAAGTAAACTTTTTGTTAAAGAGTTAGAAAAAGAAGGAATTAAGGTAAAGAGTCATATGAGTACCGTAGATGATGAAACGGTAGATCTTATTATGACACTTTTTAAAGTAGAAGAAAAAAAATCTACTCCGAAAAAAACACCTGCGAAGAAAAAACCTAGTCCTAAAGAAAAAGAAAAGTCAAAAGAAGAGATTGTTCCAGAAGAGGTGAAGCCACAGGATGAACAAATAGAAGTTCTTGAAGAAATTGTCGCTGAAGAAGAGACCATCCTGGATGAAGAAATAGAAGAAGAAAAAGCACAAGAGGAGACAGAAGAAGAGACACAAGAGGATATAAAGACGGTTGCGATTTCTTCTCCTGTAAATAAAATCAAATTAGAAGAGGTCATAACTATTAGTGAGCTTGCAGAGAAACTTAAAATAAATAGTACTGACATTATAAAGCATTTAATGTCTAAGGGTGAAATGACAACGCTTAATCAATCTATTGATTTCAAGACTGCCTCTAATGTTTGTGATTATTTCGAATGCGAGGTTGAATTAACAAAAGATTTGCTGGAGGAATCTCTGGAGCAGAATGATGACAATCCTGAAGAAATGGTAGATCGTGCGCCTGTTATAACTGTTATGGGCCATGTTGATCATGGAAAAACGCGCCTTCTGGATTCAATAAGAAATGCAAACGTTATGGATAGTGAAGCTGGAGGAATTACTCAGCATATTGGTGCTTATCGTGTTGTTACAGAAAAAGGGACTGCGGTCTTTATAGATACCCCAGGACATGAAGCATTTGCTGCTATGAGAGCACGTGGTTCGCAGATAACAGATTTGGTCGTACTTGTTGTTGCCGCGAATGAGGGAGTAATGCCTCAAACTAGAGAAGCTGTTTCCCATGCAAAGGATGCTGGGGTAGTAATCATGGTTGCCATAAATAAAATGGATTTGCCTGATGCGAATCCCGATAGGATTAAACAGCAACTTGCAGAATTAAATCTGATCCCTGAAGACTGGGGAGGAGATACTGTTTTCTGTCCGGTTTCTGCAAAGGATGGAACTGGAATAGAGGATTTGCTTGATTTGGCAATTCTTCAGGCAGAAATGTTAGAACTGAAAGCGAATGGGGAATGTTTTGCCTCTGGGATTGTTGTTGAAGCAAAACTTGATAAGGGAAGAGGTCCCGTTGCTACTGTGTTGGTACAAAGGGGTAAATTAAGTGTTGGAGATAACTTCGTTTCGGGAAAATGGAACGGAAAGGTTCGAGCCTTGTTTGATGATAAAGGGAAGAAGTGTCTAGATGTAGGTCCCTCAACACCAGTAGAAATTGTCGGTTTTTCAGGAGTTCCTCAAGCTGGTGATGTTTTGAATGTGGTTGAGGATGAGAGAACAGCAAGGGAAATCAGTTCTAGAAGATCTCATAGAGAAAGAGTTACAAGTTTGATGGGTATTAATAATGTAAACCTTGAAAACTTTATGGATGTTGTCAAAGAAGGAGATTTGAAGGAATTAAATCTTATTTTGAAAGCTGATATGCAGGGTAGTATAGAGGCTTTGAGGGAGAGTTTGGCAAAGCTAGGAAATGAAGAAGTATCTGTAAAAGTTGTTCACGATTCTGTTGGGGGTATTTCAGAAACAGACGTGATGCTTGCTTCAGCTTCTAATTCAGTCATCGTTGGTTTTAATGTAAGACCTACAACTGGGGCAAGAGACGCAGCTAAAAAAGAGAATATAGATATTAGACTACATTCTGTTATCTATGACGCAATTGAGGAAGTGAAATCTTCATTAAGTGGAATTTTAGAGCCTGTAAGAAAAGAAGTAGAAGTTGGCAATGTAGAAGTGAGAGATCTTTTTAGAATTCCGAGCGTAGGAGTAATTGCTGGATGTTTTGTTAAAGAGGGTTCTATTAGGAGAAATTTAAAAGTTCGTTTGATTCGTGATAGTGTTGTGATTTATTCAGGTGACATATCATCTTTGAAAAGGTTTAAAGATGACGTAAATGAAGTTAGAGAAGGGTACGAGTGTGGTATAGGAATAGAAGGTTTTAACGATATAAAAGTAGGCGATGTTATTGAATCTTATACAATAGAAGAAATTGCTAGAACTATATAATACTTCCCGATAATTCCGCGTGATAAAGTGCTATTCATAGGTTTGTTAACTATCGATTTTCTGGTTCCTGAGTGTTCTTCCCTCAAGCAAAAACGGAGTATTGTCAAATCACTTATTGACAAGATGAGGAATAATTTCAATGCTTCAGTTTCTGAAATTGCTAATGATAAGTGGCAACGTGGACAAATAGGCGTTTCAATTGTAAGTAATGATTCTAGATTCTTAGATTCTCAATTGAGGAAAATTATGAATTTTGTTGAAACTGTAGGTACTGTCGAAATTATAGAATCTAATATTGAGACTTTTTAGATGAATGATTATGAAAAAATACCTCGCTCAGAACGCGTTGCAGTTCTCTTGAAGAAGGAACTTTCAGAGTTGATTTTGACTCACGTTAAGGATCCGCGTGTGAAAGGTGTTCTCTTCACAAATGTTATAGTTACTAAAGATTTAAGAGAGGCAAAAGTGTATTTTAGTCGATATGATAATTTAAAGAATAACGAGGATGTCCTCCAGCAGAGTTTAGAGGGGCTAAATAAAGCAGGAAAGTTTTTGAGAGCAAAGTTAGGGGCGAAATTGAATTTACGAAATGTTCCTGCGCTTAAGTTTTTTGCAGACAATACGTTTTCAAGTATATCTGAAATAGACAAATTATTAGAAAAATTGTCTACAGATCAGGGTCCTTAGTTATGTCAATGTCTGGATTCTTGAATATAAATAAAATTTCAGGACCTACATCACATGATATTGTGGCGAAGGTTAGAAAATCTTTTGAGCAAAAAGTGAAAGTTGGGCATCTTGGGACTCTTGATCCTATGGCCGAAGGAGTTTTGCCTATAGCAATTGGTTCGGCAACAAGAACTTTCCCCTTTTTCCTTGAATTGCAGAAGACTTATGAAGTGACCATGATTTTTGGCAAAGTTACCGAAACGCAAGATATTACTGGAAAATTGATAGAAGAAAATCTAGTTTCTGGATTGGAATTATCTGAATGTCAGAACTTCTTGGATAATTTTCTTGGTAAAATCTTACAGACGCCACCTATGTTTTCTGCTATTAATTTCCGGGGCAAAAGACTCTATGAACTAGCAAGAGATGGGATAGAAATTGATCGAAAAAAAAGAAAAATTGAAATTTTTAATATAAAAGCGAAATCTATTTCTGGTCCATATTTAGATTTTGAAGTTAAGTGCAGCCGGGGTACCTATGTTAGGACACTTTGTCATGATTTAGGAAAACTGCAAGGATCTGGTGGATGTATGGTTTCGTTACGAAGGACTGGTTTAGGTCCGTTTTGTATCCAAAAAACTCTTTCTCTTGATGATTTTGCTGCTTTGTCAAAATCTGGTTCTATATCTGAAGTTTTAGTAACTCTTTGCGACGCTCTGGGTCATTTGCCGTTAATGACCTTTACTGATTCTGAAGAAGATAGATTGAGGAAAGGTATTGCATTACACTGTTTGCTTGAAAATATTAATATTTCAGAAGACGACGATTTTCGTATGCTTAATTCTAGCGGAAAACTTATTGGAATAGGAAGGGTGTTGAAGGGAATTTCATGTTCCTCTGAAAAAGTAAAAATTAGACCAATAAAAATATTTAATTAGTTATGAATACTATACATGTAACCAAAAGAAGGTTAGAATCAGCAGTCTTTTTGTGGTGATTTTGTATTTAAATTTTTTATGTTGTTTGCTGGAGGATTATTTTTACATGGTATTAGAGAAAGAAACGAAAACAGAATTGATACAGAAGTTTGGTTCTCATGAGAAAGATACGGGTTCCACAGAGGTGCAAATAGCATTGCTGACTAATCGAATTGAATACTTAACTGAACATTTCAAGATGCATGGCAAAGACCATCATTCAAGAAGAGGTCTGCTCAAAATGGTTGGTCAAAGGCGTCGTCTCCTTCAGTATCTAGAAAGTAAAGAAGTGTCTAGATACAGAACTCTTATAAAAGATCTTGGCATAAGAAGATAAATCAATCTTTAAATTTAAGGAAAACTTTTAATGGGTGTATCTCGTGTAGAAATGGAAATTAATAATAGTAAACTCGTTTTCGAAACGGGAGAAATTGCAAAGCAGGCAAACGGTTCAATAATGGCTTACTATGGCGAAACCTCAGTGCTTTCTACAGTTTGTTCGTCAGATGAGCCACGAGAAGGTTCAGATTTTTTTCCTTTAACTGTTGATTATAGAGAGTTGTCATATGCCGCTGGTGTAATCCCAGGTAATTTTTTCCGTAGGGAAGCAAGGCCTAGCGAGAGAGAAATTCTTACTTGCAGACTAATAGATAGACCAATGAGGCCACTTTTTCCTGAGAACTTTATGTGTGAAACGATGATACAAGTTATGGTTGTCTCATACGACAAGGTTTGTGATTGCGACATTCTTGCAATTAACGCAACTTCCGCATCTTTGCATGTTTCTGACATTCCTTTTGATGGTCCTATAGGGGCTGTGAGAGTCGGAAGAATTGATGGGCAAATTATCGTGAATCCATCAATAGAGCAACAAGATGAAAGTGACCTAAATTGCGTTTTAGCAGGTACTTCCGATGCAATTGTTATGGTTGAAGCAGGCAGTTTTGAGCTTTCTGAAGATGATTATATGGAGGCTTTTAAGCAAGGGCACACTGTAATTAAAGATTTGTGTGAACTTCAAGAAAAATTAAGGACTGAATGTGGAAAACCTAAAAGAGAAATTGAACCTGTAGAACATGATCAGGATCTTATGTCTAAAATAGAAGAGTTTGCATTGCCTCACTTAAATAAGGCTACAGAGGTACACGACAAGCTAGAACAATATTCCTCAATCGCTGAGGCTAAAAAATCTGCTGTAGAAGGTTTGTGTGATGATTCTGAAGATTCTCCAGACAAAAGTTTAGTTTCAGAATATTTTGGAAAATTAGAGAAGAAAATTTTCAGAAACATGATTTTAGAGAAAAGTGTTAGGGCAGATGGTAGAGGTCTCAAAGATATTCGTCCCATCACGATTAGAATGAAGCCATTGGCCAGATCCCATGGAAGTGCCTTATTTACAAGAGGAGAAACACAGGCGTTAGTGAGTGCGACAATGGGTACTTCTTCAGATGCACAGTTGATTGATTCGTTAGACGGTAAAACCGACAGACTATTTATGCTTCATTATAATTTTCCTGGATTTAGTGTTGGCGAAGCTAGGCCAAATAGAGGTCCCGGAAGAAGGGAAATCGGACATGGTGCATTAGCCGCTAGAGCTGTTCAAGCCGTCCTTCCTGAATTTGATTCTTTTCCTTATGTTTTGAGGGTAGTTTCTGAGATAACAGAGAGTAATGGGAGTTCTTCTATGGCGACTATATGTGGAGCTAGTTTGTCGCTAATGGATGCGGGTGTTCCAATTTCCTCTCCTGTGGCAGGAATTGCTATGGGCTTAATTAGTGATGAAGATACAGGCGACACTGCAATTTTGACAGATATATTAGGATTAGAAGACCATTTAGGAGATATGGATTTCAAAGTAGGCGGTACTCGCGAAGGTATTACGGCTTTGCAGATGGATATTAAAATTAAAGGTTTGAAATTAGAACTTGTTAAAGAAGCTCTAGCTCAAGCAAAAGAAGCTAGATTTTCTGTTCTAGATACAATGGATTCTGTGATTAATCAACCTAGTGCTGAGATGTCACCATATGCTCCAAAAATTATAACTTTACAGGTTCATTCAGATCAGATAAGAGATATCATCGGACCAGGCGGGAAGGTTATTCGAGGTATTATTGAAGAGACTGGAGCTCAAGTTGACGTAGATGACGATGGAACTGTTGTGATTTCTTCCTCTGATGAAGCGAGCGCTAATAAGGCAGTGGAAATCGTTCAAGAAATTACTCAAGTAGCAGAGCCAGGAAAGATTTATTATGGCACCGTACAGAAAATAATGGATTTTGGTGCATTTGTTCAAATCTTCTCAGGAACGGATGGTTTGTGTCATATAAGCATGATTGCAAATAAGAGAATTGAAAATGTATCTGACGTTCTGAAAGAAGGGGACAAAGTCTTAGTAAAATGTCTCCAAGTAGAAGGTAATGGTCGTATTCGCCTCTCTATGAAAGATGTGATTGAAGAAGAAGTTCCTGAAGAGTTGAAGGAATTTTATTCACCTGTTGTTTAGTTTTGTTGAAGTGTTTTTCTTAAACAATTTGTGGAGGTTCAGATGGATACTTTTGTTTTAGTAATAGGTGTATTGGTAGCTGTTGCTTTAATCTTTGTTTTCTTTGTGAATGATCCTTTTAATATCTTTCCAAAGAAATAGTAGTTTTTCAAAGTCTAAATTTAAGCTCTTTGAACTGGCTTACCCCATCCATTAGGTGCTGAGACCACGCCATCTTTCATAACGGTTTGTCCGCGAACGATAGTTCTTAAAACTGATCCTTTAATTTCAAGGTTGTTGAATGGAGACCATTTGCATTTTGAAACTATTTCCTCATCCTTGATAGTTTCTTTCGCATCTAGGTCAACAACAATCAGATCTGCGTCAGAGCCTACTTGAATTGTGCCTTTCTTTGGAAAAAGATTGAAAATTCTTGAAGGATTTTCGCAACATATCTTCACAAGCTGATTTAAGTTTAAACATCCATCATTTACAGCGTTTAGCATGAGTCTAACAGTGGTGTCTATACCAGGTATTCCAAAAGGAGCATCATGTATATTAGAAAGACCCGCATCTTTAGATTCTTTAGGGAAAGGGCAATGATCTGTTCCTATAGTATCTACCATTTCTTTGCCTAGCATTAAACGCATTTCGTCTTTAGTTTCCGGAGATCGTATTGCAGGAGTGAATTTGACGTATGGTCCTAGATTCTCAAGATGGGTGTGGTCTAAATAGAAATATTGAGGACAACTTTCTGCAAAAATATTCACACCTCGAAGTCTGGCAGATTGGATCTCTCTCAGGAGTCTTGGTTGACTTACATGAGCAACTAATACTCTGCATCCGGTAAGTTCTGCAAGATTGATTGCGTCCATAGTAGCGACAAATTCGCTCTCAGGATTTCTCCATTCACTAATACACATCCTGTCTGTTCGATTATCCCGATCAATTATTTTTTTTGATTCTTTTAGTATTGAATCACTTTCGCAATGAAGCATAACAGTTGCTCCAAACTTTACTGCTTCAAGCATGATGTTTCTAAGTTTTCCTTCTGAAATATCGGGTACGCCGTGTAATTCACACATAAACCCCTTGAAACCAAGAGCGCCAGAATCCCACATTGGTTTCAAATCGGCTAAATTATCTAAATCTAAACCCCCAAGTTGTCCAAAATCTACTACTGATTTTCCTGTAATATATTCGGTTTTCTCTTCTAGAATAGTGCTTGTATATACGAGTGGGTCGCTCCTGTGGTGATCTATTACCGTTGTAATTCCTCCTCTTGCCGCTGCTTTTGTTCCTTGCTCCCAGTCCTCTCTGTCAGTAAAGCCTGGGTCCATCATATGGACATGCTCATCTACCATACCTGGTAAAACGTAATTGTTTGCAGCGTCTACTTCTTCTTTGGCAGAGATATCTTTATTTTCTGTTATTGCAATAATTTTTTCGTCTTTTATGTATATATTTCCATTGTAAGTATTGGAAGATGTTACGATTTGGCAATTAGAAACGACTAGGTCAGCATCCATTTTGATTCCTTATAGAAATATTAAGTTCCAAATATTTCACTAGCATAAACGATTAATTTTAAAAAACAAATTACTTTGAGATTTAAGGAATAAATAGAAAGTGGTATTAAATTAAGTCAAATTTTTCGATAGTAGATTTTATATCTGATTCTAAATCACATTCAATTTTTTTATATTTTTTCATTATATCTTTTATATCCGATAGAAAATCTATATCAATCTTTTCTTTCATTAAACTGTATGAAATATTTTTTATTTTTAAGTTAATTATTAATTTTTTCAAAGTGCTTTCTGAATTCCAATCTATCCCATCGAAAATAAATGTATTGAATGTATTCATTCCTATTAAGTAAAATCCACCGTCTTTTGATGGGCCAATTACTATTTTATTTCTTTTTTCTTTTGTATTTTTAATAAGTAGTGAATCGAAGGAATCTAGAATAGTCTGCTCGTTGATTTCAGGAATGTCGGTTCCTATTAGAATCGTATTATATCCTTGTGCTAATCTTTTCCCTGAAGAGGAAATCATCTTGTCGCCTAGATTTATGCCATTTTGTTTTGTGTGCAAAAAAGGGCCTGGAAGCCAAACGGATAAAGGTAAACGATAAAGTTCTTCAGAATCAACAGCCCATGCAGCTATTAAACTTACAGATCTTCTTTTTTTATATATTTTTCTTGCAAGAATGCTAATGTTTTTGAGGAGCGATTTGTGT
>TARA_B100000686_G_scaffold355096_1_pt1 | contig 17272 bp, 14 predicted proteins | sample TARA_B100000686 | Tara Oceans TARA_B100000686 (sample SAMEA2622733) | marine metagenome | biome: marine biome (ENVO:00000447); feature: marine epipelagic mixed layer (ENVO:xxxxxxxxx); material: "saline water (ENVO:00002010), including plankton (ENVO:xxxxxxxx)" | depth 150 m
CTCTGCGTAAGGGTTTACAAAGGGGAGGTATGTTGGGTACTGCGGGAAGAGTATTAGGTACTCTTGCAGGTACTGCTACAGGGGCTGTGTCTAGTTTTATGCCTGGTCGAAGAACGGGTATGTCTGCTCCTGTATATGAAGATGGTAAATTGGTTAGCGGAGTGGGAGAAAGTAGTACTCCGAAAAGAGGAGCGCCTGTAGAAACTTCAAAACCTACTTCTTCTGGATCAGCTCCTAAAAAAGAAAAGCCAATTACATTTGGAACACCAGTAAATGAATTTACAGATAAAGATACTACACCTAAACAAGATTCCCAATATCCTAGCGATATGGCTGAGTATCTAGACACTAGGAGTCCAGAATCAATACAAGCGCGTATTAAGGGATATGAAGCTTCAAGGGACGCTCAGAAGGAAGATTATGTAACTCCCTATACAGGATCTAGTGATGAAGTAATAGCAGCAGCAAACGAAAGAATAAAACAGACTCAACAGGCTTACTCAGGCATGGGAGGGCCTTCCCCTAATCAAGAAGACTTTGCAGGTAGGGATATAGTCACAGGAGGAGGCTCTAATCTTACTGAAGAGGGCCAACAAAAATTACAGGAGTCCTTTGAAGAAAAAGGATTATATGATTTACCAGACACAAGTGCCTTTCCAGGCGCACAAGGTGGAGATGATATGAGTATTTGGGATGAAGTTCGGGATAATCTTAATCAAGATAACAATAATAATAATCAGAATCAGCAAAATAATAATCAAAATACTACTGATGATGATGACACTGAAGAAACTCCACCTCTTTTTGATAAAGCGGCAGAGGCTCAACGCCTAAAAGATCTCCGTAGTGGAACGGCAGAGACTATACCTCAGTATGCTCCTGATGCTAAAACAATTCAAAGGAATGCAACTTATACTCCTGAAGATCAGATACAACAAATAGACGAACAAGACGATGTTACAGCAGGATCAGCCACTGCAAAGACTTTTGATGCTGATACAGCAACAGTTACAGAAGGTGCAACTCAACAGCCTATAGGTGTAAATCAATATCAAGCAGCTAGAGCGTCTGGACTTGCAGGAACTAGAGCACAGCAAGGAGAAGTCACTAGAGAGGCAGAAGCTGGAGAAGCTACTTTAACTGAAAGAGCTGTGGGTGCTGAAAGAGACGCTACTCAAGAAGAAGAAGCTATGGCAACAGCAGCACAGCGTCCAGAGGCTAGAGATTATGCAACAGGCGTTACTACAGATGAACGCTTTGAAGTAATTGAAGCTGAAGAACCTGAAGTAGCTACAAGAATAGCTCAAACTATCTCCGAAAGAGAGAAACAAGATTTAATGGCTATAGTATCTAAAGAAGGTACTAATCTTGACGATATTCCTGAGTTTGCATTAGCAGAAAGAAGAACTGCACAAGTAGGAGAAGCCGCTTCTAGAATTGCACAAGAGCTTGGAACGGCTCCCTCTGTAGACTTACAAGGCCGTGAGGCTATTACAGGAACTGCTCCTCAAGGGGATGCAAGTCAAATCGGTGGTATTCCTACTATGCAAGCGGCTAGTAGAGAAGCTGTTACAGGCGCAGAAAGATCAGCAGCAGCAGAAGATATGATGGCAGTTGTAGCTAATCTCCCTGCTGACGTAACTGCTGCTATCTCTGAAGACCCTGCTGCATTAGAAGCTCAATTAGATTCTGGAGAGAACGCAGAAGTTGTAGCAGCCGTAGCTGCCTTACCAGAAGAAGCTTTAGTTTCTACACAAATGAGTAAGCTTCTAGAGGGTATGGAAGAAGGTCAGACTCCTGCATGGGCAAGACCTGCTGTAGCACAGATAGAACAGATGATGGCTCAGAGAGGCATGTCAGCCTCTACAGTCGGTAGAGATGCTTTATTTAATGCCATTATACAGAGTGCTTTACCAATGGCTCAGAGCAATGCACAAGCTCTACAGCAAAGAGCACAGCAGAACTTATCCAATGAACAACAAGCTAACTTAGCCTCTGCACAGAATACTATGCAGATTCGTATGCAGAATTTATCTAATAGACAAACGGCTGCGTCACAAACAGCTAATATGGCTCAACAGATTAAAGTTCAGCAAGGTCAATTTAGACAAGAAGCTGCTATGACAGGTGAAGCTCAGACTCAACAGACTGAGATGGCTAACTTCCAAGCAGCACAGCAGAGAGCGCAACAGGAATCTGCTCAAAGGCAACAGACAGCTCTAGCTAACTTAGACGCTGGCTCTAGAATGGATTTAGCAAACCTAGAGGCTTTAAATAGAGCAGGTGCTGAAAATTTAAACGCAGAGCAACAGGCACGACTGACAACCTACAGAGCACAAGTAGATAGAACTATGCGTCAGGCAGAACTGACTCAGGATATGGAAAAAGCAAATCTATCTACTGAATTACAGATGGAGCTGTCCAATTTAACAGAACAGAATGCAGCAGCCAGAGATACAATGACTGCTGAAAATCAAGAAAGGTTAACTAATTTAAATACCTTAGTAGATTTTAAAAAGACCAATGCCACCTTAGCTCAACAAATGGATATGGCTAATATGAACGCTGAACAGCAAATGGAGTTAGCTATGCTGTCAGAAAGAGCGGCAACAGATGCTGCAAATATGACAGAAGCTAATAGATTTAGATTGCAGCGTCTTTCTGTTCATACAAAGATGATGTCTGAGAATACAGAGCTACGACAACGTGCGGAGTTAGCTCAATTAAGTGCAGCAGAAAAAGTAGAATTGTCTAATTTAACAGCTCAAAATCAAGCAGATTCTGAAAGTATGAGTGCTGAAAATGTAGCAGAGCTTCAAGTCTATGAAAAGAAAATGCAAGCAGGTCAAGTAAATGCTCAACTCGCACAGCAAATGGGATTAGCTAATCTTTCTAACGAACAATCTGCTGCTATGTTTAATGCTCAAATAGATGCCAATATGGATATGAGACAGTTCGATGCTAATCAGCAAGTACAGTTAGCTAATAGTCAATTTATGCAAACTATGACAGTTAAAGATATGGACAATAGACAGCAAGCAGCTATACAGAATGCAACAGCTCTGGCATCTATGGATATGCAGAATGCAGATGCTCGTACTAAAGCTTCTATAGCGAATGCTCAGAATTTCTTAGCTATGGATACAGCCAATTTAAATAACAGACAACAAGCAACTGTTATGGATCAACAAATGAGACAGCAAAGGATACTTTCTAATCAAGCGGCTGATAATGCTGCTAGGCAGTTTAACTCTACATCTATTAATCAAACAAACCAATTCAATGCAAACATGGCTCAAAATATGGAGCAGTTTAATACTACTCAGAAAAACGCTATGGCTCAGTTTAATGCTACAGAAAAAAATAGAGCTAAAGCTATAAATGCTCAGAATGAAACAGAAGTAAGTAAAGCTAATGCTCAGTTACTGACACAAACAAGACAGTTTAATGCTCAAGTAGATTTCCAAAGAGAACAATGGAACGCTGCAAATGCTCAAGCAATTGAGCAATCTAATGTAGAGTGGAGACGTAGAGCAAATACAATAGATACAGCAGCTCAGAATGCTGTTAATCAGCAGAATGCACAGAATACCTTTGCTATTACTCAACAGGCTCAATCTCAAATATGGCAAGAAGTAAGAGATCAAGCCACTAGAGAATATAGTAGAGAGCTTACACAAGATGAAAGAGCTATCTCTATGGCAAATACTGCTTTAGGTAGTGAGGCTTTTATGACACAGGATAAGTTTAAAGATCAAAGAAAAGAATTATTTGAGCTACTAAAAGATCTTACAGGTATGGGCATTGGCTATACAGGCGAAAATCAATAAATAGGAGAATATAACTCATGGGATTGTTAAGTAGTGCTTGGAAGAGTATAAAAGGTGGTTTTAAAAAGATTGGCAAGACTGTTAAAAAGGGCTTTAAAAAGTTTGGAAAGCTCATGGGTAAATTTGGAATCCTTGGTCAGCTTGCTATGTCTTTTATACTACCAGGAATAGGAGGTATGTTTGTAAAGGGACTAGGGAGTATGCTAGGGGTTGGAAGTAATATTACATCTCTTAGTACTTTAGCGGGTAATCTTGCAGGAAGCACCAGCACTCTTGCAAAAGTAGCTGGACATGCTCTTGAGTACGGAAGAATAGCTGTGAATGCAGCTACTGCTCCTTTTAAGACTGTGACATCCCTTGTAACTAATTTTGGTAAAGGTGTTATTAATGGAATGAATAGAGTTTTACGTCCTGAATCTCTTGACATATTTCAAAGTTCTGGATGGTCAGGATTTACTTCGGATCTCAGTAAAATTGGAGAAGGTTTAAAAACAACTAGGTTTAATACAATTAAGGCTAATAAAATTAAACTGGATAAATTAATGGCAGAAGGTGCGGATATTGGGAAAGGTTCTTATGCAATCGAAGAAGGTTACTTCGATACTAATGCGGCTGGAGAAACTATAGAAACACTCTCTACCGAAGCAATACCAGATGCTGATCCTAAAAAGGTAGGTATTAGTAGTTTTGATGATAAAGGCTTACCTACTGATAATATAGAAGCCTTGAAGTATCCAACAGCAGAATACAAAACTACAGAAACTTATAGAGGATCAAGGTTTGATGATGCATCAGGCTTTAGAGAAGATCTTTTCGACTTTAAAAATAAAGGGCTTGCTTCTGAAGCAGCGGATCAAGCTTCTGATTTTTCTCTTTTAAAGCCTAGTACTTGGCTTGATAAAGTAGGAGAAACAGCTTCAAGTATTAAAACTAATATAGTTGAAGAGATTCAAGCAACACCTGGTAAAATGGTAGGTAAAGCAGCAACTACAGCATTGTCGGATGCTGTTGGTTTGGGAGGTGCAGGTTCTTATAGATCTAGAGGTACAGATTTTGGCGCCAATACAAATATAGGTATAACCAGCCAGACTGCTCAAACAGAACAGGCTGTAGCTTTACAACGTTTATATGGTAATCCAGAGCCTACTAACTTGATTAACTCTTTTGCATCTTCAAATTACAACAATACTCCTGGCTGGATACCTAATGAGTCTTCTGCATATCATAATACACTACGTTCACTTACACGTACCGCATAAATAGGAAAATAAATGGCTATAGATGTAGATAAAGCTTTCTTAGATGAAGCTACCACATTTGATGCTCCCATACCTGGAGAGTCTTTAACAGTAAGTCCTGAAGAGACTCATCCTTGGGATGGGCCTCCTGAGTATAATAAGAAGTCTGATGCTTTAGAGTACTTCTTTGATCTTTTTACTTCAGAAGAAACCTACGAAAAACTAATGAACTCTTTAGAATCTAAAGTTCCTGTTATGGACTTAGTTAAAGTGTTTCTCTATCAATCCTTTCAAGAGGGGAAAATAAACCCCGATATGATGTTAATTCTAGCAGAGCCTTTGGCCTACATGATAGCCGCATTAGCAGAAAGAGCTAAAATTGATTTTGTTATACAAGATGATGATGACGATGAAGAAGATGAAGATACATCTATGTTTGGCCAGGCAGTGGGAACTATAGAGTCTCCAGAGGCAGGAGAGGAGTTTCCTGAAGAGGTAGCGCAGCAATTAGAATCTGAAGTGCCTGAACAAGGTAGATCACTACTAGGAGAACAGTAATGGCTGATAATATTTGGGCGGGAATAGGTCAAGCTAGAGCAGATGATTACAGACGCTATAGACAAGAAGAGAAAAAAGACAGAAGGAGAGCTAGAAGGGATCAATTATTGTATGGAGCTGTTTTAGCTCCTATTGGTCAAGCTATAGGTCAGGGCGTATCTGATTTTTTAACTGAACCTTTTGAAAAAAAATATGAAGACTTTTTAGGAAGGGAAGGTAGAAGAGTAATAGATACGCATAGACAAATTACAAAAAATGCAAAGATGCATCAAGACTATATAGATGATATGACTACAGCAGGACGGAGGCACTCTGGAGTTACTGGTCTTCAACATGCTATTAATCTTAGAAATTCTGAAAGTGCTAACTTTTTTGTAGAAAATTATGGAGAGGATTATTTATCTACACATGCAGATTTATGGGAAAAAACTTCAAAGGCAATAGAAGCGGGAGTAACAAAAGATTGGAATGAAATGCATTCCTATATAGATGGTGTGAAGAATAGACGTTCTGAAGAAGAAATTACTAAATACTTTAAAGAGAATAATCCTTTTCCTAAAAGTCTTCCTGCTAAGATGTGGAGATCTATTACTGGTATTTTTGATAAAGATAGACTGTCCCAAGAAGAGCAGAATAAGCAATATTTAAAAGAAGCAGCACCTTTTATATATAGAATATTAAATGAAGAAAGTAAAGAGGGCGGCTCTTTTAGAGAAGAAATAGAAAGAATGCATACAGAGGCTCTTGAGCTTGGCCCTCAAACTACAAAACAATCTTCAGAGTTTGTACAAAGCTTAATGAATGATGAGCAACGAGAAGAGTTTGAAAGGATAAAAGCACAAAAAATATCAGATAGAGATATAAGAAAAAGTATGCATTTATGGGATCAAGGTAAAATTGGCGAAGCTTTTGATGATTTGAATTTGACTCAAGATCATATTACAGCTATTAATTTAAATACAAGAGGTATGAATCCTGCACAGAAATACACATATATTAACAACATGTTTAAAGAAGATAGTGCTGCTAATAGAGACTATCAAGACTTTACAAATAATAAAATTATTGAGGCATACAAACGTAATGATATCTTAGAAGTTCAAAACCTATCTAACACTGAACCTTTATCAGAATATCAGAATGAAGCCATTAGATGGGGTATTAGAAAGAATTATATTAATCAATCAAATATACTATCACTTCTAAAACCAGGAGGTATAGATACTACTAATAGTCCAGGTCGCGCTCTTTATGAGAATGTAAATTCTTTATATATTGAGGAAAGAGCTGGTAAAAATTCAATTACTATGGATGCTGCTTCCTTTGCAACCGCAGCAGATCAGTTAAAATTAAATAATTATGAATTATTAAATACCTATAAATCTACCTTACAAGCTAATATATCTGAAACGTTAATGGCTACTGCTCGTGATGATAGGGGCAATAGATATGAAATGGATGATGACGGGATGGACGCTTTTTTAAGAGATCATGGCACGACAATATTTGAAGAAGTAAATAAAAGACTTTCTACCTCAATTAGTGTACTAATAAATAGCTCTAAGAATTTATCAAATTCTATTATAGGAGAAACTCCTGATCCTTATGATTCCATACCTGCTAGACAGGAGTTATTAGATTCTGCAATAGAGTGGTATACAACGGTACAGTTTGATCCTGAAACTGGAAAAATAAATAAGCTTACTGAAGAGACACCAGAGGATTTCAAAAAGTGGATGGCTGGTCAAGAATCTAAATCTCCTAGTAATGGCATTAATGTGACACAAGATGATGATGAAGATGAAGATGAAGATGAAGATAATCAGCTAGATGTAGGATCTGTACAAAGCGTAGAAAAAGCTTTTGATGTTTGGGATTTAACTGTAGAGACAAATAGTTTTAGAGAAAAATCAGGAGATGAGCAGTTTGAGGATTTTATAAAGATTCGTAATGATTTAAAAGAAGAGCATGGTATTGATTTAGCCTTTTATGGTGGGAGAGCACCCGAACGAAATCCATTCCAAATAAGTGGTCAAGATTCTGTCACTATAACAACAGAAAAGGATAGTCTACTAGTAGGGCGTGAAACTGTTCCTCAGTATAGAGTTAATGTAAGTAAAAATTTATTGGCTAGTGATGTGGAGGTGTGGGAAAGAGAAGGCGCACCTGAATTTACTTTAGAAGTCTTACCAGATACTCAAGCAGGGAAAAATATAAAAAATTATTTCAGGTATGAAGCTCTAAGAGCTAGAACTATTCTAGACAAACTAGATGAAATGGGTTACTCAAGAAAAGATAGAAAATTTACAAAAAAAGGAAGAGATGAAGGTGGTAGAAATATAACAACTGATTGGGGAGAACCTAGAGAGTTATATGATACCTTAGATGATATTTTAGATAATATAGATATACCAGGGATTGGTGATACACCAGAAGTTTTAAACTTTTTACTGAGAATAGATAGTAAGTACAACAAGAATATAAATCTATAGGATATTTAATGGCTTCTAATAAAAAAGATATTTGGTCTATAATAGCAACAGAGGTTAAGGCTCCAGAAGCTTCAACGTTTAGAAAGCTTGGTTATGGTTTTGAAAAGGCTACTTGGCTTGGTAGCGATTTAGCTAACATTCTAAATTATGATGAAGAAGAAAGAAAGAGGCTTGAAGCTGAAAGACTAAAAAAAATAGAAGAAGAGTATTCAGATCTTACTAAAGAAGAAAAAGAATCTGGATGGGCTACTGTAGGGGAAGTAGGGAGTCTTATTTTAGACCCTACGGCTATACCTCTATATGCCCTTGGAGGCGTTGGAGCGGCTACTAAGGCGGCTAGTTTGGCCTCACGACTTGGGGCTACTTCTAAAGTGGCTATGAGAGCTTCCCGTGCCGCTCCTGTTGGGGCCGTTTCAGGTTTAGATTATATAGTAAGAGAAAAAGGAAGGGGAGAAGAAATAGACCCCGCTACTCTTAGTTTTTCTGTGGGTGCTGGAGCAGTATTAGGTTCTCTTTTTCCTGTTAAGACTCCTAAGTCCTTAGAAGAGGGAGCTGAAAAAGCAAAAGAAACTCTTAACGCTGTCTTCAATCCTAAAACTAAAAAATTAAAACCTTCTAAAGTTTCAGACACCCTCTCCTCTCCGCTAGAGAATGTAGAAGAACAAAATCTTGTAAATAAACTAACAGCAGAATTTAATGAAGAAGCTCCAGATTCTTATTCTAATGCTATAGATGTTTTTAATAATGGCTGGACTATTACTAAAGCTAATAATATTAAAAGAGCATATGATGAGCAGAAGAAACTAAGAAAGTCAAGGAAAGATAATAAAAATAGAATATCAGATTCTGAGTTTAAAAGATTAAAAGCATTAAAAGAGGAGTCAGATACATATAGAAAAGATGGGTTATACAAAAACATATCCTCTCAAGTAGAAACCACTTCTGACGATGCTATAAAACTTGCGGAGAAATATGAAAGAGGAGGCATTCTAAATAAGAATACTATAGCTCAAGCTGTATATAGACCTATAATGGGAGCAGCGGGGGGTTTTGGTTTAGGAGCTACGCTAAATATATTTTCTGATGGAGAGGATGAATTTGACCCGCTTACATGGGCATTGATGGGATTGACTGCTGGAGCAATATCTAAAAAGATTGTCAATTCTAAATTCTCACAAGAAATTAAAGATGCTGGTGTAGAGGCGGCAGAAAGCATTCCAAGAAAAAGCTTGTGGGCTTCTGCTAATGTTTTCTTTTCAGGAAGTTCTTCAGCTAAAGGGTCTGCTTTTGGAGGAGATGTACAGACTTTTACTAATACCGTACTATCAAATGTAGGTACTGATTTGAAAGGTGCTCTTGGATCTTCTATTGAAGAGGCTTCTGATCTTGTTCAAACGGATATTACTAAATCTTGGTTAACTAATTTAAGTGATTTAGGTGTCCTTAATACTAAAAGGGCAGCAGAATTGAGAAGTGCTTCTTATATGAAAGCAGAAGGTTTTTGGGATGAGGCTGCTTTACAAGCAAAGGGTTTTTCTAATGAAGAGATATCTAATATTTCTAAGTTATCTGATATAGCTTTAGATAATACCAGACGTATATCTGACGAAGTTGATAATGTAGGTATTCAATATACTAAATTAAAAGACTACAAGCTTCCTCAGATGCAAAACATTCCTCAAATAGTAAAAGAGCAAGACAAAGCTAGAGAGTTCTATGAGAGAGTTTGGCTTACAGAAAAAGAAATTAAAAAGGGTAAACCTTTAACTCAAAAAGAAATAGAAAGATCTACAGATCATATTCATGGATGGTTTGATGATTTGGTTGCTTTTGGCGGTGGTAGAAACAAAATGCAATCTGCTTTTGCAGTACCCCCTAAAGGAGGTGCAAAGTATTTAAAATCTCCTATGAGGCCACTGGCAGATCACTTTGAGAAAGAGCGTAAGTTTACCACATTTGAAGCTAGAGAAATGCTTGCCAATGAAGGGTACTTGATTACAGATGTAGATAGGTTAATGAAAGGCTACATTAATCAATCAGTGCCTATTATAGAGTTTGCTAGACGGTTAGGAGCTAAAGGTGAAGGTGTGGATGCTATGAAAAGGTCCATAAACTTAAAGTTTAATAAGGCTAAACAGCAAGCTAAAACAGGTAGGGAAAGAAATAAGTTAGCTGAATTACAGTCTAAGCATATAAAAACTGTTAATGAGGTTGTTGATAATTTCTTTGGGTTCACTCACGCCTCTTCTTATTTTGCTAATAATAAATTTGCTAACTCTGTTATGTCTGTTCTAGTTACAGGAGCTAATATTTCTTTTCTTCCTAAAGTAACTATTACAAGTTTAGGTGAACTTGCTCAACCTTTTGTAAACAGTAACTCCTTTAGCGCCTTAAAAGGTCTTGGTAGGACTTTAAATAAATCAAAAGATTTTTCACAGGAATCAGGCTTTGCTAATAAAGATGTTATGGAGCATGAACTCAGACAGTATGTTCTAGATAGTGTGAATCCAGATTCAACAATTCAAAGATCTACTAGAAAACTAAATGAGTTCTTTTTCAGAAGAATTACATTTCTATCTCCTTATACAGCTTGGTCTAGAAAGCTAGGATATAACACTGGGGTAGAGGATACTTTTGACATAGCTAAAAAGATGGCAAAGAAAAAGACAACGGCTCTACAAGCCAGAGCTAATTACTATGGATTGAAATCTGATGATATAGATTACCTTAATAAGTTTAATAAAATTGAAGATGCTTTTGAAGATAACAGGGGCAGAAGATTATTGAACATAGGCGGGAATAGGGTATCAAACAGAGACATTATAATTCCTGGTCATGGAAATAGAAGAGCTATATCACAGTCAAGAGATCCGATAGTAAAATCATTTAGCCAATTTCTTTCTTGGGCGCAAGCTAAGACTACACAAACAAACTCTCTGATTAGTCGGATGGAAGATGGAGATCATGCTCTATTTGCTAAGATGGTTGGATCTTTGGTTCTTTATGATGGTGTGGTTACTTTCAGAGATTACCTAAATGATCCTACTGGAGAGTGGTTAGATAAAAGAGATGAAGACTCGTATAAAGAAGCATATAGCACACTTGAAAATGTAGGGAGATCTGTAAATCACAGCGGAAACTTTAGTCATTATCTGATAGATAAATTTGCAAGGCTGATGTCTTCTCATGGAGGTAAGCATCCCCTAGAAGAGCTTTGGCCTGTCCTTGGCTGGGCTACTGAAATGTTTGATGGGATATCTCCCATACCTGGGGATCATCAAGGAAGTATCTGGAGAAACTTATATGATGATGATACCGAAGGGGCTTTAAAGCAATCGGTTAAGCGGATGCCTTTAGGAGATGAGATATTAGATTTCTTAAAAGTTATGGATATGCCCTTAGAAGATAGGGGCAAATTAAAAAGTAAAAGTTTCATAAGCCCTATAACTTATAGTAAGGGTGGCGTAGTAGAAAATGTACCCCAAGTACCTAAAGAGCCTGATGAGCGCATTGACAAGCTCACAGGGAGGCCTTACAACGAACAAGCGGGTACAGCCTTTATAGATGAAGAAGACCCTGTGAGGCGCTTAGGCTTCCTTGGAGGGGGTCTTGCAGAAAATCCGATAAGGCGGTTAGGGTTTGGTAAAGGTTCTTTAGCTAAGAAGAAAAGAAAGAAATACGTCATGGGTAGATTGGTTTCTGCCTATACCAGACTTAAAAGAGCTATAGACCCTGATGATTTAATGACTGAAAACCCAACTGCACTACCTATAGCTAGATTAGATCCAGAAACTACTGCAACTATGACGACTGATGAGGTTATGGAATTGCAGAAAAAGATGTGGGACGATGTTCCTGATGAGGCTGTTGAGGAAGCTCCAGTTGCAAAGGCTGATGAAGTTATTAACCCACAATTATCTCAAACTGACTATAATAAAACGTGGTCTAAGTTTGAAGATATAGAAGATGTTGACGAGTGGCAGAGTACAGTTGGAAAATACGTGGGAGAGAACAGGGAGGTAGACCCCGTTATAAAAACTCCTGCTCTAGAAGAGTCTGCAAAAGACCTTATTGCTGGAAAGATAGATCGTGCTGAACATCTACAAAACGTGCAGAAGCACAAGCCAATTACGACATGGACAAGTATGCCAAAAGAGCCTTCAACTAAAACTCTTGTTTACTCTCTCAATTCTTTGCAAAGGAAGGATGGTAACTTTGTAATTGACAGTTCAGAAGCACAACTGTTTGATGTGCCTGTATCTGATCTTTCGGTAGGTGATAGTTTTAATGGAAGATTAGACATTCATGCGTATAAGAAGTTTGATTCATGGATTGTCGCAGGAACATCAAAAGATCATAAAGGAACAGGAACGCACTATGCCAAGGCTGTTCACTATGTAGGAAAGGGTGATGAGCCAGTAAAATTCGCGGCATCTCAGAAATATGGTGAGAGGATTGGGGTAGGGGAAAAGGAAAAGAAGGGGTACGCAACAGTTTCTGGATGGGTTAAAAGTTTAGACGCTGATAGCATCCGTAAAAAAGCAGAGAGCCTTCTTGATGATCCTGATTGGATTCAGATAGGGTTTGATCCTAGACGCCAAGGCGCGTTCTACACCCGAAGCGGTGACAATATAGGTGCAGCGGTCAAAGAAGCTGAAGAAGTCATACAGGTTGGCCCATTAGTATTAGCAAAGAAAGCAAAGATTGATCCAGATTATACAGGCTATGTTCAAGGAGGCAAAGTCTACAAAGCCCTCCGTAAGCGTAAGGCAGAAGGTGGCTTAACAAATGAGGAAACGGATGAGGAAAAAGAGCAACGTGCTAGAACATTAGCATTTACTGAGAATGAAAGTCGCATTCATAGCCAGGCGGTTCGGGCATATAACGAGTTTAAAAAAACAGATCAGTATAAAGCTAATCCAAGTAGATATAGTCAGGGGCCAACTGTAAGAAAAATAAAACTTAATATACGAATGCAAGAAAAGGCTAATAGGAATAAGAAGTCTCATGGCGGCTATACCACCGAATCAGGTACACTAGAACCAGAAGAGGCTATAAAGTTCACAATGGAGACCTACTTTCCAGAAGACAAACCTCATGTAGTGGATTATCTAATCAATCAAGCACAGGTAGAGTCTAGATTAGGCAAAGATAAAAACACCTACAACATAAGAACATCTAGTTATGTAGATGGTTCTACTATGAGAGGTGGTTTTGGTATCCATCAAATAGATGAAATAGCTTTTGAGGATGTGAAGAACAGATTAATTGGAGGCGAAGGAGTTCCTTCTGGGATTAAAAAATATGGAGCAATGGTAAAAGAAGTCTTTGATAAAGAAAACTTAAAAGATATAGAGTATGAAGATCTTAGAGATCCAGTAAACAATACAATCTTTTCCAGGCTTATACACAAGACCAAACCTGATCCTATACCTGAAGATATAGAAGGGCAAGCAAAGTATTGGACTGATAATTATAATAAATCAGCCATTCCTAATATTGCAGAGGATAAGGAAATGTCTATACAGGAAGTAATGGATAGTATGGGATCAAATCCTGAGATACAAAAAGCTGTTGATGATTTTAGAGAAAAGCTAAATAAAAAATTTATAGAAAGGTCTAAAAGAGAAAGACGGAATAAAAACTCAGGCGGTAAAGTTATTAGCAGTTTGCATAAAAGAATAGCTTCTTTATGAACGTTCTTTCATTCACCCGTTATAAGCAGAGTAAAGAAAGCAAGAATGCTGAGTTGAGAATGCTTAATAGTGAGATGAGCGGTCTGCTAAAGTTAAGATCCCAAGTTGACTTTAATATCTCTATCATGCAGGAGGTCATCAACATCGTTGAAGAAGAATCATGCACGAAGAAGGACAAATAATATTAATTACAGAGTTATTAGAGCAGAAGAAGCGTAAGGAAGAGGAGCTAGAATACTACAATAAAGAATTAGAAACCTTAAAGATAAAAGCTGACATCGTAGAGAAAGAATTAGAAATGACACGAATGATAATAGATTTAATTGAAAATGAGAAGATCAGACAGACATAACAAGAGGTGTTCTTATGCTTCCAATAATTAGTGCAGTATCAAACCTAGCAGGTACGTGGCTGGAAGGTCGTGTAGCGAAGACTAAAGCAAAAGCAGAGGCAGAGGCCCATGTGCTCAAGACACAGGCTGAGAGTGCTGCTGATTGGGAGGCTGCTATGGCAAGAGCTTCTAGTCAGTCTTGGAAAGATGAATGGCTGACTATCTTGTTTAGTATTCCTCTTATTCTGTGCTTTATCCCAAGCACTGTGGTCTATGTGGAGCAGGGCTTTGATGCCCTATCAAGAATGCCCGAATGGTATCAGTATGCCCTATCTGTCATAATTGCTGCCAGTTTTGGTGTGCGTTCTGTTATGGGAATTATGAATAAAAGGAAATAACTATGACTGAGAAAATAAAGTGTTGCGGTGGAGGTTGTGATCAGCATGATGAAATCCAAGCTCGTATAAGAGAGATGCAGCATAAGAAAGAGCAACAGGCTAAATTTCTACAGAGATTTGGCAGGTAACTTATGCAACTTGCTAAAGATATACATCCTAAAGAACAGAAGACCGTCTTAGATTGCTTTACTGAAGATAGCAATTTAAATGCTAATAAAGTAATTACTATGCTAAGAAACCAAAATGAAGCAGTTATATTCACTGGTCTACCCTATCAAGTAAGGTATATTTTGAATTACTTGTATATGAAAGGGTATTTACAGTTTGATGAAAAGACAGGCATGTACAACAAAATAGGAGTGACATGAAAAAGTTCGATAGTTTCTGTACTCGCATGTGGTTAGACTACTGCGATGAGCAGGATGATTGGCAAACAGTGCCAACCAGATTAGAATTAGAGGAATATAAAAGAACTTACCATGATTGGCTGTTCGATAAATTTATAAAACAAAAAGGAGTGGTTAATGGAAGAGATGTTTAGTATGTTTGAACCACCAGAAGCCGCAGTTCTTAGATCCCACGCAGAAGCCCTCTCTCACTTATCAGATGCAATTATGAATGTAGAAGACAAAGAACTTCAACAAGGATTATTTGCTCTTATAAATAAGCATAGTCAATTCTTATTGGATTGTGGTGATAAGGTAATGGCGGTAAACAAGATGCACTTAAAGGCCGTAAATTAACTTACCTAAATACTGCCAGCTCTCCTTCTAAGTGATCGTGAAGACCTTCTAGTTTTATAGAAGTCTCCTTCAAAATCTTTTGAATCAAGACAGAATCTTCAGGTTCTGTAAAAGCCTTAGTAACATCCTCTGTTGGTAAGTACTTGTACTCTGTCATCAGCAAACCTTTTGCATTGACATAGACCCTGAATGATATGATGTTCCCTTCCCTCATGTAAACTGAATCCCTTCTACATTACCTCTCAATCCTGCCTTCATATAAGCGGTTGCGCGACCTTCAAAGAAGTTCTGATGTTCTACTCCCATTACACTGTCTAACCAGGGGAGAGGATTCTCATTGACATCGTAATTAGTCTTTAATCCTAGTTGAAGTAAGCGTCTGTCTGCAATGTACCGTATGTATTGCCGCATTTCTTTCTTAGTCAACCCTTCAATATCTCCAAGATCAAATACTAGATCTAAGAATCTATCTTCAAGGGCTACCATATCTCTACAGGCTTGGTAGATTTCCTTTTTAAAATCATCAGTCCATAACTCAATGTTCTCCTGTATGAACTCCCTAAACAATTTAGTCATAGCTTCTACATGCAATGACTCATCTCTAATGCTGTATGTAATTATCTGTCCCATACCTTTCATCTTTCCAAATCTAGGGAAATTCAAGAGTATGACAAAGCTACTGAATAACTGTAGCCCCTCTGTAAAACCACTATACACTGCCAAAGCTTTAGCAATGCTCTCCTTATTACTCGCAGTCACTTTAATGTTGTTGATGTAATCGTGCTTGTCTGACATGGCTTCAAAGTCTGCAAAGGCTTTGTACTCTGTCTCTGGCATACCTACTGTATCCAACAGTAAGCTATAGGCATGTTGATGAATACCTTCCATGTTTGCAAAGCTGCTCATCATCATACGTGCTTCAGGCATTTTGAATATCCGCATGTACTTATCTATGTACCCTGATCCTACATCTACATCAGACTGAGTGAACAGTCTAAAGATCTGTATTAGTAGGTTCTTTTCTACTTCATGTAATTCCTGCCAATCTTTCACATCATTGTGCAAGGGTACATCTTCTGGGAACCAATGCATCTGGTTCTGCTGGACGTAATAATCAAACATCCAGGGAAACTCGAACGGTTTGTAAAAACTTCTGGTACTAAGTAGGCTCATTCATTGTTCTCCACAGGAAAGCAGTTAAAGTTTGCAGCCACAGTTCTACGTTCTCCTTCGCCTCTAAAGGGGTAAACCGTATGCTGTAACCAAGAAGGGAAGAAATATATCTTTCCCACTTTAGGTTTAAATATCGTAGCGTATGTAGGCTTTAATATCTCTTTATCTCTTGTCGAGTTCCTACCATAAATAAATTCTAAGAACCCATCTGAACATCCCGAAGCATTAAAATAACTGAGCTTTCCTTCGATTGACGGATCAGGTAGTTTAGAAATCTGTTCTGGGACTTTTGTCCATGTGGTACAGGAAACTCCCATAGCTGTCTTAGTCCCATGATCGTGGATCGGGTTGTAGTCACCCGCATAGCTATGCACTGACCACAGATGATCTATCTCTACTTGCCTATTGCCAGCCATTGTCTGCCCTGTAAAACCTAAAAAGTCTGATACATATTTGGCTGCAATACTGCAAAGGGCTACATTAACTTCATCCAACTCCTCACAGGTATGATCCATACTTAGCTGTTCACCGCCATGTATCTGTCCAACTAATGTGTCGGCAGCAGTTTTACGATCTTTCTTTTTGAGTAAGTTATCTAAATACTTATTTAGAGTATTGACCATTGCTTTAGGGAAGTCCACTTCCATTAAAAGCACAGCAGGTAGGGGCATCATTTTATAAGTTATGTCGTCCATTCTATTAGGGCATCAGCTCTTCGACTACATCCAATTTCTCTTTAGCCTCTGCAATAGCAGAGATCATAGCGTCCATAGATCCTAGAATGTCAGGATGTTCTGCGACACCTACACTGTT
>TARA_B100000686_G_scaffold223297_1_pt1 | contig 17204 bp, 15 predicted proteins | sample TARA_B100000686 | Tara Oceans TARA_B100000686 (sample SAMEA2622733) | marine metagenome | biome: marine biome (ENVO:00000447); feature: marine epipelagic mixed layer (ENVO:xxxxxxxxx); material: "saline water (ENVO:00002010), including plankton (ENVO:xxxxxxxx)" | depth 150 m
TCTTTTACAGTTAGAAAAATTTCATTTGGAGAAGGCGTTGAAAGAACATTTGCTTTGTATAGTCCCATTGTTGATACAATTAAAGTTGTTAGATCAGGAAAAGTGAGAAAAGCAAAATTATATTATTTACGGGATAGAACAGGTAAATCAGCTAGAATTGCTGAAAAAATTAAAAAGAAAATTGGTATAGATATTGAAACAAAAATCCAAGAAGTTACTGAAGAAAATGTTATGCCGACTAGTGATGAAAAATCATCTGAAGTTTCCAAAGAGGAAGTGAAAATTGAAAATTTAAAAGAAGAAAATAAAACTAGTTTAGAAGCTGATATACAAAAAAAAGATGCTTCAAAAAAAGAACAAGCGAAAGAAAATCAAGAAGAGAAAAAATAAATTTTTTCTAAATGTCATATACGATTTACGATAAAATTTGGAATGAGCATCTCGTTCACCAGCAAGATGATGGAACATCATTACTTTTTGTAGATAGACATTTAATTCATGAAGTTACGAGCCCTCAAGCATTTGAAGGTTTAAGAAATTCAAATAGAAAAGTTAGACAGCCAAATTTAACACTTGCAGTCGCAGACCATAATGTTCCTACTACAGATAGATCAAAAGGAATTTCAGATCAAGATTCCAGAATACAAGTTGATACACTTGAAAAAAATTGTAAGGAGTTTGGTATTCAATTGTTTGGCATGAATGACAAAAGGCAAGGAATTGTTCATATAATTGGACCCGAACAAGGGTTTACTCAACCAGGCAATATAATTGTTTGTGGAGATAGTCACACAGCTACACATGGTGCTTTTGGAGCACTAGCTTTTGGTATTGGAACATCCGAAGTTGAACATGTTTTAGCAACACAAACTTTAGTTCAAAAAAAATCAAAAAATTTTAGAATTAATGTAAATGGTAGTTTACCAATTGGTGTTACTTCAAAAGATGTTATTTTACAAATAATTGGTAAAATTGGGACTGCAGGTGGAACAGGATATGTTATTGAATATGTAGGAAGTTTAATTTCAAATCTAAGTGTTGAGCAAAGAATGACTATTTGCAATATGACAATTGAAGGTGGTGCGAGAGCTGGATTAATTCAACCGGACGATAAAATAATTGAATATTTAAAAGATAAACCAATGTCACCAAAAAGCATCAATTGGGATAGAGCAGTTGAATATTGGAGTAAATTAAAAACTGATTCTGATGCTATATTTGATAAAGAAATTACCTTAGAAGGTTCAGAAATTAAACCAATGGTAACATGGGGAACTTCACCACAAGATGTCATTGAAATTGATGGAAGTGTCCCAGATCCTAAAAATGAGAAAGATGAAGATAGAAAAAATTCTATTAATAGATCATTAAATTATATGGGCTTAAAGCCAAATACTAAAATTAAAGACATTAAAATTGATAAAGTGTTTATTGGCAGTTGTACTAATGGTAGAATAGAAGATATTAGAGATGCAGCTAAAATTTTAAAAAATAAAAAAATAGCATCACATGTTAATGCTATGATAGTTCCAGGTTCTGGATTGGTTAAAGAGCAAGCCGAACAAGAAGGTTTAGACAAAATATTTAAAGAGTCAGGTTTTGAATGGAGAGAACCGGGTTGTTCTATGTGTCTAGCAATGAATGCGGATAAACTTAAACCAGAGGAAAGATGTGCATCTACATCAAATAGAAATTTCGAGGGTAGACAAGGACGTGGAGGAAGAACTCATCTAGTAAGTCCTGCTATGGCAGCTACTGCTGCAATTTCTGGTAATTTAGATGATGTTAGAAAGTATCAAGATTAAATGAAAAAATTTTCAACAGTAAAAAGTATTCCCGCATATCTTCCTATAGTTAATATTGATACTGATATGATAATACCAAAGCAATTTTTAAAGACAATAAAAAGAACTGGTTTGGGGAAGAACCTATTTTTTGAAATGAGATATGATCAAGAAGGAAATTTAATAAATGATTTTATATTAAACAAAAGCCCATTTAATCAATCTAAAATATTAATAGCAGGAAAAAATTTTGGTTGTGGTTCGTCAAGAGAACATGCTCCTTGGGCTCTTTTAGATTTTGGAATTACGTGTGTTATTAGTTCAAGTTATGCTGATATTTTCTATAACAATTGTTTTAAAAATGGAATTTTACCAATTATGATAACCGAAGAACAGATAAAAGAAATTTCAGAATATTCAAATAGAAAAGAAGAAATTTTAATAACTTTGTCAGATCAAAAAATAATTTTTGGAAATAAGGAAATTAAATTTGAAATTGATCAATTTAAAAAAAAATGTTTAATAGAAGGATTAGACGACATAGCATTATCTTTAGAAAAGTCAGATAAAATTATTTCATTTGAAGAAAAACTAAAATCCACAAAACCATGGATATTTAATGATTAAAATTAAAAAAAGAAAATTTTTATTATTACCCGGAGATGGAATTGGACCAGAAGTTGTTGGAGAGGTAAAAAAGATAATTAATTGGTTTAATGTAAATAAATCGTTAGATTTTGAATTTGATGAGGATCTAGCAGGTGGTGTTTCATATGATAAACATAAAACGCCTATAACCGATGAAGTTTTTTATAAAGCCCTGGAGTGTAAAGCTATTATTCTGGGAGCAGTAGGCGGTCCAAAATGGGATAATCTTGAATTTTCAAAAAAGCCCGAAAGAGCTTTGTTAAAACTAAGAAAGGAACTTAAATTGTTTGCCAATCTAAGACCCGCGATATGTTTTAAACAATTAGTTGAAGCATCAACTTTAAAACCAGAAATTGTTTCAGGTTTGGATATAATGATCGTAAGAGAATTAACCGGCGGAATTTATTTTGGAGAACCTAGAGGCATAAAACCTATTGATAATGGCGAAAGAAAAGGAATTAACACTCATTCTTATACAACCAAAGAAATAGAGAGAGTTGGTAGAGTTGCATTTGATTTGGCGAGAAAAAGACAGAATAAAGTTACATCATGCGAAAAATCAAACGTAATGGAAGCAGGCCAGCTATGGAAAGAAGAAATTCAAGCATTACATGAAAAAGAATATAAAGATGTAGATTTAAACCATATGTTAGCAGATAACTGTGCAATGCAACTATTAAGAAATCCAAAACAATTTGATGTAATAGTTACTGATAATTTATTTGGAGATATGCTTTCAGATGAAGCTTCGATGCTTACTGGATCTTTAGGATTATTACCTTCTGCAGCATTAGGTGCAAAAAATAAAGATGGGGAAATGAGAGCTATGTATGAACCTGTCCATGGATCAGCACCAGATATCGCCGGAAAAGGAATTGCAAATCCAATTGCAACAATATTGAGTTTTGCTATGGCGCTAAGATATTCATTAGATTTAGATAAAGAGGCTGATGCTTTAGAAAATGCAGTTCAAAAAGTTTTGGATAATGGTCTTAGAACTAAAGATATAATATCAAAAGGCACAAAAGAAGTATCTACTTCTCAGATGGGCGATGCAATTATTGCATGTTTGCAAAAATAATTATTTTAACTTAACCTCTTTAAAATTAAATTTATGACTACTTATTTAGCGCCAGTTGATGATATGATGTTTCTTTTTGAGCATCTTAAGGATAATGAGAATTATAATGATTTAGAGAAATATAGAGAAGTTAATTCTGATTTAGTTAAAGATATTCTTCAAGAGGCAGCAAAGATCAATCAAGAATTAATATTTCCACTAGCAAAAGTAGGAGATGAAAATCCATGTGTTTATGAAAATGGTGTAGTAAGGACACCTCCAGGATATAAAGAAGTATATTCAAAGTTTATTAAAGATGGATGGACTTCTCTCTCATGTGATCCGAAATATGGCGGACAGGGAATGCCAAAAACTGTGAGTACTTTTTTTGAAGAAATGTTATCATCATCTAGTTTATCTTTTAAGCTATATAGTGAGCTTAGCATTGGAGCATATAACTGTATTTTGCATCACGGTTCAGAAGATATTAAGAACAAATACCTACCAAAAATTGTTGAAGGAAAATGGAGTGGCACAATGTGTTTAACCGAACCGCAATGTGGAACTGATCTTGGCTTAATTAAAACAAAAGCAACAAAAAATGAGAATGGATCTTATAAAATTAATGGGCAAAAAATTTTTATTACTTCAGGAGATCATGATCTTACGGAGAACATTATTCATTTAGTTTTAGCAAGAATACCAGATGCTCCAAGTGGGACTAAGGGTATCAGTTTGTTTTTAGTTCCTAAATTTTCAGTTAATGATGATAATACTATTGGACCAAGAAATGGAGTTAATACAGTTTCAATAGAATCTAAAATGGGAATAAAAGGATCACCAACTTGTGTATTAAATTTTGATAATGCGATTGGTTATTTAATAGGTCCTGAAAACAGGGGTTTAAATTCAATGTTTACAATGATGAATTTAGAAAGAATTGTAGTTGGCGTACAAGGATTGGGCATTTCCGAAACTGCTTATCAAACTTCCTTAAGCTATTCAAAAGAAAGAAAGCAAGGTAAATCAAATGATAATAAATCAGGAGATGCAGATTTAATTATAAAACATGCTGATATAAGAAGAAGTTTGATGAATATGAAATCAATAATTGAAGGAGAAAGAAGCTTAGCATTTTGGATGTCTCAACAAGTAGATGTGAGTTTAAATCATCCAATTCCGAAAATAAAAAAAGAGGCTGCAGAAATTGTAGCTTTGTTAACACCAGTAATTAAATCTTTTTTTACTGATATGGGAATGGAAATAACAAATGATGCTATCCAAATTTTTGGTGGTTATGGTTTTACCAAGGATCAAGGTATTGAGCAATTATTTAGAGATAATAGAATTACTCCAATATATGAAGGAACTAACTCAGTTCAAGCAATAGACTTAGTATTTAGAAAAATAAATGATCAAAGCTCAATTAAAAATTTTATTAAAAATATTGATTCTGAGATTGAAATTAGTTCAAAAAATACAAAATTAAACAAACACACAAAAAATATCATAGAATTAAAAGAAATTTTGATTAATTTTACAAGTTGGATTGATCCAAAAGGTAGTACTTCTAAAAATGATATTAGCGCTTCATGTAATGATTATTTAAAATTTTTTGGTTATTTTTGTCTAGCATTTGTATGGTTAAAAACGTTAAGAAAATGCTATGAAAATTACGAAAGTAATAAAGAATTTTATGAAGATAAAATAAATACTGGTAATTATTATTTTGATAAGATAATTCCTAGAGCAGAAAGCCATTATAAATCTGCTAAATCTGGAAGTAAATACACTATGAATGCAAAATTTAATTAAATGAATAAGTACAATCAAAACTTAGATAAAAATGAATCAAATTTTGTTCCACTTACTCCTTTAAGTTTCTTGGAAAGAGCTAAGGATATATATCCAAATTATGAAGCATTGTTATACGAAAGTAAAACCTACACTTGGTTACAGATACATAAAAGATGTACTAAATTCGCTAGCGCATTAGAAAAAATTGGAATTGGAGATGGAGATACAGTTTCTGTCATGGCGTGTAATACCCCAGAAATTTTTGAAGCACATTATTCAGTTCCGATGTGCGGGGCAATATTAAACACGATTAACATAAGATTAGATGCTAAAACTATCTCGTATATTTTAAATCATAGTGAAGCAAAAGTTTTGATTGTTGATAGGCAATTCCATTCAGTTGTTGAAAAGGCTTTAGGTGAAGTTAAAAAAAAACCTATTATTATAGACATTCAAGATGATTTTGCAGACCAATCTTTACTTAAAAAAATTGGCGATAAAGAATATGAAGAATTTTTAAATACAGGTGATGATGATTATATTTGGAAAAGGCCAAAAGATGAGTGGCAGGCAATTTCCTTAAGTTACACCTCCGGAACAACTGGAAATCCTAAGGGTGTGGTTTATCATCATAGAGGTTCTTATTTAATGTCTACCGGTAGTGCAGTTGCCTGGAATATGCCGAATAGATTAAATTTTTTAACTGTTGTTCCAATGTTTCATTGTAATGGATGGGGATATCCTTGGACAATTCCTATGCTTAATGGAAAAACAATTTGTTTGAGAAATATTGATGTAAAAAAAATATTTGAATTAATTGATAAATATCAAATTACTCATTTTGGTGGAGCACCAATAGTATTAAATATGATAACAGGAGCTTCTGAGTCGGAACAAAAAAAATTAGATAGAAAAGTTTATGTTCTAACTGCGGGCGCACCTCCTCCAAGCATAATATTTAAAAAAATGGAAGCTCTAGGTTTTGAGGTTATGCACGTTTATGGACTTACAGAAACTTATGGACATATTTTACAATGTGCATGGAATGATGAGTGGAATTCATATGAAGATGACAAACAGAATGAAATCAAAGCAAGACAAGGTGTGAGATATCCAAATACAGAAGATGTTATAGTTATGGATCCAGAAACCATGAAACCAGTACCAAAAGATGGAAAAACAATGGGTGAAATAATGATTAAAGGCAATGTAGTTATGAAAGGTTATTTTAAAGACAAAGAGGCAACAGAAAAAGCTATGGCTAGTGGGTGGTTTCATTCAGGAGATCTAGCCGTTGTTCACCCTGATGGATATATAAAGATACAAGATAGGTCGAAAGATATAATAATATCTGGAGGTGAAAATATATCATCAATAGAAATTGAAAATACTTTATCAAAACATCCAGCTGTTTCGATTGCAGCTGTAGTTTCAAAGCCCGATCAGAAATGGGGAGAGGTTCCCTGTGCTTTTATTGAAAAAGTTAAAGATAAGGAAGTAAGCGAAAAAGATTTAATTGATTTTTGCAGAGAAACATTAGCTGGATTTAAAATACCAAAAAAAATTGAATTTTGTGATCTTCCAAAAACTTCAACGGGAAAAATTCAGAAATTTGAACTTAGAAAAAAAGCTAAAGAACTTTAAATTTTTTAAAAAAATGAAAACTTATTCTATAGCTAAATCAAGAAGATTAAGAAGTACACCTTATACATCTAGAATTGAACAGCAAGGTGTTACAGCTTATACTTCATATAATCATATGTTATTACCCGCAGCTTTCGGTTCTTTAGAAGAATCATATCAGCATCTAAAAAAAAATGTTCAAGTATGGGATGTTGCCGGCGAAAGACAAGTTGAGATTTTAGGAAAAGATGCTGCAAAATTAGTTCAATTAATGACTTGTAGAGATTTATCTAAATCAAAAGATAACAGATGTTATTATTGTCCAATCATTGATGATAGTGGAGGCATGATTAATGATCCTGTAATTTTAAAATTTAACCAAAATAGATGGTGGATCTCAATTGCAGATTCAGATGTAATTTTATTTGCTAAAGGTTTAGCTATAGGTCATAAATTTAATGTTAAAATATTTGAGCCAGATGTAAATATTATGGCTGTTCAAGGTCCAAAATCATTTAAATTAATGGAAAAAGTTTTAGGTGAGGAAATTACTAAATTAAAATTTTTTGGTTTTGATTACTATGATTTTAAAGGAACAAAACATTTAATTGCTCAATCAGGATGGTCCAAACAAGGAGGATATGAGATATATGTTGAAAACAGAAATTCCGGTTTAGAGTTGTATGATTATCTTTTTGAAATAGGCAAAGAGTTTGATATCAAACCTGGATGTCCAAATCTAATTGAAAGAATTGAAAGTGCTTTATTATCTTATGGTAATGATATGGATATAGAAGATAATCCTTTTGAATGTGGTTTTGATAAATTAATTAATTTAGATTCAGATGTAAATTTTTTAGGAAAAGAAAATTTAAAAAAAATTAAATCAACAGGAATAAATAGAAAATTGATGGGTGTTCATATAGAAACCAAAGAAATAAATTTAACAGAATCTATAGATATAAAAGATGAAAATAATATCAGAATTGGTGAATTAAGATCAGCTTGTTATTCTCCTCATTTCGGAAAGGTCATTGGAATAGCGATGATGAAAAAACCATTCTGGAAAGCGTCACAATCAATAAAAATAGATATAAATAGCAACACTTTTGATGGAAAAGTTTGCGATTTACCTTTCATTTAGTATAAAAGTTTTAATATATCATGAATATAGCAATAGTAGGAGCGACTGGAAATGTAGGAAGAAAACTCATCGAAGTTTTGGAAAAGAAAAATTTTCCAATTTCTGAATTATTTTTAATTGCTTCTTCAAAAAGTGTAGGAAAAAAAATTAATTATAATGACAAAGAACATTTAGTTATTGACCTTGAAAAGTTTGATTTTTCAAAGGTAAAAATTGCTTTTTTTGCAGCTGGAAGTGCAATAGCAGAGAAATGGGCACATATTGCAGCAGAGAAAACAATTGTAATTGATAATTCTAAATTTTTTAGAAAAGATTCAGATATTCCTTTGATAGTACCTGAAGTCAATTCTAAAGAGTTAATAAAATTTAAAAACAAAAATATAATTTCGAACGCAAATTGTTCAGTGATACCAATTGTTGTGGCTTTGAAACCTTTGCATGATCTATATAATATTAAGAGAATAGTTGTTTCAACTTATCAATCTGTATCCGGGGCAGGAAAAGCTCCTATGGATGAATTATTATCTCAAACTCAAGAATTTTTTGAAAATAAAAAAATAGTGTCAAAATATTTTACAAAACAAATTGCATTTAATGCAATACCACATATTGATAGTTTTTTAGAAAGTGGCTATACTAAAGAAGAGCAAAAAACTTCCGATGAAGTTAAAAAAATTTTAGATAACAAAATAAAAGTTTCATCTACTTGTGTCAGAATACCTGTTTTAGTTTCACATTCTATTAGTGCAAATGTTGAATTTAATAAAAAATTTAATTTAGCTGAAATCAGAAATGTTTTATCTACCTCACCAGGTTGTAAAGTAATTGATGAAATGAAGGATGGAGGATATATTACTCCTGTTGAAGCAGAAAATAAATTTGAAACATTCATTTCTAGAATAAGAGAAGATGATTCTCAGCCCAATACAATTAACCTTTGGATTGTCTCTGACAATTTGCTTAAAGGTGCTGCTTTAAATGCAGTTGAAATAGCTGAAGCTTTAATAAAAAATGATTTTTATGGAAAATAATAATCCCTTATCTCCACATATACAAATTTATAAATGGCATATATCTTCATTAGTTTCAATATCGCATCGGATTACTGGAATAATAAATATCTTGGCGATAAGTTTAATTTGTATGTGGGTAGCATCTTTATTATTAGGTGAAAATAATTACGAATTTACTGAATTACTTTTAAAATCTTTTTTAGGTAAGTTTTTTGTTATAGGAATTACTTGGTCTTTTAGTTTTCAAATTTTGAGTGAAATTAGACACTTGCTTATGGATTTTGGTTATGGATTTGAATTAAAAACATCAAAGATTTCGGGAGTGATAGTAATCTTAGGTTCATTTATATTAACTATATTATTCTATTTACTAGGGAGACAATTAATTTAATGAGACCAGTGACAAAAAAATGGTTATTTTTAAAAATAAGCTCAATACTTTTGGTTCCATTAATGTGTTGGTTTATAATAAATATTACATCTTTTTATGATAAAAGTTATCACGAAGTTGTTGTTTTTTTTACTACTCAGCCTAATAGATTTATCTTTAGTTTATTTTTAGTAATCGCATATTTTTTTTCAGCATTAAGTATAAGTGAAATATTTGAAGATTATATACAAGATGACAAAATCAAAAATGCCGCAAATAAAATACTGAATATTCTTGGTATAATAATTCCATTATTTACAATAATTATTATATATAATCTAAGCATATGAATGGATATAAAATTATAGATCATGAGTATGATGTCGTTGTGCTAGGTGCAGGCGGATCTGGTTTAAGAGCTGCCGTAGGTTTAAGTGAAGCTGGACTTAAAACAGCTTGTATTTCAAAGGTATTTCCTACTAGAAGTCATACTTCAGCTGCTCAAGGTGGTATTTCAGCAGCATTAGGTAATATGGGTGAAGATGATTGGCGTTGGCACATGTTTGATACGGTTAAAGGAGCAGATTGGTTGGGAGATCAGGATAGCATCGAGTATCTTTGCAAAGAAGCTCCTAAAGCAGTAATTGAGTTAGAAAAGTATGGAGTTCCATTTAGCAGAACAGAAGATGGAAAAATTTATCAAAGACCTTTTGGCGGCATGACAAAGAATTATGGAAATGGCACAGTTCAAAGAACTTGTGCAGCTGCTGATAGGACAGGACATGCAATACTACATACTCTTTACGGTCAAGCATTAAAACATAATACTGAATTCTTTATAGAGTACTTTGCTCTTGATTTATTAATGAAAAATGGCGAATGTAAGGGTCTAATAGCTTGGAATTTAAATGATGGATCTATTCATCGATTTAGATCACATATAACTATAATTGCTACAGGTGGATATGGAAAAGTATATTATACAGCTACCTCTGCTCACACTTGCACTGGAGATGGTAATGCAATGATTTTAAGAGCAGGTTTACCTCTTCAAGATATGGAATTTGTTCAATTCCATCCAACCGGAATTTATGGACATGGTACTTTGATATCTGAAGGTGTTAGAGGCGAAGGAGGTTATTTGGTAAACTCTAATGGTGAAAAGTTTATGGAAAAGTATGCTCCTAAAGCTAAAGATTTAGCATCAAGAGATGTGGTTAGCAGGTCAATAGCTATAGAAATCAACGAAGGAAGAGGAGTAGGAAAAGAAAAAGATCACGTATTATTACACTTAAGCCATCTAGATAAAAAAGTAATTGAAAATAGACTTCCAGGAATATCTGAAGCTTCAAAACTATTTGCAAATGTTGATGTAACTAAAGAACCTATACCCGTGGTTCCAACTGTTCATTATAATATGGGTGGCATACCAACAAATTATAAAGCAGAAGTTTTAACAGTTAATGGTTCAGAAAAAATTGTTCCAGGATTAATGGCAATAGGAGAAGCAGCGTGTGTTTCGGTTCATGGAGCAAATAGATTAGGATCAAATTCATTGATAGATTTAGTTGTTTTTGGCAGAGCTGCTGCAAAGAGAGCTTCTGAAATTGTTAAACCAGGAACGCCTCATGAAGAAATAGATAATTCAGAAACAGAAAAGTGTTTAGAAAGATTTGATAAACTAAGAAATGCAAATGGAGAGAATAGTACAGCAGAACTAAGACTTTCTATGCAAAAAATAATGCAATCAAAGTGTGCAGTATTTAGAACTGAAAAAACTCTTAAAGAAGGAGTTGACGAAATTAGAAAAACTTATGATGGAATGAAATCTATATCAGTTAAGGATAAGTCTCTAATTTTTAATACCGACTTAGTAGAAACTTTAGAATTTGATAATCTTATAAGACAAGCCGTTACAACCTTAGACTCCGCTTATCATAGAAAAGAAAGTAGGGGAGCTCACGCAAGAGAAGATTTTCCTAAAAGAGATGATCAAAAATTTATGCAACATACATTATCTTGGTGGGATGGTAAGAGTGCAAAAATAGAATATAGACCAGTACATACTACAACGCTAACAAATGAAGTTCAGTATTTTCCACCTCAAGAGAGAGTTTACTAATGGTACAAATAAATTTACCAGAAAATTCAAAAATTCAAAAAGGTAATTATTACAAAGATAAAACAGGTTCAAAAAATATTAGAAAAGTAAATATTTATAGATGGGATCCTTCTTCTAAAGAAAAACCAAGAATAGATACTTATGAAGTTGATATGGATAATTGCCCATCCAAAGTATTAGACATTTTGAATAAAATTAAAAATGAAATAGATTCGACAATAGCTTATAGAAGATCCTGTGCGCACGGGGTATGTGGTTCTTGTGCCATGAATATGGGAGGAAAAAACGGACTAGCTTGTACTAAGCCACACTCTGAAATAAAAGGTGATATTGATATTTATCCTTTACCACATTTAAAAGTTAAAAAAGATTTAATAGGTGATTTAAATGTACTTTATAAACAGTATCAATCAATTGAACCTTGGCTTAAAAATAATTCTAAAAATAAAAATAATGAAATTCTTCAGTCAAAAGAAGATAGAGCAAAATTAGACGGCGCATATGAATGCATAATGTGTGCATGTTGTTCTACTTCTTGCCCAAGCTATTGGTGGAATGGTGATAAATACTTAGGGCCAGCTGTTTTATTACAAGCATATAGATGGATAATAGATAGTAGGGATGAAGAAAGAAAAGAAAGACTTCAAAAAGTAGCTGATGAACTAAAACTATACAGATGTCATTCTATTTTGAATTGTACTAATGCTTGTCCAAAAGGTTTAAATCCTGCAAAAGCTATTGCTGAGATAAAAAAAATGTTAGTAACTAATACTTAAGATAAAACTGGAATAGTAAATTCTGGACCAGCATTATCGTCTGTCCAAGTCACTGTGGCAGTTTTTAATTTTGTATAAAATCTAACTCCGTCCGGACCATGTATAGAATGATCGCCAAATAAAGAACGTTTCCAACCCCCAAAACTATGGTAAGCTACAGGTACTGGTATTGGAACATTAATACCTATCATTCCAATTTTAGCATTTTCCGTAAAATGTTTTGCTATATTGCCACTTTTTGTAAAAACGGCTGCTCCATTACCTAATTCATGTTTATTTACTAAATTTAGAGCCTCTTCATAGGTTTCTGTTTTCATCATGCTAAGAACTGGTCCAAAAATTTCCTCTTTATAAATTTTCATATTTGGTTTCACATTTTCAAAAATTGTTGGTCCTATAAAATATCCATTTTCATAACCTTGAAGTTTAAAATTTCTACCATCTGCAATTAAGTTAGCACCTTCTTTTTCTCCATTGTCTATATATCCAAGTACTTTTTCATAATGTGCTTTATTGTTAAGTGGTCCAAAGTCACTTTTTTCATCAGTATAAGGACCAACATTTAGTTTTTCAGTCTTATTTAATAAATTTTTTTTTATGTCCTCTTGAGTTTTATCACCAACACAAACGGTAACAGAAATTGCCATACATCTTTCACCAGCAGAACCAAAAGCTGAACCAATTATTGCATCAGTAGTTTTATCTACATCAGCGTCAGGCATTATTACCATATGATTTTTAGCTCCGCCTAAAGCTTGTACTCTTTTATTGTTTTTTGTTCCTGTATGATATACGTACTCTGCTATAGGTGTTGAACCAACAAAACTTACTGCTTGAACATTGTTATCTTTTAATAAAGCATCGACAGCTTCTTTGTCACCATTTACAACATTTAAAACTCCAGGAGGTATTCCTGCTTGAATAGCAATTTCAGCAAGTCTATATGCACAGCTAGGATCTTTTTCTGAAGGCTTAAGCACAAATGTATTTCCACAAGCTATTGCTACAGGAAACATCCACATAGGAACCATTGCAGGAAAATTGAAAGGTGTTATACCAACACAAACACCAAGAGGTTGTCGTAAAGAATGAGAATCTACATTAGTTCCTACGTTTGAAGAAAATTCACCTTTTAATGCATTTGTGATTCCTGTAGCGTACTCAACTACTTCTATTCCTCTTTGAATAGATCCTTTTGCGTCTGGAATTGTTTTGCCATGTTCTTTTGATACTATCTGAGCAAGTTCATTCATATTTTTTATAATTAAATCTTTGTAAGTTGTTAATATTCTTGCTCGTTTAATTGGTGTTGTTTTAGACCAATTATTAAATGCTTTTGCTGCATTTTCAGTGGCAATTTTAACTATTTCTTCGCTTGCCAATTCTACTTCAGCTATTTGTTCTCCTAATGCAGGATTAAAAATTGCTCCTGTTCTAGAATTTTTAGAACTGAATTTTTTTCCGTCTATAAAATGACTTATTTTTTCCATAGATAATTTAGAATTATTATTCAGGCTATATCAACTTTTTTTTGTTTGCAATCTTTTAATATGTTAAACTTTTTTCAAGAAATCTTGAATAATATTAATATATGAATACAAGTTTAAATAACTAATGAAAAAAAAAATATCTCTTATAGGAGCAGGGCAAATAGGTGGAACCTTAGCCCACTTAATTGGTCAGAAAGAATTAGCTAATGAAGTAGTATTATTTGATATTGCTAGCGGAATTGCAAAAGGAAAAGCTTTAGATATAGCACAGTCATCATCAATTGATGGATTTAATGTTAGTTTTTCTGGCACAGATAATTACGAAGATATTAGCAATTCTGATGTTATAATTGTTACCGCAGGAATTCCTAGAAAACCAGGAATGAGTAGAGATGATTTATTAGGGATAAATTTAAAAATAATTAAACAAGTTGCAGAGGGTATTAAAAAAAATTCTCCAAATGCTTTTGTAATTTGTATAACCAATCCTCTAGATGTAATGGTTATGGCTTTTCAAAAATATTCTGGTTTACCAACAAACAAAGTAGTGGGCATGGCTGGTATTTTAGATAGTTCTAGATTTAAACTTTTTTTGTCATTAGAATTAAAAGTTCCTGTTAAAGAAATTGAAGCAATGGTAATGGGAGGGCATGGGGATACAATGGTACCTTTACCTAGATTTACAAAAGTTTCAGGGAAACCTTTATTAGATTTAGTTAAGGAAGGAAGAATTTCTGAAGAAAAATTAGAAAGCATAAATCAAAGAACAAGAGATGGAGGAGCTGAAATTGTTAAATACTTAGAAAAAGGATCCGCATTTTATGCCCCAGCCGCATCAGGAGTTGAAATGGCATCAGCTTATTTAAATGATGAAAAAAAAATTTTACCTTGTGCTGCGTATATGAGTGGAGAATATGGAGTAGAAAAAATCTATGCAGGAGTTCCCGTAATTATTGGGAGCAATGGTATTGAAAAAATTAAAGAGATAAAACTTGATGAAAAGGAGATGTCAGAATTTAATTATTCAATACAAGCTGTAAAAAAATTATGGGATGCCGCATCCACTATTGATCCAAGCCTAAACAACTAATCAATGAATATTCACGAACATCAAGCTAAACAGATATTAAAAAAATATGGAGCTAAAGTTCCGAGGGGAATATTTGCTAAAGATCTTAATGAGTTATTAAAAAAAGTGAAAACTCTTGATACGAAGAAATATGTTTTAAAGGCACAAATCCATGCAGGCGGCAGGGGGAAAGCAGGGGGCATAAAATTAGTAGATAATTTGGATGATTTAGAGAAAGAAGCTAAAGAATTGTTAGGAAAAAAATTAATAACCCATCAGACTGGTCCAAATGGTAGGGAAGTAAAAAGGCTTTATATAGAAGAAGCCTCAGATATTGAAAAAGAATTTTATTTATCTTGTTTGGTAGATAGAGCAAGTTCTAAAATTGCTTTTATTTCAAGTGATCAGGGCGGCATAGATATAGAAGAAGTTGCAATACAAAAACCAGAGAAAATTTTAACAACCAAAGTTGAATTTAATGAAGAAATTTCCGATGAAAATTGTGAAAAAGTAGTTGAGATATTTAATTTAAATAAAGATCCAAAAATACAAGCTGTAAATTTAATTAAGTCAATCTATAAAATGTTTATTAAAAATGATGTGAGCTTAGTTGAAATTAATCCTCTAATTTTGACTAAAGATAATAAAGTTATTTGTTTAGATGCAAAAATGAATTTCGATGACAATGCTCTTTATAAACATCCTGAAATTTTAGATTTAAGAGACTTAAATGAAGAAGAAGAAACAGAAATAGAAGCAAGCAAACATGATTTAGCGTATATAAAATTAGACGGTAGTATTGGATGTATGGTAAATGGAGCTGGACTTGCCATGGCTACTATGGATATCATTAAATTACATGGCGAAGAGCCTGCAAATTTCTTAGATGTAGGAGGGGGAGCATCAAAAGAAAAGGTCTCCGCAGCTTTCAAAATAATATTATTTGATAAGAATGTTAAGGGTATATTAATTAATATATTTGGAGGTATCATGAGATGCGATGTACTTGCACAAGGAGTAGTAGAGGCTGCTAAAGAAATAAAAATAGAAGTACCTTTAGTTGTAAGATTAGCTGGAACAAATTTTAAAGAAGGAAAAAAAATTTTAGATAATTCAGGTTTGCAAATTATTTCAGCTTCCGATTTATCGGATGCTGCAAAAAAAATAGTAGATGCAATAAAATAAATTATGTCTGTATTAATTAATAGAAATACAAAAGTTATTTGTCAGGGTTTTACAGGATCTCATGGTACGTTTCATTCAGAACAAGCAATTAAATATGGAACAAATTTAGTAGGAGGCGTTACTCCAAAAAAAGGTGGACAAACTCATCTTGAAAGACCTGTTTTCAATACAGTTAAAGAAGCAAAAGATAGCACTGGAGCTAATGCTACTATGATTTATGTTCCTGCAAGATTTGCTGCGGATGCTATTATTGAAGCAATAAAAGCCTCTATGGAACTTATTGTTTGTATTACAGAAGGAATTCCCATTTTAGACATGCTAAATGTAAAAAAAAAATTAATTAATTCAAGTTCAAGATTAATTGGACCGAACTGCCCGGGCATTATTACACCGGAGGAATGTAAAATTGGTATAATGCCAGGAAATATTCATAAAAAAGGATCTGTAGGTATAGTTTCAAGGTCTGGAACATTAACCTATGAAGCAGTTGCTCAAACAACCGAAAATGGATTAGGGCAATCTACTTGTATAGGTATTGGGGGCGATCCTATTAATGGTACTAGTTTTATTGATTGTTTAGATTTATTTTTAAATGATGAAAATACAAAATCAATTTTAATGATTGGCGAAATAGGGGGAACAGCCGAAGAAGAAGCAGCTGATTTTGTTTATAATCATAATATAAAAAAACCAATTATAGGATTTATTGCTGGTTTAACTGCACCTCCAGGCAGAAGAATGGGACATGCTGGTGCCATAATATCAGGAGGAAAAGGTGGCGCCAAAGATAAGATAAAAAAAATGGAAGAATGTGGCATTACAATTGCAAAATCACCAGCTGAGATTGGAAAAACATTGTTTAATAAATTGTCCAATTAAAAACACTTTTTCTGTTATAATAATTATAAAAAATAACGATGTCCTCATCAAAAAATCTTAACTATAAGAAAACATCATTTCTAAGCAAATCTAACAGTGCTTTTATAGAGCAAATGTATTTAAAATTTATAAATAAAGATTCAGATCTTTCTGAAAGTTGGAAAAATTATTTCTTAGATATAGGTGATGAGATAAATTTAGTTGTTAAAGAAATTAATGGACCATCTTGGAGCCCAAAAAAAAA
>TARA_B100000686_G_scaffold319089_1_pt1 | contig 17204 bp, 15 predicted proteins | sample TARA_B100000686 | Tara Oceans TARA_B100000686 (sample SAMEA2622733) | marine metagenome | biome: marine biome (ENVO:00000447); feature: marine epipelagic mixed layer (ENVO:xxxxxxxxx); material: "saline water (ENVO:00002010), including plankton (ENVO:xxxxxxxx)" | depth 150 m
TCCTTCGCTCCATGAGCGATTTGCTCCGAAGAATCGTGTGAGCATTATGACCATCCATACCGGCATTAGGAATCCGGCCGTGGCGTGCAGCAGGACGACCTTTGCTGTGACCGCACGCAGGTAGTCGACCATTGTCATGTTGGCTCCGGCGAGCGCAGCTGCGAAAGCTTCGCCACCTAAGCCCCCTTGGATTCCGACTAGGACCGGTGTTCCCACTGCACCGAACGTGACCGCCGTACTCTGAATCATCATGCCAAGCATCACTGCTGCTGCTGCTGGAAATCCTAGTGCCACTAGGAGTGGTGCTGCTACAGCTGCAGGAGTACCGAAGCCGGCGGCGCCTTCGATGAACGAACCGAATAGCCAAGCGACGATGACAACCTGAACTCGCCGGTCATCACTTATTCCGTTGAATGATTTCCGGATTGCAGCGACCCCCCCAGACCGCTCCAGCGTATGGAGGAGAAGGATCGCTCCGAAGATTATGAATAGAAGATCAAACGTCAGGAACAAACCCTGTATCGAGGCAGCTGCTACCCTAGAAACACTCATCTCCCATGCGAAGATCGCGACTGACGCTGCCGCGACGTAAGCCGCGGGCATTGCGTGTTTAGCGGGGACCCGAAGCCCTACCAAGAGGACGCCGCCGAGGGCTATGGGAAACAGGGCCAGAAGGGCCTGCGCACCGGCGCCCATTAGGACAACACGCTCGGAAAAGCGTCAAGCCCGCTATTCGTGCTGAGCCTCTTGATGAACTGGAGCCTCAATTTCGTTAAGTAGTCTGGTCCTATCACCATCGTCTTCCGTCCTTTTGAGTTCGGATGAGCAAGGAACGGTGCATAAGGCTCTGCCACAAGCCTTCGGGAGATTCTTGATTAGATCTTGCGATCTCGCGAAGAGCTCTACGGGTAGAGCCTTTCGGTGCTCCAGTCGTGACCTATACGAGTAAAGACGAGCCTATCGTGTAGTCGGTCGGCTTTGCCTTGCCAGAATTCAATTACTTCTGGACGAATCCGGTATCCACCCCAGAACGGGGGTAGCGGGATATCCTGGTCCTCGAAGCTACTTGTGGTCTCGCTGACTCGTCTCTGCAGTTCTTTTCGATCAAGAAGTGGTTGGCTTTGTTTGGACGCCCAAGCACCGATACGGCTACCTCTTCCTCTCGTGCTGAAGTATGCATAACTCTCTGCTTCAGTGATTCTCTCCACCGATCCTGTGATCCGAACTTGTCGTTCGAGTGACGCCCAATGGAAGCACAGTGCTGCCCTCCGATTAGCTTCAATTTCATTGGCCTTTCTACTGCCGTAATTGGTAAAGAAGACAAACCCTTTCTCGTTGACTGCCTTCAATAAGACCATTCGTACCGAGGGGGCGCCTTCTGAAGTCGCTGTTGCGAGGGCTACTGACTCCGGCATGACAATCCCTGAGTCCTCCGCGGCATCGAACCACGCCTTGAAGAACTCGATGGGGTCCAGCTGTTCGGCTCCCTGAGGAATGCCTCCTTCGTCCCCCTGCTCGAGGGTCGAGGCCGACTCTTTAGAGGGCTCTGTCGACATTAGGAAGTGCGCTTGGGCTAAGGCTTCACGATTTATGGATCCTAGAGCTGCCGCTCAAGTGGGGGTACATGTTGACGCATTTAGGTCTTCGAGTCCAGATTGATAGCCCCCCCCATATGGGGGGGGCTATACTTTTCCTGGAGTCTCAGTGTCCCGCAAACCTAATGACGACCTTGTCCGGCGCCTCAAGAGCATTGAGGGGCATGTGCGCGGTGTTCAACGTATGGTCGATGAGGGTGAATACTGTATACACGTAGTTAACCAAATCTCTGCGATCCAGAGTGCGCTGAAGAAGGTCAGCGCAATTATGCTAGACGGACATCTGCGCTCGTGCGTTACGGAAGCGGTCCGAAGCGCTGATGCGGAAACACGGGAGGAGGTTCTCGGGGAGCTAATGCAGGTGTTTGAGTCCTCGACCCAGGTCTAAAGAGGCTTGGGTTCATCGCGGGAAACATTTAACAAGGAGAAGAGATCTGTGATGACCAAGACGGTGCATGTGCCGGGGATTAGCTGTGGGCATTGTGTTATGACAATTGAAAAGGAACTAGACGACCTTGATGGCGTCGAAGACGTAAAGGCAGAGCATGCCAGCAAGCAGGTTACAGTGTCTTGGGATCCTGAGGTTATGGATTGGACAGTCATTGAGGACACTATGAAGGAGATCAACTTTCCTCCGGCCGTCTGAGCACGAACTGCCGACTGACACACTCTCGGGCTGTGATATCATGAAGACCTCCTTTCGGGAACGCGTGATCTCTGTAACAGGGATGACATGTGCGAACTGCGTAGCGACGGTAGAGCGGACGTTGCTGAAGCTACCGGGTGTAGAGGAGGCGACGGTCAACTACGCGTCTGAGCGCGCTACCGTGCGTTTCGATCCAGCAGAGGTTTCGCTCGACCAGATGATAGAGCGGATTGAGCGAGCGGGTTACGGAGTCGTGCGAGGACAAGAGGGAGTTGAACTGACTGAGGCAGAGGCGATTACGCGCGATGAGGAGATCGCGTTTCAATCCCGTAAATTCTGGACGGGCGTTGCCTTTGCAGGGCCTCTCTTTGTTCTAAGCATGTTCCGGGATTTCGGTCTTCTTGGCTCTTGGGCGAATGATTCCTGGGTGAATTGGCTCATGTTCGCCCTAGCAACGCCAGTTCAGTTTTGGGTCGGTTGGGACTACTACGTCGGTGCGTGGAAGTCACTGGGAAACCGCGCCGCAAATATGGACGTCTTGGTAGCACTTGGGTCAAGTGCGGCCTTCGGTTGGTCCGCAATGGTTACCGTTGCGTTGACCAACGGCACGGTAGTTTTCGGCACGCATGTTTACTTCGAGACTGCTGCTCTAATCATCACGTTGATCAAACTGGGCAAGCTTCTTGAGGTCAGAGCCAAAGGGGAGACCGGAGCGGCGATACGAGAGCTCCTAGAACTTCGCCCTAACTCCGCCAATCGGATAACGGAGAGCGGTGAAGAGTCAGTGCCCGCGGATGAGATTTGTGTCGGAGATGTCCTGCTGGTTCGTCCTGGAGAGCGGGTAGCTGCAGACGGCAGTGTGATCGAAGGCGCGACGTCGGTCGATGAGAGTATGCTGACCGGAGAAAGCCTTCCCGTTGAGAAGCTTGACGGCGCGCCTGTGACCGGAGGAACTGTAAACCTGACCGGCGCTTTTAAGATGCGTGTTGAGCGGGTGGGCTCGGACAGTGCACTCGCTCAGATCGTGAGGATGGTAGGGGATGCTCAAGGCTCACGAGCGCCCATCCAACGGACTGCTGACCGAGTAGCTGCTGTTTTTGTCCCGACTGTCATAGTGATCGGCATAGTTACATGGGCGGTTTGGTGGTTCGGAACTGAGGCAGATTTTACTGAGTCATTGATGCGTTTCGTAGCGGTGCTGGTGATTGCGTGTCCGTGCGCGCTGGGTCTAGCGACACCAACCGCGGTTATGGCGGGAACCGGGCGAGCTGCTGGCCGAGGCATCCTTTTCCGGAGTTCGGAGGCTCTGGAGCGCGCGCGCGACCTTTCCGTCGTGTTGCTGGATAAGACAGGAACGATCACCAGAGGACAGCCGACCGTTCAGAGCGTGGTTTCTGACGAGGAGGTCTCACTTTTAGGTGGGGCGGATGAATACGTCCGGCTAGCCGCATCTGTCGAGGCGCTCAGTGAGCATCCGATTGCCCGAGCGGTGGTCGAGGAGGCTGAGTCGAGGTTGCTTGATATTAGTGCCGTGGAGGAGTTTAAAGTGATCCCGGGGCAGGGAGTCTCCGGGAGGGTAGAGCACCGGAGTGTTGCCGTGGGGACCTCGGCTCTAATGACGCATCTCGGTGTGGAGGGAGTGATAGAGTGGACGAGCCGAGCTGAAGAGGTAGAAGCTGGGGCGCAGACCCCTCTGTGGGTGGCAGTCGACGGTCGAATGGCAGGACTCATTGGTGTTGCTGACGCTGTAAAGGAGACCTCGGTCGCTGCTGTCGCTGCACTTAGATCACGAGGGCTTAGGGTCATCATGCTGACGGGAGATCGTGAGGCGGTAGCGAATGTTATCGCTCAGGAAGTTGGCATTAATGAGGTGTATGCCGAAGTGCTTCCCAGTGAAAAAGCACAGGTGATTAGTCAGCTTAAAGAGAGCGCGCGCGGCGCCGTGGCAATGGTCGGCGATGGAATTAATGATGCTCCGGCATTGGCTGTCGCGGATGTTGGTATGGCCTTAGGGACTGGAACGGATGTGGCGATGGAAACGGCCGACGTGGTGCTCATGCGAGGGGATTTGAGGACCGTATCAGAGGCACTGGCCTTGAGCGAACGCACGCTACGGACGATTGAACAGAACCTTTTTTGGGCGTTCTTCTATAACGCCTCTCTAATCCCAGTAGCGGCTGGTGTGTTGTACTCGGTTGCCTTCCTGCCCACCGTGCTTCGCTCTCTACACCCGATTTTAGCAGCACTCGCCATGGCATTCTCCTCCATCAGCGTTGTTGCGAATAGCCTACGCCTTCGTCGTGTAAGAATTCCCGGGCTCCCCTCGGAGAATTGACCTGTTTTGCTATAGGCACGACCTACCGACTAGAGTCGACGCAGAGGCCGATTTTTGGTTAGGCGCGGCAGGTACAATAGCGTGTGCTACCTACTTTAGCCGATCCTGACATTGCTGAGACGCGTTTCAAGAGTGCGTTTTTTGTGCACCTAGGCTGAATAGAGCGCAAGCCGCGACTAATACTACGGCCGTAACATAGAGTGCTCCGTCCACGCCGATTTGGTCCGCGATGAAGCCGGCCCCGAGTGCTCCGACCGCGTATCCGGAGTCTCGCCAGAGCCGATAGACACCTAGGGCTGAGGCGCGCCAATGAATGGCTGAGTTGTCCGAGACAAAAGCTAGCAGGACAGGGTATACCATACCGGTTCCGGTGCCCACTATCAGCGCTGCTATCATGTAGGCAGGAAGAGAGTCGCTAACGGTGAAGAGACTCACGCCGAGTCCTTGCGTTACGAGTCCGGACCAGATCAGGATATGGCGGCCGACCCGGTCCGAAAGCGGGCCAAACACGAGTTGGCTTCCGGCCCAGACCAGTGGGTATGTCCCGACGATCAGACCGACTTCTGCAACGCTTAGACCTCGTGCGGCTAGTAGTAGCGGAAGAAGTCCCCAAAGAGCGCCATCCTTAAGGTTTGTCACAAGCCCGGCGAGGCTTGCCGAGGCTAGGCGACGGTCTTTCCAAGTTCCTAGAGCGAGTGCTTCACCCATCGAGATAGGCCGTGTTTTTGCTGCCTGATTTGCGGGAGGCTGCGTATCCTTAGCTACGAGAGCCAGTGAAAGTCCTATCAAAGCTATGGCGATGCCGAGAGCGAAGGGAATTGGCCTCAGGCCGAACGATGTGGCCAAGACCCCCGTCAAAGCTGCTGTTGCGGCCATGCCGGTATATCCCGCGAACTCATTCCAGCCGATTACGAGTCCGAACGTCCTAGGAGTCGCTAGGTCGACCTTCATGACCACTGTCATGGACCATGTCAGTGCCTGATTTACACCGAGCAGAATGTTGGCAAACAGGACCCAAGACCAGTTTGGAGCCCAGATCAAAATGAGGGGGACCGGGATTCCAGTCAGCCATCCAGCTACTAAGAGACGTTTGCGTCCTACCCGTTCCGAAAGCGTACCAGCGAAGAAGTTCACTGCCGCTTTCGTGATACCGAACGTAGCAATGAATGCAAGAACTGCAGTCTTTGAGGCGATCCCGAACTCAACCTCGGCAAGGAGGGGGAGGACAGTCCGTTCGATCCCTACCATCCCACCGACGAAGAGGTTTATGAAGACGAGGTGGGTAATCCGTCTCCAGTCAAGCGATTCAGTCATGATGTACTAGGTTGGATCGCACATATTTTTCGTAAAAGGACACCCCGCCTCGGGTACTCCGAAGGCGGGGTGTCCTTCCACGAATACTGTCAGCTAGATCCAGCCTTTCCGGCGAAAATCTTTAATCGCTGATGCCCATTGGTCCATCTCCTCGGGTAGCCCGAACGATAGACGATTATGGTCGAGCATAGGCGGGAAGTTTCGGCCGACTAGAAGGCCTGCGTCTGCCATGCGGTTACGGTATGTCGGTAGATCCCCGTTTATCTTGTGCATGATGAAGTTCGTGTTGGTCGGAAGATATTCGAGGTCAAGTTCGTTCAGCGTAGTGTGCACGATGGACTTTGCTTCTTCGTTCACAGTGATCGCGCGTTCTACGATTCCGTCGTCCTGGAGCGACGCGATTGCAGCTGCGCCCGCTAGTACGTTCGGACTGTTCTGAATCGAGTGCTCTTGGAGACGAGTCGCGGTCGTCTCGTGCGTTACTGCGTATCCGAGGCGCAGGCCGGCCATCCCGAAGATCTTTGAGAAGGTGCGGATTACGACCACGTTGGGCTTCTGCTCAATCCACTTGAGGCTGTCCCAGTACCGATCATCTGTGACGTATTCCAAGTAGGCCTCGTCCATCAGGAAGACTGTCGTTTCTGGCGCTTCCGCTATCCAAGCATCGATGTCTGCCGACGCAGTGATTGTCCCGGTGGGGTTGTTTGGGTTGCAGAAGTAGACGACAGACGGACGTTTCATCGACAGATCCCGCATCTGCTGAACGTCGTGCTGGAGGTCCGCTGTGAGAGGGACGGTGTGCACTTCAAAAGGCATGGTGTCCTGATAATCCATGACGTCTTCAAACGTCGGCGCCGCAGCGATGAGCGGTGTATTCGGACCCTGGAAGGCCTGAGTGCAGATTTGGAGGATTTCCGTTGACCCGAAGCCCAGCGTGATCTGTTCAGGCTTCACACCCACGTAACTAGAAAGCGCGGCGATGACTTCCCTGCGTCTGCCGCCATAACGGTTTGATTCGACGATTGCTTCGATAATTGCGTCGCGTGCGGCTGGAGATACTCCAAGTGGGTTTTCGTTGGAGCTCAGGCGGATATCACCGTTAGCGAGCTTCTTGCCAGGCGAAAAACCGGGCGCATGATTAAGAAACGCTCCGAGCGTTCCCCCGGAAGCGGTGATTCCGGCTAGTCCTGCTGCCATTCCAGAAGTGACGAAGCCTCGACGATCCATACATCCTCCTTCTTGGGATACGATATACTTGAAACTGTAATAGGGGTGTGCGACACGAAAGGGCCGAAGCACAAACCTGCTGGCAGGGCCTCGGTGAGTATTGATGTTAAGTGGATTCTGCGGTGACTCCATTCACTAAAGTCAGTGTCTCGCCTTCACTGCGGGCGATGACCGCCGAACAGGTGATATCCCCCGTGACATTCACGGAAGTCCGGATCATGTCCAGAATTCGATCGACACCGAGGATAAGCGCGATGCCGGCTTGTACATGCTCACCCATGCCTACTGAGTTCAGGACGATGATCAGGGTAATGATACCTGCTGAGGGAACACCCGCTGCTCCCACGGACGCGAGCGTTGCAGTAAGCACAATGATTAACTGATCCGCGAGTACCAAATCGACACCATAGATTTGGGCGATGAACAGGACGGCGACGGCTTGGTAGAGGGCTGTTCCGTCCATGTTGATGGTAGCGCCAAGGGGTAGCACGAAGGAAGCAACTTCGTTCGATACTCCGACCTTGTCCTCGGCCGTCTCAATAGTTAGCGGGAGTGTTGCGTTTGATGAGGACGTAGAGAACGCTAGCAATGGCGCAGCCGCAATACGAGGGTAGAACTTTAACGGGTTCAATCCGGCCATAAAGCGAAGTATGAGGCCATATGTGCCGAACGCGTGAAGCATCAGGCCGCCAAACACGACTAGTGTGTATGTCAGGAGGCTTTGAAGCAGGTCGAAGCCAAAATTCGCCACGACTGAGCCTATTAGAACGAAGACCGCGTAAGGAGCGAGTTCCATGATCCAGTTGATGAGGATCATGGATGCATCATTGATACCGTGAAAAAAGGTTAACACGCTGTCTCTTCGTTCGGGTGAGACAACTGTGAGCGCAGCCCCGAAGCAGATAACGAAGAAGATAAGAGGCAGGAGGTCCATGTTGGCTGCTGCTTGAACTGGATTGCGGGGAATTACTCGCAGAAGCGTTTCTTTCCAGCTGGGAGCGTTTTCTGCTATGTCCATGCGAGACGCCGCGTCACCCCCGTAACGTTGCGTAAGTTCGACCCGCGTTTCCTCAGTCACTCCAGCACCAGGCTTTAGCACGTTAGCGAGCGCAAGACCAATAGTGACTGCCACGGCTGTGGTCAGCATATAGTAGGCGAGCGTTTTCCCACCTATACGACCGAGCTTAGTCAGGTCACCCAGAGATGCGGTGCCGACCAAGAGACTCGCTACTACCAGCGGGATCACGATCATGGTGATCAGGTTGATAAAGGCGGTCCCCAGAATTTCAATCTCACTGAAGATCGATTGGAGAATTGTGATCTCTCCGAGGTTCGCGACCGCGCCGACGACTGCTCCCGCAATTAGCCCAATCAGGATTTTCGTGTACAGCTGCATGCGTATCTCTTCCTTAGTGTATCCCCAGAAACGTTTCTGATTCTAGGAGGTCAGTGGATCAGGCGCACCTCGGCCCGTTCGATTATGTCGCCCTCGTTGACTAGGCCGACGACTTCCAATCCCTCGGTGATTGTCCCTATGATTGTGTATTGGTGATCCAGTCGTGGGTTGTCTAGCAGGTTAACGAAGATCTGCCCGTCACCCGTATCATGGCCCCTCGTAGAGATCCCTACCGTGCCCTGCCAGTGGTGCATACCGACTTCGTCCCGGCTGAAGGGGCCACTCCCATAATACTCGTTCGCATTGGGACTCCCACCCTGAATGACGAAGTTGGGAGACCAACGGTGAAAGGTAAGACCGTCGAAGTACCCTTCACGGACTTGTGTAAAGAACCGCCATGTATTCGCAGTCGACACGTATGGGTGCAGCGCAATGTGGATTTCGCCACCTCGTCGCATGTGCAGCACCACGATACTTGCTGCCATCTCTCTGAGCTGCTCGATGGTCGGCAGTTCGAGCCCTTGTCTAGGGATCGGATTAGGGAGATAGGCTCTTCCATTCCATGACTCGAGGACTTTAGCTGCATCTTCGGCCACGAGTTCGTCATAGTCGGAAAGGTATGGCATTAGTCGTTTGGATAGTCCGGGATCGCCCAATTCTTCTAGTCGGTCAAGCAGCGCGCGCCTGGCATCTCGAAATGTTTCACGACCTTCTTCGGACATCCGGTCTAAGGCGTCCGCTAGAGCGTGGGCCGCCTCCGGATCGGTCGAGCCTTCGAGCACTGCAGTAGCCGCCATAATCAATTGCGGATCTTCGACTACTAGTTGGTCAATTGCAGCTGCATCCGCGGCGTGGTCGTCTAACCTCGCAAGGCTACGCAATGATTCAGTTCGGACATTGGGCATCGGATCCTGAAGCAGAGCGTCAACAACAGTTCGTTCTCCAATTATACCGGCCGCAAGTGCTGCATAGGCTCTGACGAAAGGTTCCGGACTCATTGCATGCACGTCGAGCACGTTGGCGGCGGCATCAGGGGATATGTGTGCTAACGCGACTAGGGCGTGAGATGCCGGCTGCCAGTCGATTGAGTCGAGCTCGCTTGGCGAAGCTGCGGCCAATAATATGCTACGTTGAGCGATAGAGTCTGGGCATGGTTCTGCGAGTCCGTCGATCGAAAGAACTCGAAGGCTCAGTGGCGTGGTAGTCCCACTGGCTGGCACACGGGCGCCTTGTTTAAGGTACGAGCACGCCTGGGGCGTGCGAGGTTGGTTTAGCAGAAACTGAAGCCCTTCTACCTGAGCAGGAACCGACCGGCTGAACATCACTTGCCGGAGTCCTTCACCTTGTATAGCACCTCGCGGGAGCGCACTGATCCAGCGCGCACCAGCTGCCTTAACTGCGTGACTCTCATCCCGCAGCGCAATTCGTATCTGCTCTAGATCAAGCTGACCGGCTCTTCCGAGCACGTTTATCGCTAGAGATCTCACCCTCGCCTGATGTGTCCGCGTGATCGTGCCATCTAGGTACATGCGGAGTTCGTCGAGCCGCCGCATTACGCGACCTTGGACGATGGAACCGTTAGTTGACCGTGCGAGTGCCTCTATCCCTAGGGCTACACCTTCCATGACTTCGCCAGGGGCGTCACCACCATCCGTGTAGCTCATCTGAAGTAGTCTTTCTGCTGCCAGTGCTTGTAGACCGATATCGAGTTGTAGTCTCCCGATTGATTTAGCTATTGCCGCTTTTGTTGCGACTGCGACTTCGACGTCAGCACGATTCAATAGAGGGTTCAGGGCTTTGCTGCCGTCCGCCCCAAAATGGGCCTGTGCTAGAGCATTCGCGGCTTCAATCCGCACCTCAGGTGCCGGATCGGAGAGTAGTTCTTCGATCGCGCTAGCCAGTGTTGGATTTTCTAGTCGCCCCAGAGCACGCACTGATATCGCCCGGATGAAGCGGTTCTCAGACCGTGTGTAGGCGGTCAGACGGTCTAGCATGATACCCTCTTCGGGCCGTGCATTTTCTATGGCTACGATGTCTAGGAATGCTGAGTGCATCCTCGTTGAGCGATTGACATCGCCGGGGGCACAGGATGTGCTTGTCGTGGCCACGAAGACGCCGATAAGACAGTACTGCGCCAGTTTATTCATGCGCAGAACTCCACCCAAGCGGTCGATGTTTTGGTTGTTACTAGAAAGTGATTCGTCATGGTACAGAGGGGCCCTGATTGATGTGAGGGGGCGCATTTTTTAGAACGTCGCTCACCCAGTCATCCGCTGGGCCCATTAGCCGGTCGTGGAGGTCTCGGAATACATCCGTGGCGTCGTCTCCCCCCCAAGGTTTGGGCAAAAGAGCTCGCGGAAGGAAGGGGTCCTTCAGGGGAAAGCGTCTGAATTCGTGTATCAGTTCGAAGCGAAGTACGAAGGCGCGGACATCACTCTCGTCGCTCGCAGCCCGAGTATGAGCCGTTGCTGCATCGCTCGCGGCCCTCCATCGCAGGGCGAAGTCGGTATAGCTGTGATGTAGGGCTTCGAGATCCCAGCAGCGGCTTACTAGTTCGGCGTCACTCAGATCGTTAACTGGTCTTGCTTGGAAGCACATCAGATGGTCGTGGAGCTTAAGGCTAGCTGATATCGCGTGAACGTCTTGTTCCACGTCTCGTGGAGAAATCCATAGACCATTGCCCATCGAACCGAATCCGAGCCAGGCCAATCGATCACGGAGTCGATCACGACGGCTTCGGTCGCCTTCTGGAATGGAGTAGGCTAGGACGAACCACTTACCATTCCAGTCTTGATCCCACGACGCGTGATAGATGCGCTTCTGTCCTTCTTGGAGAAGGTCACGTCCCTTATCAGTAAGCGTGTAAAACGAGCTTTTACCCCTTCTCTCCGAGGAAAGCCACTCTTTTTTCGCCATTCGGGAGAGCACTGTCCGAACGCCCCCTTCGGTCAGTCCGAAGGGTTCGAGAAGCGCGATTAGGCTTCCTACCCATACCGAGTCAGACCGCTCTAGGAGGTACTCGCCAAACAGCGTAAATACGAGATCCTGGGGTCGTTGGTCGCTTTTCAGATTGTTTCGAGCATATGGAAGACCTCGGTTCCGTTCTTGAACCAGTGCTCACGGAACGGTTGCGGTGAGACTTCGTGGCGCAGGAGGTCGGCGGTTATCGGGTGAGGGAACAATGTCATCTCCCCCTCTTCGTTTTCATGCATTGTATAATCACCACTGATCTGCAGAGTTGTGCGTAGCCGCTCTTCTCCGTTCATCATGAATCCTTGGAGGAGGTGCGTTGTGGTCTCCCAAGCGCCCGGGGTGATGCTTAAGTCGAGTATTGGTTTCCCCGCACCGAAGATCCGTATCCGAACCTTGTCGTCGGTCTCGATGAACTGGGCATCAATCGACTCTTGATGGTAGGGAAAATGAAATCGGTCAGCCTTAATACGTCGAGCTTCCGAGGAGGACGTAGCTGCTAGGAACGGGTAGAATCCGGCCTTCGCGTGCTTGCCCCACTGCGCTACCATCGGAGGGACAACTACTGAGAACATGATCTCTGTGTAAGGCCCCACCACTGAGTCATCGAAGAGGAAAGCCGTGACCGACAGCACACTTCGTTGGTGAGTCACCTCAATAGGCTCAAGATGCTCAGGAAGAAGGGCTCTCGCATCGGAAGTTGCCATGTCGAAAAAGGCGCTCACTCCGGTGTGAAAGCGATAGCTGCTGACTACGGACATATTTCGTAGCGTCTGAGTACTTTTGAGATCTTTTCTGCCCCTTCTTCTAAGTCTTCTTTGGTGTGGGCTGCGGAGATCGACATGCGGAAGCGCGACTTGTGCTTGCCAACTGCAGGGTATCTGACTGGGTTGATGTAGACGCCTTCTCTGAAGATTTCTTCACCCATCTGGTAGATGCGAGCATCGTCGCGAACCATGATTGGAATCACCTGTGAAGTCGAGTCTCCCATAGGCACCTCAGCGTCTCCGAGGAGTTTCTGCATGTATGCTACGTTGTCGAAGAGTTGCTTTCGAAGTTCGGGCTCATTTCGTGCGAGCTCGAGTGCTTTACGCAGACCTGCTACCACGACAGGCGAAAGGGCACAGGAGAAGAACCGTGATCGTGAAAAACCACGGAGGTAGTTTATCAACTGGGTCGAACCAGCGATGTAGCCACCTTGACCCCCGAGGCTTTTCGAGAATGTCCCGAGGTGGATGTCGATTTCTTTGTCGAACCCCTGATCTTCGGCTACACCTTTCCCTTGTTCACCGAATAGAAAAGCCGAGTGGGCTTCGTCGATCATCAATCTGGCACCATGGTTCTGGCAGACTTCCACCAACTCCGCAAGCGGAGGCGTATCGCCGTCCATGGAGTAGACCCCCTCAACAATCACGAGCTTTTTCCCATCAAAACCCGTGAGCTTACGATCTAAGTCGTCAGCACGGTTGTGCCTGAAAAAACGAGATTTGGCTTTCGAGAGAATCATGCCGTCAACGATACTGGCATGAGCGAATTGATCGGCAACGATCAGGTCACCCGAACGCATCAATCCGGCGATTGTTCCGACATTGGCACTATAGCCAGTGGGGAAGATCATTGCGGCTTCAGTACCTTTGAAGTCGGCGATCTCTTCGGCGAATTGCTGATGCAGGACTGTAGTGCCGGATAGAATTGGAGAGCCAGAAGAGCCCCCTCCATATAGGTCTGCTGCTTCTTTGATGGCTTGCTTCACCTCGTCTCGGTAGGAAAGCCCGAGGTAGTTGTACGACGCGAAGTTCACCAAGCCTCTACGTATCTCACCGGTCTTGGTGTCCTCAACATCCACCCGCGTTCCCGGGGCAGAATGGAGTGGAAGCTCGTAGAGATAATACCCAGTCGGCTTGACCTCACGCCACCAATCGTCGAAGGGTTCAAGCAAGGCAAATGCGTCTGACCCTGCACCAAAATAGAAATTGGTGTAATCGTACTCCATGGCGCCGGGCTTGGTGGGCTCTATGATATCCCCCCGTTCGCCCATGTCCACGCGGCGTTCTGTGGAGTGTGTGTCCGCATCCTTAGTGCTCTTGGGCATGTTTTAGTTACCGATCTGATGGAAAGGCTTCTGAAGAGCTTCTTAAGAAGTAAGTCCTAATTTTCCTAAGAAGACTTTGGACAGCAAGGAGAATATAAACGTGGAAGACTGGTACGATATGGCTCAATCATGGGTTCCCCCAGAGTCATGGACACGTGTATGTGCGATTGATGCGCATACCGAGGGCGAACCCCTCCGTGTTGTTCTTTCAGGTTTTTCAGACCTAGAGGGTGCGACGGTCCTTGAAAGGCGGAGGTGGGCTTGTGAGCATAGAGATGAACTCCGGCGTGCGCTTATGTGGGAACCCAGAGGACATGCCGACATGTACGGATGTATTGTGATGCCGCCGGTATCTCCGCTGGCGGACCTTTCGGTGCTCTTTATGCATAATTCTGGCTTCAGCACCATGTGTGGACATGGGATCATCGGTGTGACGACTGTTTTAGTCGAGTGCGGTCTAGTGCCTATTCTGGGGTCGGTGGTTGAGCTTGGGATAGACACGCCCGCAGGATTTGTTTGTGCGCGAGCGGATGTTGATTCTACCGGTAGCGTTAGTCGCGTGAGATTCGAAAATGTTACTTCTTACATTGAGCGCCTCGATGCGACGGTGGATGTCGCAGGAGTAGGCACAGTTCAATATGATCTCGCCTTCGGTGGAGCGTACTATGCTTATGTCGACGCATCCGTGTATGACCTCACGCTAGTGCCCGAGGAAGGGAATCGCCTGATTGAGCTTGGTCGGCGGATAAAGAACGCGGTGCAGGAAGCGGACCCGCCTTGTCACACGGAGGATGATGATCTGAGCTTCGTGTACGGTACAATCTTCGTAGGAGATGCCCATAATCCCGAAAACCATTCCCGGAACGTTTGCGTCTTCGCTGACGGCGAAGTTGATCGATGTCCTACAGGAACAGGAGTGAGCGGGCGCCTGGCGATTCATAAGGCGCGCGGGGAACTTGATGTAGGGGAAGAAATTCGAATTGAGAGTATCCTTGGCACTTGTTTCGACGGGACCATTCTTGAAGAGGTTGAGGTTGATGATGAAGGAAGGTCGGCAATCATCCCGGAGGTAGCTGGTAGGGCGTGGGTCACGGGGCGGCATGAATTCTTGATTTCTCCGGAAGACCCTCTGAGAGGAGGCTTTCTGATTCGCTAGAGCATCTAGCTTTTGTTGGGAAGGCACGGGCTTCGAGTCGGCTTGGTCTGCCAACCTTTTTCGCTACTCAGCTATATTGCCAAGTCTGTTCCTTACTGCTGGAATTACTCATATGAGCAAGACTCAGTCGGCCGCCAGTCACGCCAAGATCGTGCCCGCGTTTCATTATGTGACGATCCCGCTGATTTTTATCCCGACTATCTGCTTCCTGTACATAGCTGTGGTCGACTTTTCCGTAGACGCGGCCCTGCTGGGTGCTTTCGGAGTCGGGGTGAGTTTCGCCGCCCTATTCTCCAGATTGTTCGCCCTCGGAGTTCAGGATCGTGTGATTCGCTTGGAAGAGCGGATGCGACTTTCGCGCTGCTTGCCACCGGAGATGCACGGCCATATTGACTCCATCCCTACTAGTCACTTGATCGGTCTGCGGTTCGCTCCTGACGATGAGTTAGAGGGGCTAGTGAGGCGGATTCAGGCTGGTGAATTGAGCGACCGGAAATCCATCAAGATGGCTGTGCAGAACTGGCGGGCCGATCGTCAGCGTATCTAAAGGATTGAGTCTTCCCGTTCAAACTGTTCTTCTCCATGGGTTCACCGGATCATCTCGGTCATGGGGTGATCCGGTGATGGATGCCATGAGAGAACAGGGCATCCTCCCGATTGCGTTAGATCTTCCTGGTCACGGGCCCAGAGCTGAGGCTCCAAGTCGAGGGTTTACTCTGGATGACGCCATAGCAGCTGTCGACGAAAAGACTACAAACCTCGATCACTATGATCTAATTGGTTATTCGATGGGTGGGAGGATCGCTCTGCATGTCGCGCTGGCACGCCCAGACCGTGTGCGCAAACTTGTGCTGGAGTCCGCATCGCCGGGTCTGTCGAGCAATAAAGACCGAATGGAGCGCATAGAAGAGGACGGTCAACTCGCAACCTCAATTGAAAGAGAAGGGATTGCGGACTTCGTTAAAAGATGGGAGAAACTCCCGATATTTGCTTCGCAGAAGGGGCTTCCACCCGAAGTCAGAGATCGTGTGCGGAGTCAGCGTATGGAAAACAAGCCAGCAGCATTGGCCTGCGCACTGCGAGGTCTTGGGACGGGCATGCTGTCATCTCTATGGGGTCGATTAGAATGCTTAGAATGCCCAACGCTTCTGATAGTTGGTGCATCAGATATAAAGTTCGTTCACATCGCCAGAAAAATGGAAAGCTTTATTCCACATTCTTGCCTAGTAGAGATTGAAGGTGTGGGCCATGCGGTACACCTAGAATCACCGGAAATGTGGCTTCAATCGGTCGTGCCGTTCTTGCTAGGATGATGAATGTTTTCGGGAGTCACGATTAGCGGAGCTGCCAGCCAAAAATCGCAGCCTTAGCTCAGTTTGGCTTGCGGATCGGTTTGGACTTAGGCGACGTGTTAATCCCACTGACTGGTGGAGAACAGGATAGAGAGGATGACACCCTTCGGATGGGACAGGTTGATGCTAAGCGACTAGCGTTGAGACGTAGTACGCCACAGTGGGAAGTTTAGACCAATCGAAGCGGAGTTCGGTTGGTACTGCGTTTCGTTGAGGAACGTCCACCGGAGCACGACTTCGATCTGCATGGGTCCCAGGTTTGTTTTACCGCCTCCAAATGCGTTAAAGCCGAAGAGCGTTTGTCGGGGATCACCAACATCCATAGCAATGACAGAATCCCTCCATCCGACGCCAGCGCCAGCGAACACGCCGCCTCTAGCACCACCCGGTACCCATGCGGCGTCGAGGTTGTACTGGTACTCCTTGGTCCCGGTCAGAAATATTGCTTCAGCGCTAGGGTACAGCTCGATGGTTCCTTTTCGAACAAGCGGAATTCTCACGTGTCCACCGACGGTAGTTGCGTTGGCTTGCGAGTCCCAACCGACTTTCCCCCCGATTGAGATAGGGGCCCAGCGGGGAACAACTTCAGCCTGTCTGCCCCGCCGAAACTGTCCTTCAAGTGACGGCGGCAGTAGTAACAGGAAAACTAGTAATCGGATCAGGCGGGTGGCTAGATAGGACACGAGGAACGCCGTCTGCAGGTATTAGATGTACACGTTGATGAGACGATAAGAGAAGGTTTATGCACACACTTAACTCGACTCTTAACCATACTACCGATTCGCAAAGGCCAGGGTTCGTTCCTAATGGTGGCGGCTGGTTTGGTTGGAAAGACGGATACCTTTAGCGTGGGTCTACGGTTGCGAAGCTGGCTGCTTCACCTGCATGGGTGAATGAAAGCACCTGATATGGTCTAGGGTTTGGCCCCTCCATACCCGGGGATCCGATGGGCATGCCGGGGACGGCAATCCCCGCGACTTGTGGACGCTCGGTTAACAGTTGCTTCACCTGCTCGGCTGGAACGTGACCTTCTACAACGTAGCCTTCGATGATCGCTGTATGGCATGAAGACATCTGTGGCGGGACTCCTCCATCGCGCTTGATCTTCATTAGATCTGTGG
>TARA_B100000686_G_scaffold190948_1_pt1 | contig 17174 bp, 14 predicted proteins | sample TARA_B100000686 | Tara Oceans TARA_B100000686 (sample SAMEA2622733) | marine metagenome | biome: marine biome (ENVO:00000447); feature: marine epipelagic mixed layer (ENVO:xxxxxxxxx); material: "saline water (ENVO:00002010), including plankton (ENVO:xxxxxxxx)" | depth 150 m
ATATATCTATGGGTAGAATTAAAAAATATATAAAAAATAAAGATTATGTTTATTTTCTCTGGTTAATTTTTCTAATTTTTTTATCAGTAATAATAGTTAATTTTTACGATAATAATAAGAAAAAACAAATTGAATTATTAAAAAAATCATTAAGAAACATTTACCTTCATAAATCATTAAACAATATTTCGTCAGAATTACAGCCTCGCTACATTAACATAAATTATATTGCTAGAGGAGGCGACACATATGAAAGCGTAATAAATAACTTAAATGAGAGTTTAAATGTTAATGAATCAGAAAAAAAATTATTTCTAAAATCAATAAAAAAACATAAATCTTTAAAAATGTTAAGAATCGGCCAAAAATTTTTTTTTAAGATTGATAAAAAACATAATCCTAAAATAATAGAATTTAGAATTGATACAGATAAAAAAAATGAAATAATATTTATAAGAAGCAAAAATAAAAATATTTTTATTTCAAAAATAATTGAAAAAAATTTCGAAAAAATAATTGCATATAAAGAAGCTATAATTACTAATAGCCTTTACAATACTTCAATAAGACTAGGAATTAAACCGAATATAATAATTGAATTTGCAAGACTATATGGTTTTCAAGTAGATTTTCAAAGAGATGTTTGGAAAAATGATAGTTTTCAAATTATATATGAAGAATTTAAAAATGAAAAGGGCGATGTAGTTGATACTGGAAATATTATTTATGCCAATTTAAACCTTCAAAACAAAGATCTTAAACTTTATAGATATGAATATAAAAAAAATAAAATTGATTATTTTGATGAAAATGGAAAAAGTATGCGTAAAACTTTGATGAAAACTCCAATCAATGGCGCAAGATTGTCCTCTTCATTTGGAAAAAGGAAACATCCTATTCTAGGTTATACTAGATTGCATGCCGGGACAGATTTTGCAGCACCTAAGGGAACACCCATTATGGCTTCAGGAGATGGTTTAGTTGTAAAAGCAAGATGGTGTGGAGGTGGTGGGAATTGTGTAAAAATAAAACATAACTCAAAGTATCAAACAGTCTATGCTCATATGTCAAAATTCGGAAGAGGAATTAAAAAAGGAGTAAGAGTTAAGCAGGGACAAATCATAGGATATGTTGGTTCAACAGGTCTTTCTACTGGTCCACATTTGCACTACGAAGTTATTGAAAATGGACGTAAAATAAATTCTCAAAAATTAAAATTGCCCTCAGGCAAAGTTTTAAAAGGGAAGGATAGAAAGCTATTTGAGGTAAAAAAGATTAAAACTGATGTACTAAAATCAGATTTAATTTCTAAAATTAATTAATCAACAACATCTGGTTGTTCAGAACTTTTTTCATTTTTATTAGAGTCATCTTGGACATTTTTTTCTTTATCATTTGATTGCGATTGTGAAATATTTTGATTTGATAATTTATTACTTTCTTGAATATTAATAATTCTTGAAAAATGGTCCGCATGTTGCAAATAATTTTCGGATAAAATTTTATCTCCATTAGATAAAGCTTCTCTAGCAAGCTCAGTGTATTTTTCGATTAATTTACCAGCATTTTGATTGTTTCTTCCTGGATTTCTTCTTCTAAATTCTGAACCGCTATTAAAATCAGAATTTAGTTTGTGGCCATTTCCATTTCTTTTTCTAAAGCTTCTATCGCCATTAGACTTATATCTGTTCCTTCTATGATTATTTTTGAAACTATTCATCTATTGTTATATTTAGTACTTACTATACATCTGTCCTTGCCAGATAAATCCTTGCATATTTTGTTAATAAAGAAATCATTATTTTTTAATAATTTTAAAGCATAATTTTTTTGATTATATCCTATTTCAATAATCAACTTTCCGTTATATTTTAATAATTTAGAACTTTTTTCAATTACTTTTCTAATTTCTTTATAACCATCGAGCCCACCACATAGTGCCTCCTTTGGCTCAAAAAGCTTAACATCCTCATCTAATCTATTTAAATCTATATTATTAATATATGGAGGATTAGATAAAATTAAATCATATTTACTTGAGTTATATTTGTCAATATCGATATTAAAAAATTTAATTTTATTTCCTAAGTGATGCAAATTTGCATTAGTTTTAGCAACTTTTAATGCTTTAACTGATATATCTATGGCCGTAGCTCTACATTTATGCCTCTCTTTTAATATAGAAATTATAATACATCCTGATCCTGTACCTATATCTAAAATCTTTCCAGACTTAGTTAAAGGTAAACAATTTAACGCTTGTTCAACAATATGTTCGGTTTCGGGTCTTGGTATAAGAGTTGAGTTATTTATTAAAAATTTATATTTCCAAAAATTTTTAAAACCTAAAATATAAGCGATAGGTTCTTTTTTTTTTCTTCTAGACAAATAAATATTATATTCTTGGTATTTCTTTTGATCTATTTCCTTATTTAAATTAATTAATATTTCAGATCTATTTTTTTTTAACACTTTTGATAAAAGTAACTCACTATCTAGTTTAGGATTTAATATTTTATTTATTTTCAAATATTTAAATCCTTTGTCTAGTAATTGTTTGCAATTCATTTATTTTAAATCTCTAAGTTCATTTTGTTGAGCTTGAAGACTAAGATTTTCAATCATTTCATCAAATATTTCACCTTCCATAAATTCTTCTAGCTTATGTAAAGTTAAATTAATTCTATGATCTGTAACTCTTCCTTGTGGAAAGTTATATGTTCTAATTCTCTCAGATCTATCTCCGGTGCCAATTTTATTTTTCCTATCTTTAGATCTTTTTTCATCTCTTTTTTGCCTTTCAAGTTCATAAATTCTAGATCTAAGTATTTTAAGTCCTTTTTCTTTATTTCTAATTTGAGATTTTTCATCTTGTTGACTAACAACTATACCTGTTGGTATATGAGTTATTCTTACAGCTGAATCTGTTGTGTTAACACTTTGCCCGCCAGGACCACTACTTCTAAAAACATCAATTCTTAAATCCTTATCGTCTATTTTAACATCCACCTCTTCTGCTTCTGGCAAAACTGCTACTGTGGCTGCTGAAGTATGTACTCTGCCTTGAGTTTCTGTATCTGGGACTCTTTGTACTCTATGAACCCCACTTTCATATTTTAAAGAAGAATATATATTTTTTCCTTTAATTGTTGCTATGACTTCTTTTAAACCACCTGCATCACTTTTAGAAATTGTTATAATTTCCATTAACCACTTTTTTTTATGACTTACTTTTTCATACATTTTAAAAAGATCTGAGACAAACAAACTTGCTTCTAATCCACCTGTGCCAGCTCTAATCTCAATTATAGCATTTTTTGAATCGGCTTCATCTTTGGGTAATAAAAATAATTTAATTTTGTTTTCATTAATTGTATTTTTTTTTTTTAAATCGTTTAGCTCAATTAAAGCTAATTCCTTTATATCTTTTTCAGAACTTGGGTCATTAATTATTTTATCTAAATCTATTTTGTTCTTTTCAAAATTACTATAATCTTTTACTTCTTTTATTATATCGTTTAAATCAGAATATTCTTTTGATTTTTCTGCAAAAATTTTTTTATCTATTTTTCCAGATGAAAGCTCTTTCTCTAATTGAGAATGTTTTGTGATTAATTCTTTTAGTTTTGAAATTGGCAACATTAATTATTTTTTTCAATTTCTTGAGCTTTTTTTTCAATTAAATTAACAACTTTAGAAATAATATCCTTTGTATTTATTTTTTCAGACTCAATACCTCTTAGGTAAAGCATATTGCTCCCTTTTCCTCCTCCTGTTATTCCAATATCTGTTTGTGCAGCTTCGCCAGGTCCATTAACAACGCAGCCTATTATTGATAATGTTATCGGTGTTTTAATATGTGATAGTTTTTCCTCTAATTTTTTTACAGTATCTATAACTTGAAAAGCTTGTCTTGCACAAGATGGGCAAGAAATAATTTTTACTCCTCGGTTTCTCAGATTTAATGATTTCAAAATTTCGTTCCCAACTTTAACTTCTTCAACAGGATCATCAGATAATGAAACTCTGATAGTATCGCCAATTCCATCTAATAAAAGTGTACCGAAACCAATTGATGATTTAATGCTCCCAGGTAAAAAACTGCCTGCTTCTGTAATACCAAGATGTAAAGGATAATCTGTTTTTTTAGATAATTGTCTATACGCTGAGATAGATAAAAAAACGTCTGAAGATTTAACGCTTACTTTAAGATTAAAAAAATCCTCACTTTCAATAATTCTAATATTTCTTAAAGCGCTTTCTACAAGAGCTTCTGGGCAAGGTTCTTTATATTTTTCTAATATATCTCTTTCAAGAGATCCGGCATTTACTCCAATTCTTATAGAGCAGTCATTATTTTTTGCAGCATTAATTATTTCTTTTATTTTTTTTTTATCACCTATGTTTCCTGGATTTATTCTTAAACATTTTGCACCATTTTCAGCAGCCTCGATTGCTCTTTTGTAATGAAAATGAATATCTGCAACTATTGGTATTGAAACATGTTTTGCTATTTCTCTTAAGGCTCTAGTTGAATCTTCATCAGGACAGGAAACTCTTACAATATCAGCACCTACCTCAGAAATTTTATTGATTTGATTAATAGTGTTTTTAACATCTTTAGTAAGAGTATTAGTCATTGATTGAACTGAAATTGGATTATTTCCACCAATTTTTACTTCGCCAACGTTTATTTCTTTTGTTTTTTTTCTTTTAATATCTCTAAATGGCCTAATGCTCATTTTTGTTTGTCTAAGTTGAATTCTTTATGTAAAGCAATAATAGCTGTCTTAATATTTTTCTTTTTAATTAAAACTGAAATTTTAATTTCGGATGTTGAAATAACTTGAATGTTAATTTTTTGTCTTGCTAAAGCCTGAAACATTCGAAAAGTAACACCTGGCGTTGCTATCATACCTACTCCAATAACGGAAACTTTAGATACTTTTTTATCAAATAATAACTTTTTAAAGTTTATATTTTTATTTTCTTTAATTATTTTTTTTGTTTTATTTAATTCATCTGATTTGATTGTAAATGTTAAGTCAGTCTCTTTTCCATTTGCAGAAATATTTTGAACAACCATATCTACATTAATTGAATTTTCTGAAAGTGGTTTAAATATAGAAGCGGCAATTCCTGGTTTGTCTTTTACACCTAAAAGCGTAACTTTTGCGTCATTTTGGGTTGAGGAAATTCCCGTAATAATTTTATTATTAATTATATTTTTTCTTTTAGTAATTAAAGTTCCAGATTTATTTACAAATGATGATTTGACGTCAATATCTATTCTATTTAATCTAGCATCTTGTATTGAATGAGGTTGCATTACTTTTGCACCTAAAGAGGCCATTTCTAACATTTCTTCATATGAAATTTCGTTTATTTTTTTTGCAGATTTAAGTTTATTTGGATCTGTGGTGTAAACTCCATCTACATCAGTATATATAACACATTTTTTTGCATTAAAAAATTTTGCAAACATTATTGCACTTGCATCTGTTCCACCTCTACCGATTGTAGTAATTCTATTGTGAGAATTAATTCCTTGAAATCCAGCAATAATTGGGATACCGCCAGATTTTAAGTATTTTAAAATTTCTTTTTTATAAATATTACTTATTCTAGAAAATTGATGTTTTCCTTCAGTAATTATTGGAACTTGCCAGGCCATCCAAGATCTAGATTTATAACCTTTGTCAATTAATTTACCGGCAATTAAAGAACAAGATATTTGCTCACCCGCTGAAACAAGAACATCATACTCAGAATCAGAAAAATTTTTACTTATCTTTTTTGATTTTTTTATCAATTCATTTGTCGCGCCACTCATAGCTGAAGAAAGAACAATAACTTTATATTTTTTTTTAAAATATTTTGTAATGATATTGGCAACTTTTTTTATTCTATCGATAGTACCTATAGAAGTGCCTCCAAATTTCAGAACTACAATTTCCATTGAATATTTTTTTTAATAAAATTTAAAATATATTGATAAAATACATCTTAATTGTAATGTCAATAAACAATGAAAAGTAGCACAATTAATAAAAAAGAAATAGAAAAATTTTCCAAAATTGCGGAAGAATGGTGGAATCCAAAAGGAAAATTTGAGCCATTGCATAAATTTAACCCTATTAGAATAAAGTATATAAAAGATCATATAGCAAGGGATTTTAAAACAAAAAATAAATTAAAACCTTGTAAAGGATTAAATATTTTAGATATTGGTTGTGGTGGAGGCTTGCTATCTGAGCCTTTTGCAAGACTTGGTGCAAAAGTTGTGGGAATTGATGCGTCTGAAAATAATATCAAAATTGCAAAACATCATCTAAAAAAAAGTAAACTTAATATTAAATACTATAATACTTCTCCTGAAAAATTTAAAACAAATTTAAAATTTGATGTTATTTTAAATATGGAAATTGTTGAACATGTAGATGATGTTAATAATTTTATATTTCAAAGTTCAATATTTTTAAAAAAATCAGGTATAATGTTTATTGCAACATTAAATCAAACTCTAAAATCATATTTATTTGCAATAATTGGAGCAGAATATATCCTCAGATGGCTACCTGTGGGAACTCATGATTGGTATAAATTTGTAAAACCTAAAAATCTGATAAACATTTGTAAAAAAAATCGTTTAAACTTAAAAAAAATTGATGGTATGAAATTTAATCCATTATTTAATGAATGGAGTATATCTTCTGATAAATCGATTAACTATATTTCAAAGTTTAAAAAAATTTAATTTTCTTTATCTTCAATCCAAGGTATCATTTCTGTTTCAATACCCTCTTCTTTTAATTCACTAACTTCTTTTAAGGACGCTTTGCCATAAATACCCTTTTTTGTTTTTTTTTTATTATAATGTATGGATCTTGCTTCATAAGTAAAATTATCACCAACAAATTCAAAGTTTTGTTTTACAAATTTCTGATAGTCTTTTAGTTTCTTTTTAACTTCTTTATATTTTAGATTATTTTTATCCAATAATTTTTTCTTTGTATTTGACAAATTTGGAGACATTAATGATTTTTCAACTTTTAAAGAATTGCATGATTCACAATTCAGAAATTTTAGTTTTTTTAATCGATCAAATTCCTTTGATGAACTAAACCAACTATCAAACTCAAAAGAACAATCTTGACACTTTATAGAATATTTAATCATGAAAAATATTTAATTGTTATTTTTATAATTTCAATATCTTTAACTTCGATAATCTGCATTAATTTCAACATATTCTTTTGTTAAATCCATGGTGTAAGTAGTAAATTTTTTACCACCTAATCCTAAATCGATATTAATATCTATTGATTCATTTTTCATATAATCGCTCACTTTTTTTTCATCATAACCTTTAGATAAATTTCCTTTAATTAAAACTTTATAGGGGCCAATTGAAATTGATAGTTTGTTAACATCTACTTTTGCACCACTTTTTCCTATTGCCATTGCAATTCTACCCCAATTTGGATCTTCGCCTGCAAAAGCAGTTTTAACCAAAGAAGAATTTGCAATTGAAAATGAAATTTTTTTTGCATCATTTTCAGTTTTACAATTTTTAGAATTTATTGTTATAAACTTTGAAGCTCCTTCACCATCTGCAGCAACTCTTTTTGCTAAATTTAACAGTACTTCATGAACAGATCGGGTAAAATTTTTTAATCTAGGATCATTTGAATTTTTTATATTTGGATTAGTCACCATATTAGTTGAAAAAATTGAGACCATGTCATTTGTGCTAGTATCGCCATCGCAGGATATTGCATTGAATGTAGTTTCGATTTTTTTTTTTATTATTTCTTTAAGAATGAATGATGGTAAATTTGCATCAGTAAATATAAATCCAAGAGTTGTTGCCATATTTGGATAGATCATTCCAGAGCCTTTTGCTATGCCATAAATTTTTACTGTCTTGGAGCCAATTTTACATTCTGACATTGAAAGTTTTGGTTTTGTATCAGTTGTCATAATTCCTAAGGCAGCCTTCATCCATATTAATTTATTATGCGTGTATTTTAATTTTTGAACTAAATTTGGGATATTTTTTTTAATTTGATCTACGGGAAATTTTTCTCCTATGGTGCCCGTACAAGCAAACATTATTTCATTTGGACTTATTTTTTTCGGATTTTCTTCATCTAAATTTTGTTTATGTGAAAGTTTTTTTGACAAATCTAAAGATAATTCCTTTAAAAACTTGTAGCCTCCAGTTAATACATTTGCATTTCTAGTATTAACTAAAAGAGCTTTTATTTTTTGAGATCTAATTTTTTTATTCCATTTTATATTTTCTGAAATAATTTTAGATTTTGTAAAAACTGAAGCATAATTTGCCCCATTTCTAAAATAGAATAATACTAAATCATCTCTCTTTTTTTCATATAAACCTGCACTTACAGCTGAAATTGCAACTCCATCAAGATGATCAAGATCTTGAAAATCGGCAATTTTTGATATTTTGCTTCTAGAACCAAAAAAGTTGTTTATGTTAAAAACCATGATATTTAAAATTTCAGAATAATTACTATATAATTTTAATAACTAATTATACATTAAAAATGCTTAACCCTCTAAATCTAATTTCTAAGATAATAAAAAGTGGAAATCAAAAAGAATTAGATAGAATTCAGAAAACTGTTAATAGGATAAATGATCTAGAAAAGGAGACAGAAAATTTAAAAATTGACGAATTTCCAAAAAAAACAGAGGATTTAATTAATCATTTAAAAAATGGCAAATCAATAAATGATATTCTTCCTGAAGCCTTTGCTCTTGTAAGAGAAGCCTCCAAAAGAATTAACAATGAAAGACATTTTGATGTGCAATTAATTGGTGGGGTTGTTCTTCATGAAAATAAAATAGCTGAAATGAAAACTGGAGAAGGTAAAACTTTAACCATTGTTCTCGCAGCGTATTTAAATGCCTTAGAAAAGAAAGGAGTTCATATTGTAACTGTAAATGACTACTTGGCAAAAAGAGATAGTCAAAACATGGGTAAAATCTATAATTATTTAGGCTTAACTTGTGGATTTATAAATACTGGTCAATCAGATTTAGAAAGAAAAGAAAATTATTCTAAAGACATAACATATGCAACGAATAGTGAATTGGGGTTTGACTATTTAAGAGATAATATGAAGTTTTCCCAAGAGGAAATGGTTCAAAGAAATCACAATTATGCAATTGTCGATGAAATTGACTCTTGTTTAATTGACGAAGCAAGAACTCCATTAATAATATCAGGAGCTGCTGAAGATAAAACGAGTCAATATATAGCAATAGATAAACTTGTAAAAAATTTAAATAACGAAGATTTTGAAATTGACGAAAAAGACAAAAATATTTTACTTACAAATAAAGGTATAGATAATATTGAAAAAATATTTTCTAATGCAGGCATATTAAAAAATAATAATTTTTATGATCCAGAAAATTTACATTTAGTTCATCACGTAAACCAGGCTTTAAGAGCCAACCATCTTTTTCAAAATGGTGTAGATTACATAGTAAAAGAAGGACAAGTTATAATAATTGACGAACAAACTGGAAGGCAATTACCTGGAAGACGATTTGGAGATGGCTTGCATCAAAGCCTAGAAGCAAAAGAGAAATTAGAGGTAAATTCTGAAAATCAAACTTTAGCTTCGATAACTTATCAAAATTTTTTTAAACTTTATAATAAATTAGCCGGATGTACTGGAACAGCTCAGACGGAATCCGAAGAATTTTTTGAAATTTATAATCTTCCAGTAGTATCTATTCCTACTAATAAACTAATGATTAGAAAAGATTGGAATGATCAGATATTTAGAACAACAAAAGAAAAAGACGAAGCAATAATTAAAAAAATAATTGAATGTAATAACTTAGGTCAACCTTTATTAATTTTTACTGCAAGTATAAACAAATCTGAACATTACTCTCAAATGTTAACTCGAAAAGGAATTAAACACACTGTTTTAAATGCAAAAAATCACGAAAAGGAAGCAGAAATAATTGCTAACGCTGGCAAAAAAAATTCAATAATTATAACTACAAGTATTTCAGGAAGAGGTGTTGATATTAAACTAGGAGGACAGTCAGAAAATGAAAAAGATGAAATTAAAAAATTTGGTGGTTTATTTGTAATTGGAACTGAAAGAATGGAAAGTAGAAGAGTTGACAATCAAGCCCGCGGAAGATCAGGAAGGCAGGGAGATGAAGGTAATTCTATATTTTTTGTAAGTTTAGAGGATGACTTAATGAGAATATTTGGATCAGAGTCCATGAATAATATTCTTGAAAAACTTGGCTTAAAAGATGGAGAGAGTATAGATCATCCATGGATTAATAAAGCTTTAGAAAGAGCACAACAGAAAGTTGAGGCTAGAAACTTTGATATTCGAAAAACACTTTTAAAATTTGATAATGTATTAAATGATCAAAGACAAGTAATATTTGGACAAAGAAATAAAGTTATGAATGATAAGGATTCTAATAAATATGCAGATGAATTTTTAAGTGAAATAATTAATGATTTAAAATTTCTTAAATCAAAAAATTTAGGTAAAAAAGAATCTAATGAGTTCCAAAGTCAACTTAAATCACTAATTGGAAAATCATTTGATGAAGATCAAATAGTTCAATTAATTAATGCAAAAGATAAGGAATTTGAAAGTTTAATAAATAAAAAATTTTTAGATAAAAGAGAAGAAAGAACAAAAATAATTGGAATAAATCAATCTTCTGAAATTGAAAAAAGAATTTTTTTACAGTTAATTGATCAAAACTGGAAAATGCACATACAATATTTAGAGCAACTTAGACAAGTAATTGGATTAAGATCTTATGGACAAAGAGATCCATTGGTAGAGTATAAAAAAGAAGCTTTTATGTTATTTGAAAACTTACTAAATAAATTAAAATCTGATTTGGTAAAAATTTTACTTAATTTAAAAATTGTTGATGATAAACAAAATGAGAATTTTAATACTAAGCAAAACAACAAATTTAAAGAACTATCAAAAAATAAAATAGGAAGAAACCAACCGTGTCCATGCAATTCAGGGAAAAAATATAAACACTGTCATGGCGCTTTATAATAAAATTAAACCTAATATAATTAACAATATTGAAGAAATTCCTATATAAAAGATTAGTTTGTATTTGTAAAATTTAATTTTTAATTTATCAAATGTACTATCTTTCATTGAAAGGTTTTCAGAAGAATCTGATCGATTTGCAAAACCTTTATTTCTTCCTATAGACAAAAATTTATTTTTTCTATTATTTATAATTTCATCTTTTTCCATGTTTGAAAAAAATTCTAAATTTTTTTCTATCGAATTTCTCACATTATCTAATATTAAATCTTTATCTCTATGAGCACCACCAATTGGTTCGGGTATGATATCATCAATAATATCCAGATTTAACAGATCTTTAGAAGATAATTTCATTGCTTTAGATGCTTCTAAGGTTTTTTTTGGATCTCTCCAAAGAATAGCCGCACATCCTTCTGGTGAAATTACTGAGTAAATTGCATTTTGTAACATCAAGACTTTGTTTGATGATGCCAAAGCAATTGCACCTCCTGATCCTCCTTCTCCAATTATTATTGAAATTGTTGGTACTTTTAATTCCATACAACATTCTATTGACTTTGCTATTGCTTCTGCTTGGCCTCTTTCCTCTGCTCCAACTCCTGGATAAGCACCAGGAGTATCAATAAATGATATTATTGGAATTTTAAATTTATCAGCAAGTTTCATTAATCTTATTGTTTTACGATAACCTTCTGGTCTCATCATTCCAAAATTTCTTTCAATTCTTGTCTCTAGATCGTCTCCTTTTTCTTGGCCAATAACTAACACCGATTTGTTATTAAACTTTCCAAAACCAGAAATTACTGATTTATCTTCTCCATAAAATCTATCTCCAGAAAGTGGAATAAATTCATCAAACAAATGATCTATAAAAAATTTTGCTTTTGGTCTGTCTTCATGTCTTGCAACAAGTGTTGTTTGCCAAGGATCTAGATTAGAATAAATATTATTTAATTTTTCGTCTATTTCTTTTTGTATTTTTGAAATTTTTTCAGTATTAACTTCGGATAAACCTTCTTTATTAAATGGATCTTTAAGTTGATCTAGTTCTGTTTCAAGATTTTTTATATCTGTTTCAAAGTTTAAATAATTTTTCATTAAATTTCTTTATTATAATTTAAAAAGGCAATAAAGTGTCATAAAAAAATATTTTTATTTATTTTATCGTGAGAGACTACAAAATATTAGTGCCGAAGGAGCAACCAACTTGGAAACTCGAGGCAAAAGGACCGAAAAATAATAAATCTGGAAGAAAATAATTCTCGCCGAGGAGCAAAACTCTCAGGCAATTATACAAATGGAGTAATTAAAATGTATGAAAGATAAATACGTAAAAATAAATAATCTATCCGTTGCAAAACAACTTGCCGATTTTGTTAATAATGAACTGTTAAAAGATACTGAAATATCTCCTGAAAATTTTTGGTCTGGATTTAGTAAAGTTGTCCACGAATTAGCACCAAAAAATAGTGAATTACTTGAGATAAGAAAAATTTTACAAAAAGAAATAGATTTATGGCATAAAAAAAAAGGACCTAATAAAATTAATCTTGAGGAATATCAAAATTTTTTAAAAAAAATTAATTATCTTAAAGAAGAGGGTCCTGATTTTATAATTAAAACAGAAAATTTAGATGAAGAAATATCTAAAGTTGCAGGTCCTCAATTAGTGGTGCCTGTAATGAATTCTAGATATACTATAAATGCAGCTAATGCACGATGGATGAGTCTATATGATAGTTTGTATGGCACTGACGTAATTGAGTCAGATGAAATTGGAAGCGAAAGATATGACCCTTTAAGAGGTCAAAAAGTAATAAAATATGCAAGAAATTTTTTAAATAAATACTTTCCTATAAAAGATTTAAATTGGAATAATATAACCAATTTAAAAATTAAAGATAAAAAACTTATTATTAGTAAAGATAATAAAGAATATAATTTAATAAACTCAGAAAAATTTATTGGTTATAGAGGTGAAACCAGTAAGCCATCTGCTATAATACTTAAAAACAATAATCTTCATGTAGAGATAATAATTAATCCTAAAGCTTTTAGTGCCGCTCAAGATGCTGCCAACATAAGTGATATAATTTTAGAATCAGCAATTACAACTATTTGTGATCTAGAAGATAGTGTTGCTGCTGTTGATGCTGATGACAAAGTACTTTGCTATCGAAACTGGCTGGGACTTATGAAAGGAGATTTAATATCTATATTTGAAAAAAAAGGAAAAAAGTTAGAGAGAAAACTTAATTCAGATAGAAGTTTTTTATCAGCCAATGGAAAAGAATTAAAATTACATGGTAGAAGTTTATTATTGGTTAGAAATGTTGGTCACTTAATGACTAATCCGGCAATAACTTTAAATAATGGTTCAGAAGTTCCGGAAGGAATTATGGACGCATTTATAACTTCAGCAGCATTTCTTCAAGACAATAAAAGAAAAAAAAATTCAAGAACAGGATCAATTTATATTGTTAAGCCAAAAATGCATGGACCAGATGAAACTGCATTTACAAATTTAATATTTTCAAAAGTAGAAGAAGTTCTAGGATTAAAAAAATATACTATAAAGTGTGGGATAATGGATGAAGAAAGAAGAACCTCTGCTAATTTAAAAGAATGCATTAGAACTTTAAGGAATAGAGTGTTTTTTATTAACACTGGATTTTTAGATAGAACAGGAGACGAAATGCATACTTCTATGGAAGCAGGACCAATGATTAAAAAAGGAGATATGAAAAAATCTAAGTGGATTAATACTTACGAAAAAAATAATGTAGATATTGGATTAAAATGTGGTTTTTCTGGAGTTGCACAAATAGGCAAGGGTATGTGGGCGATGCCAGACAAAATGAAAGATATGATGGAACAAAAAATAGGACATGTAAAAGCAGGTGCAAATTGCGCATGGGTCCCTTCTCCAACTGCAGCAGCATTGCATACTTTACACTATCATGAAGTAAACATATTTGAAAAACAAAATGAATTAAAAAAAAGCGATCCAGCAAAACTCTCGGATTTGTTAACTATACCTGTTGCTGATCGACCTAATTGGTCTACTGAAGAAATAAATTTAGAAATTTCAAATTCTGCACAAACAATTTTAGGTTATGTTGTTAGATGGATAGATCAAGGCATAGGGTGTTCAAAAGTTCCTGATATAAACAATATAGGATTGATGGAAGATAGAGCTACTTTAAGAATTTCATCTCAACACATAGCAAATTGGCTACACCATGGTTTATGTTCTAACAAACAAGTTTTAGAGATTATGAAAAAAATGGCAAATGTTGTTGATGATCAAAATAAATATGATCCAAATTATAAAAACATGTGCCCAAATTATGACAAATCAATAGCTTTTAAAACTGCATGTGAACTAATATTTCATGGAAAATCTCAGCCTTCAGGATACACAGAACCACTACTACATTTAAATAGAATTATTAAAAAAAATTAAATTTAGTTTAGTCTAAATTTTTTCTATTTTTAAATGCAGAAATCAAAGTGCCATCATCTAAACTTTCAATTTCTCCTCCTACTGGCAGACCTTGAGCGAGCTTTGAAACTTTAATATTTGTATTTTTTAAGCTGTCTTGAATATAAAAAGCAGTAGTTTGACCCTCTATAGTAGCACTTGTTGCCAAAATAACTTCTTCTATTTTATTTTTTTTTACTCTTTCTATTAGAGAATCTATTAATAAGTCTTCTTTTCTCTGATTATTATTGTTTGTCAAAGTTCCTCCAAGAATATGAAAATAGCCCTGGAATATACTGGAACTTTCAATTGCCCATTGGTCAGCTATATTTTCAACTACACAAATCTTGTTATATTTGTTTGAAATATTTTCACAATTATTACATTTAGATACATTGGATTTCAAAGCTCCACAAATTTTACATCTCGTAATATTTTTATAAACTTCGTTTAATGTTTGTAATAAAGGTTTTATTAACTCTTCTCGATTATTTAATAACTTCAAAATTATTCTTTTTGCTGATTTTGGTCCTAAACCCGGAAATTTTGATATTAGTTTTATTAGTTTATTTATTTCTGTTATATTCTGCATTTAAATTAAAGCGGCCATTTAAATCCAGGTATACCAAATCCACCTGTAGCTTTAGAAATTTCCTCAGAAGTTTTTAATTTTAGTTGGGACTTAGCATTATTATGAGCTGCTAAAATTAGATCTTCTATTATGCCTTTATCCTCTTTTAAAAGATCATCGCTAAAATTTATCTTAATCATCTCTCCGTCTCCGTTCAGTGTAACTTTAACAGCATCCCCCCCGGAAATACCAACAACCTCAATTTTTTTTATATTTTCTTGGCTTTCTTTCATTTTTGCTTCTAACTCTTTTGCTTTGTCTAAAATTTTACTAAAGTCAGTCATTTTTATCCTCATTTGCTTTTATATTTATGAGTTCTGCATCAGAAAAGATCTCCAAAACTTTTTTATATATTTTTTTTTCTTTCGCTTCATCCAAAAGAATTTTTCTATTTAATTCTTCTTCTTTTTTTTTTGAAATAGCGCCATCTTTTTTTGAAAGTGATATAATCCATCTTTTACTAGTCCATTCATATAATTTATTAGACAAATCTTTTATAAAATCTTTATCTAGCTTTTCATTAAATCCTATTTCAATTCTACCTTCAATAAACGTTACAAGGTTGACGTTAGTCTCTAATTCATACTTAAGTTTGATTTCTTTTTTTTTATTACATAATTCAATCAAATCTTCGAAACTACTTAAATTTAACTCACTAGTAATATCTTGAATTTTAATTTTTGGAGCAAGTTTATCTTGTTGCGAAATATTTTTAATTTGATCAACAGTTTTATTATTTGTTGTTAATTTTCTTTCATCAACTATATTGCCTGCTATATTTTTATTAATTATTGGATCCTTTATATCTTTTAAATACATTAATCTTATCAAAAACATTTCTACAGATAAATTGGGATTAGAAACTATATTTAATTCTTCAATTGCTTTAATTGTAAATTGCCAAAATAAAATAATATCTTTTGGATTGATTTCTTTTGAAATTTTAATAATTTTATTAAATTCTTCATCATTTAAAGAAAAGTTATTTCCATCTAATTTTATTGACGAAATGTTTTTGAAATAATACAAAATTTCTAGAAAATCATTTAAAAAAATTTTAGATTCTATCCCTGCTTCATATATTTTTCTGTATATAGTAATAACTTTATTTTCATCACCTTTAAATAAATATGCAAATAAATCGATCAACATGTTTTTATCAAAATATCCATAAATTTTTTGTGCTTTATTTAAATCTAATTTTTCATTTTTTGTATTGCTCATTAAGCCACGATCTAATAACGATAAGGCATCTCTTACTGATCCCTCTGAAATTTTTACTATTAATTTTAAAGTTTCATCGGTTACGTTTCCTTTTTCCTTTTCTGTAATTTTTTTAATAAACTCGAATAATTTTAAAGATTTTATTCTAGTTAAATCAAATCTTTGGCATCGTGAAATCACCGTTACTGGTATTTTTTTTATCTCTGTTGTGGCAAATATAAATTTTAAATAATGCGGGGGTTCTTCTAAAGTTTTTAATAGTGCATTAAAAGCCTGTTTACTAAGCATATGCACTTCATCAATGATAAAAATTTTATATTTAGCTGATGTAGGACCATAACGTGAAAATTCTATGAGATCTCTTACATCATCCACTCCTGTTTTACTAGCTGCATCCATTTCCAAAACATCAATATGATTAGATCTAATTATGGATTCACAATGTTGACAGAAATTATTTTTACATAAATTATCTATACCATTTTCACAGTTTAAAGATTTGGCTACTATCCTTGCGATAGTCGTTTTCCCTACACCACGAATTCCAGTAAATAAATAAGCATTTGCTGATTTATTATATTTAATTGAATTGAATATGGTTTCAGATATCACTTCTTGGCCTATCAAATCTTCAAAGACTTGAGGTCTATATTTAAGTGCTAATACTTTAGAATTGTTTGTCATTTGTAGGAGACCAACCAACCTGGAAAATACTCATTACCCTTGCTCTTTTTCA
>TARA_B100000686_G_scaffold354991_1_pt1 | contig 17158 bp, 14 predicted proteins | sample TARA_B100000686 | Tara Oceans TARA_B100000686 (sample SAMEA2622733) | marine metagenome | biome: marine biome (ENVO:00000447); feature: marine epipelagic mixed layer (ENVO:xxxxxxxxx); material: "saline water (ENVO:00002010), including plankton (ENVO:xxxxxxxx)" | depth 150 m
TTCCCAAACTAATTCAACCTTCGCAAATTCAACAGCTTCAATTGCTCTCACTTTTCTTTCAGCTTCTCCTGCAATTATATCTCCCATACCGCAACCAGGTGCAGTGAGAGTCATTTTTATTTCTACAAATTTTCCTCTTTTTCCATCTTTAATAGTTAAATCATAGATCAACCCTAAATCAACGATATTTACAGGGATTTCTGGATCATAGCAGGTTTTGAGCTGATCCCAGACTTGTTGTTCAGAAAAAACTCCACACCCTTCAGATAATTCTTTTTCCTCAGTTTCTAATCCAAGTGCATCAGCATTTTCTGAAGTAATTTGAGCCATATTGCCATTTGTCAGAACTGTATAATTGCCACCCAGAGCTTGTGTTATTCGCACAAGATTTCCTGCAAGTAGTTTTATTTCGTCGCCTGATGGAACTAAATAGGCGTCAACATCTCGTAATAGACGGATTTTCTCGTTTGGAACATCGTTAGTCATGATACTAATCCATGTATTTTTTCGACAGCGCTGGAAAATCCATTTGTTCGCTGGTTTGTAACAGTTCCTGACAGACCGATTGAATTTAAAATCATAGTTCCGTTTACAGATTGAATTTCATTGGCTGTTTGCCCATTAAATATTTTAACTAAAATAGTTAATAGCCCTCTTACAATCATCGCATCGGAATCTGTACGAAAATAGAATGTTTCATCTTTATCTTTTGTTGCTAACACCCAGGCTTGAGAAGTACAACCATATATTTTATTTTTTTCATTTTTTTCTGAATCAGTTAGACCTTCTGATTCTTTAGCCATATCCATAAGTTGTACGAATTTTTCTTTTGGATCATCAAAAACAGAAAATATTTCGTTTACTTCTTCAAGTATTTGTTTAATAGTCATAAATTTTTTTTCTATTAAGCCAATTATCAAAATAATCTATAAGAAATAATTTAATATTTTCATCTTTTATCATAGCAAAACATTCTGCCACAAACCCTTTTACAAGAATTGATTTCGCCGTTGCAACGTCTATTCCTCTCGAGCGAAGATAGAACAAAGCATCATTATCTAGTTCACCAGTCGTAGATCCATGGGAACAGCGTACATCATCTGCATGAATCTCCAGCTGTGGATTAGAATTCATAAGGGATTCTTTAGATAATAATAGATTTTTGTTGGATTGTTTTGCATCCGTTTTTTGAGCATTTTCCCTAACAATAGTACGTCCGTTAAATACGCCAGATGATTTTTCTCTAAGCACTGATTTAAATAATTGGGAACTGGTACAGTGAGGTACTTTATGATCAATAATTATATGATTATCTAAATGCTGTTTTTCATCAGAAAGTGAAAGACTATTTAATTTGCAATTTGAACCTTCACCATTTAAATGTACATAAGCATTGGTGCGACCTAATCCGCTTCCGCTCGCGAATTGGGTAAAATTATAATGGCTGTCACTTTCTTGATATATATGAAGATTCGCTATAGACTGTGTGGAATAAGAATTGGATTGAATCCGTATATGGTCCAATGAAGAATTCGAGCCCAAAGATAATAATATTGAAGTATTTTGAAAATGGCTGACTGCATTTCCTACATGATGTTCGACAAAGGTAACATTAGAGTCATTGCCAACATCTAGATATACACGGGGATTAGTCATAATACTTTCTTCACTATTTGCAATAAAAAGAATTCTTATTGCAGTTTTTATAATTTTTCCAGGATCAATTATTAAAGAAACTCCGCCATTGAAAAAAGCGGTATTTAATAGATCAAAAGGTGAATCTTCTTCAATTTGAATTACGCTTGATTTTAGATTAATATAATCCAGATTGTTTAATACTTTGACTTCATTTGGAATTTCTGAAAGAGTTTTTTGAAAATGACCATTATAAACCACAATTGTATTTACATTTTCAATTTTATAAGGTTCAATTTGTAAGGATGATTCGAGCTCATCAATTGTTTCGGGAACATTGAATTCACCTTTTGAAATAGCTGATAAATTTGTGAAACGCCAGTCTTCCCAATTTTTGGTTGGAAGACCTTTATCAAGAAACTTGGAAAATGCTTCTTTTCTTTTGAGGTGTATCGTATCAATAAAATGATCCAGTGTATGGATTTTATCAAATTCGGTTTGAAAATGAGTGATATTCATACCTCTAGCCAACTATATCCTTTTTCTTCGAGTTCTAAAGCTAAGTCTTTGCCTCCAGACTTAACTATTTGACCATCAATAAGTACATGTACAAAATCTGGTTCAATATATTTTAATAAGCGTTGATAATGTGTGATTATTAAAAAACAACGTTCACTATTTCTGTATTTATTCACACCATTAGCGACAATTTTTAATGCATCAATATCCAATCCTGAATCAGTCTCATCTAGGACTGACAGGCGAGGTTCTAAAGTGATCATTTGCAAAATCTCATTTCTTTTTTTTTCACCACCCGAGAATCCTTCATTAACCGCTCTTTGCAAATATTTAGAATCCATATCCATTTCTGCTAATTTTGTTTTAATTAATTTTAGAAAATCAGCAGCATTCAGTTCTTTTTCACCATTATTTTTAAGTTTAGCATTTAATGCGGCTTTAAGAAAATAGGTATTATTTACCCCTGGAATTACTACTGGATATTGAAAAGACATAAATATTCCTTCCAATGCCCGTTTTTCTGGTGACCATTCCGAAATGGACTCTCCGTTAAATAAAATATCGCCTTTTATAATTTCATATCCTTCACGACCTGTAATCAAATTAGCGAGAGTACTTTTACCAGAACCATTTTTTCCCATAATGGCATGTATTTCTCCAGATTTAATGGAAAGATTGATACCATTTAATATGGATTTGCTATCTACAGAAGCATGTAGATTAGAAATAGTTAACATATTTTTTTTTAGCCTACACTGCCTTCCAGGCTAACTTCCATGAGTTTTGTGGCTTCTACAGCAAATTCCATGGGTAATTCATTAAAAACTTCTTTACAGAAACCATTAACAATCATTGAAACAGCATCTTCTGTTGAAATTCCTCTCTGATTACAATAAAATAATTGGTCTTCACCAATATTTGAAGTAGTTGCTTCATGTTCCATTTGAGCCGATGGGTTTCTAACATCAATATAAGGAAAAGTATGTGCACCACATTTATCACCAATCAAAATTGAATCGCACTGGGAAAAATTCCGGGCGTTATCTGCACCTTTCATGATTTTTACACCACCACGATATGTTTGCTGTCCTTTACCTGCAGAAATCCCCTTGGAAATAATAGTACTCTTTGTGTTTTTTCCTATATGGATCATCTTTGTTCCTGTATCTGCCTGCTGGAAATTGTTTGTCAATGCCACAGAATAAAATTCTCCTACAGAGTTATTACCTCTTAAAATACAACTTGGGTATTTCCAGGTAATAGCTGACCCTGTCTCTACTTGCGTCCAGGAAATATGACTATTTTCACCTAGACATACCCCTCTTTTAGTTACAAAATTATAGATACCTCCTTCACCTGTTTTGGGATGTCCTGGATACCAGTTTTGAACAGTAGAGTACTTGATCTTTGCATTTTTAAGAGCAACTAATTCGACTACAGCTGCATGAAGCTGGTTTTCATCACGCATAGGTGCAGTACATCCTTCTAAATAACTCACTTGGCTATCTTCATCTGCAACAATAAGTGTCCTTTCGAATTGCCCAGTTTTTGCTTCATTTATTCGAAAGTAAGTAGATAATTCCATAGGACACTGTACTCCTTTAGGAATATATACAAAAGAACCATCACTAAAAACTGCTGAATTAATTGCAGCAAAATAATTGTCAGTATAAGGAACAACAGAACCCAAGTATTTTTTAATTAGATTTGGATGGTTTTTTACCGCTTCAGAAAAACTGCAAAAAATAACACCTGCTTTTTTCAACTCGTCTTTAAAGGTAGTAGCTACTGATACACTGTCAAAAACTGCATCGACAGCCACGCCTGAAAGCATTTTCTGTTCTTCAAGAGGGATACCTAGTTTATTGTATGTAGCTAGGAGTTCTGGATCAACTTCATCGAGACTGGAAAGTTTCTTTTTCTTTGGTTGAGAAAAATAACTAATATCCTGATAATCGATTTTAGGATAATCTATATTAGCCCATTTTGGTTCCTGCATATTTAACCAATGACTATAGGCCTTTAATCGCCAATCAAGTAGCCAATCAGGTTCTTGTTTTTTTCCAGATATAGTGCGAATTACATTTTCATCTAATCCAGGAGGAAGGGTTTCTGATTCAATATCAGTAATAAACCCGTATTCATAATCAGCGTTTAACCTTGAATCAATAATCTGCTGTTCATTGGAGGGCATTACAGTTTAAATAGTATTTTTGTTTAATAGAGATTTTAAGCCGAAAAGCTGGTACCACAACCACAAGTACGATCAGCATTAGGATTTGTGATCTTAAATCCGCCATTAAGAAGATCATTTGAATAATCTATTTTAACATCTTTTAAATAAAGCCAACTTTTAAGATCACAGACGATTTTCAGTCCATTGGATTCAAATACTTTATCAAATTCACGTTGTGCTTTATCAAAATCCATTTTGTAAGTCATGCCAGAACAACCTCCGCCCTCCACAGACATACGTAAAATCTGGTTATCATCACCATCATTTTTCATGGCTGTTTTCAATTGTTTTACAGCTTTTTCGGTAACAGTAATAGTCGCATTTTGAAAATCATGTTGCTGATCTTCTATCGATTTTGAACTTTCTAGTTTTTGATTCATTATTCCCACTCCGTTTTAATTTCTGGTTCATTCTTAATACCAGGGGTTGGATTAAATCCAAGTTTTTTTCTAGCTTCATCGCTCATCATTTCAGGGTTCCAAGGAGGATCAAAGGTAACATTGACTTCTACAGTATGAACTTCTTCAATACTGGAAATTTTTTCTTTAATATCATTTGCCATATGTTCCGCCATACCGCATCCTGGTGTGGTGAGTGACATAGTAATAAATACATCTGTTTTATTGTTTTCAAAATCTTGAAGGTTTATATCATAGATTAGTCCAAGATTCCATAAATCCACAGGAATCTCTGGATCCACACATTGTTTAAGCATTCCTATAATATTGTCTTTTAAAATCATTTTAGTTTGAAATATCTGCTAGAGTCATTTTATCCAACATTGATTTAATGGAACCATTAATACGATTAATGGGTGTTCGAATATTACAATTATTAATTTGATTGCAGTCCGAGTCAAAATAACAATCCACTAATCCTACGGGTCCTTCTAAAATCTCAAAAAACCTAGTCATATTCATTGTGCTTGAATCGGGAGACATCCTGTATCCTCCAGAAGGACCTTTCACTGCATGGATAATTTTTTCCCTAGCCAATTTCTGCAGTATTTTCGAAAGCAATCCATGAGGAATACTGTATTGTTTTGCAATTTCTTTAGCAGATGCTAATTGGTTTTTTCCTTTTTTCTGTAAATACCCGAGGGCTATAAGAGCGTATTCAACTTTTCTAGTAATTTTTAACATTATAATTAATTTTGGTCCGAAAGTTATATGAAGAAAATTATAGAGACAAGATTTATATACGACTAAATTTGTCGTATATATCTTTTATATTTTTAAGTTAAAATTTTTCGATATTATTTTTAGTTTAGAAAAATCATTGAATGTTCTTTTTCAATAATTTCACCTATTCTGAAGGCAGTAGGACCAAAAATGTTAATAAATTGCTCAGCATCTTTTTTTGGCAAAGAAATCAATAATCCTCCCGAAGTTTGTGCATCTGATGCAATTAGGAGATCTTTTTCTGTTAGATGAGAGTCAAAATCTAAATAATTCTTAATATATTCCAGATTTCTGCGGGTACCTTTTGGAATAAGACCTTTTTTTACCAAGTATTCAACTCCTGGGAAAAATTTGAGATTTTGAAAAAATATATTTGCGGTTACATTACTTGCCTGACATATTTCTTTTAAATGACCGAGTAATCCATAGCCGGTTATATCAGTAACTGCATTAACTTGTAATCCATCTAATGCTAAAACTGCATCTTTATTCAAAGTTGACATTGATTCAATTGCGGCAATAATACTTTCTTCTGGAGCAGTCTCTTTTTTTATAGCTGTGGATATTATGCCTGATCCTAGAGGTTTGGTAAGTACAAGAATATCTCCTGGTTTTGCACCAGCATTAGTCCACATATTTTTTTCATCTACTTTTCCAGTAACTACCAAACCGTATTTTGGTTCATTATCATCAATAGAATGACCGCCAACAATAGGGATTCCAGCTTCCGTTGCTTTATCTGCCCCACCTTGTAGTATCTCTACTAATATAGAGTTTGGTAATTTATTAATCGGGAATGCAACTATATTTAGAGCAAATAAAGGGCTACCACCCATTGCATAAATATCAGATAAGGCATTAGACGCGGCAATTTGACCAAATTGGTAAGGATCATTTACTACGGGCGTAAAAAAATCTACTGTCTGGATCAAAGTATTTTCATTATCTAGACGTACTGCAGCAGCATCATCTGTTTTATTATGATTTAAAACAACTGAGTCATTTACTGGCATATTGACATTACTCAGAACCTGAGCTAGGTCATTTGGACCAATCTTACAGGCTCATCCAGAACCGTGACTTAATTTGGTGAGTTTTATTTTTTCTTTATCATTCATGAATAAAATTTGGAGATAGAATTTTCTCTATTTAGTTACGGAAATTTATTAATATATACTAAACTAGATTGTATAATATTTAGGACTCATCTTCCGCCAAGGTGATTAGTCCATCCTTAGGAGTCAATGTGAATTTTTCTCCTTTATCGGGTATAAGAACTACACCAAATGATTTGTCCTTATCACTTTGATGTTCATGAAGTTGTAATCCTAGGCATATTTCTTTTCTAAGTAAAGCTGCCTCTGTGCATTCTCCATAGGCCAAAGTAATAGATTCCTGGTTATCAAAAGAGAAATAATAATCTGCTGGTTTGATATATAGCTCACTTCCTTCAGCCCGAAAAAGATCATCATATACATCTAAAGCCAGAGGTTCTTCGGAGACTTGAGCCATAATCTGAGAGACAAATTGGTTGGATACCATGAAATCTTCTACGCCACTATTCAATATAATATCTATATTTTCACTATCCATAACTTCAGTAATTAACTTCGGCCATTTATCCAACTTAGATAATCGTAAAATTTGGCGGATACGAATTAATAAAGAAATAACATAAGCATCCATTTCTTCAATAGTTGTACCGCCAGGAGAAAGTATCAATAGGCTGTCAAAATTTTGTGGCTCTAGTTTATTAAGTTCATTAAGATCATTTAAATCTGCCTGTTTGATATCCAGAGTAAGGTTGGGGTAGCTATTTTGGAGCTTGGATAGAAAAGATTTCATTTCCTTAGTTTTCTCTGGGTTGTAAGCAATAATCTCTGAACCTGGAGGTACATAAGTACAAAGTTTTTCAGCAATCAGAGATGCTTTAGGCGTCCAGTTTAGTAATGCTACCCTCTGAGTGCGCACACTGGTTTTTACTTCTGGTAATGTTGAAACCTTAGGCCGTTGAACAGGGTCATGAAAATAAAATATTGTGGAATCATCCTCTGCAAATACAATTAATTCATCATCATCTGTAACCTCTGTCTGTGCAGAAGGATTAAGTACAATTTTCCCATCTGCATTATGAATACCCATAGGTGTACTACTTTTGAAACGATTTATACTTTCTCCAAAAGTTAACGGGCCACCCCATCCTTCATCGGGCTGGTAAAAATAAAATTCATTTCCATCAAAGCCTACCATATCACTATAGACGACAGAAAGACCATTTCGACTTAGCGCAAGTTGAGCTATCATCCTAGATAGAACACTAACCTCATTCAAGGCTTTCACAGTTCCTGCAGTGATATTCTCGGCCAGCTCACGATCACGATCAGAATGAATCTCGCAGACGATGGGTGGATGCTTATCTCCATCACATACTGCAATTATAGACATGATGGATTTTAAAACTAAAGCATCAGCGAGTTTGAGTTCCTGTTCTGATCGCCAGCTAGCAGCTGAGTTCATAATAATGATAGACTTTGCCCTCTCTGCCTGAACTTTTTTTAAATTATTTATGTTTGTTGTTACTCCATAACGGGTAATTACTCGTGTGGTTGAAAAATCGATAATATTATCCCGGATAATATTATCCATCTCTTCTTTATCGTTTTCAGCTAAAATAACAATAGCTGCGTCTGGTTCTGATTCGTTAGCTTCAATCAATTCTTTGATGATTTCTATAATCCTATCTCCAAAGCCTAAAATCAAAGTGTGATCGTTTTCAAGCACAAGACTACGCCCTCGTCGAAGTTCTGCCAGTTTTGCTTCAAAAACACTGGTAATAAAAGCTACCATACTGGAGAAAAGAACCAAACCTACAAGTACGCCTAAAATAGATGTCATTTTTGCTGCCCAATTACTATCCCCATCTGTTTCTGCAGCTGATCCTTCCATAACAGCAACATAAACTCGCCAAGGAATTTCTAACCATCCGCTTAAGGTTTCATCTGGTAGAAAGATATTTGCAATCGCCCTAAATATTACCATAATTAGAAATCCTAATGTGAATAATAGTAATAGTGCTAAGAAAATAGACGCACTTCCTCGGGACATGAAGTTATCTATTCGATAACGAATTCGTTGATTTAAGGGGTAAGGTTTTTGCTCACTCATAAGAAAACAATGTTAAATATTGCTAAAATTTTGGGAAAAATGAAAAATAATCCAAAAAAGAAAAAAAATTAATTATTACTGATTATTTTAAATATCCAAAACACTATAAAACATTTTATGTTTGAATATATTTAAATATACAAAAATATAATTCCTTTCATTCGATTGGATTTTACAAATGCTTGTTTTTGAAGCTGTAAAAACTAAAATTAAACAATATAAAAATAAATTAATTTGTTTCGATACTTGAATACTACTTACTACATTTACTTCCACTTTGTGATGCGGAAAAGAATAATTCGACCATAAATTCAACTTACATTTTATAAAAATAATACCATATTATTAGCATTGAAAAAAGTAGCATAACAAATATTATGGGGAAAACATTTAAAACAATTGATGAGGCTATAATACGATTCGCTGGTGATTCTGGTGATGGTATGCAATTAACTGGAGGGAGGTTTACAGAAACAACAGCAATTGTTGGCAATGATCTAAGCACTCTACCAGATTTTCCTGCTGAAATAAGGGCTCCTGCTGGGTCTTTGGCTGGTGTAAGTGCATTTCAGCTTAAATTTTCGTCAAAAGATATTCATACTCCTGGTGACAGGCCTGATGTTTTAGTGGCTATGAATCCTGCTGCTTTAAAAGTCCATCAGCAGGACTTAATTCCAGGTGGCACCTTGATAATCAACACAGATGCTTTTTCAAAAAAGAATTTAAACTTTGCAGGGTATGAAACTAATCCAGTTGAAGATGGTACTCTTGATGATTATTTCACAGTTATTCCGATAGAAATGAATAAAATGGTTACTGCTGCTTGTGAAGGTTTGGACCTTCCAGGAAAACTTGTTTTAAGGACGAAAAACTTTTTTGCCCTTGGTGTCTTATTTTATATGTATGATAGACCGCTGGAGGCAACAGAAGTATGGCTTAAGAAAAAATTTGCTGGTAAAGAAACAATTATTGAAGCAAATACTATTTCAATGCACGCAGGTTATAATTATGCAGATACGACTGAACTTTTTACAACCCGATATAAGGTTGAGAAAGCATCATTACCAAGAGGAACATATCGAAATATTAATGGTAACCTTGCTACTTCACTAGGTCTTTTGGCGGCGTCAGATAAAGCAAACTTGGGTTTGTTTCTGGGAAGTTATCCAATTACACCCGCAAGTGATATTCTGCATACATTATCTGCATGGAAACATTTTGGAGTAAAAACATTTCAGGCTGAAGACGAAATTGCAGGTGTAAGCTCAGCGATCGGTGCAGCTTATACTGGTAATTTAGCAATTACTACGACTTCTGGACCAGGCATTGCGTTAAAGGGTGAGGCTATCGGTTTAGCAATAATAACTGAATTACCTTTAGTTGTGATTAATGTTCAAAGGGGTGGACCAAGTACAGGTCTTCCTACAAAGACTGAACAATCAGATTTAAATCAAGCGCTATATGGCCGTAATGGTGAATCTCCGATGCCTGTAATTGCAGCTGCAACCCCTGGGGATTGTTTTTTTGCTGCATTTGAAGCTTGCCGTGTTGCCTTGATCCATATGACACCTGTTATGTTATTGACTGATGGTTATCTTGCAAATGGTTCGGAACCTTGGAATATACCGAAAATGGAGGATCTTGATCCAATTGAAATAAATTTTGCAAAAGACCCAAATGCAGATGGAAATTTTTTTCCATATTTGAGAGATGAAAAAACTTTAGCCAGGCCTTGGGCTATTCCTGGTACCCCAGACTTAGAACACAGGGTTGGAGGTATTGAAAAAGCAGAAAATACAGGTCACGTAAGCTATGACCCTGAAAACCATCATAGAATGGTTACTTTGAGACAGGAAAAAGTTAATCGAATTCAAAATGATATTCCAGAAACAAAAGTTTTTGGAATCCATAATGGTGATCTTTTAATATTAAGTTGGGGGGGCACTTATGGTGCCTGTAGATCTGCTGCCGAAACATTGCAGGAAGAAGGATATAAAGTTTCCCATGTTCATCTACGTTGGATCAGTCCTTTACCAAAAGACCTAGGAGAAATTTTGATTCACTTTAAAAATATACTTATTCCAGAAATCAATCTTGGTCAATTATTGAGATTAATCCGGTCTGAGTATCTAGTAGATGCCAAAGGTCTTAATCTTGTGAGAGGAAGACCTATAGGTGCACCTACAATTGTTGAAACTGTTAAAAAAACTTTGGGATAGAATAGAAATATGAATGATGCACAAACACCTCAATTAACAAAAAAGGACTTTGAATCCGATCAGGCAGTCCGCTGGTGTCCAGGATGTGGTGATTATGCCATTTTGGCCCAGACACAAAAACAGATGCCTACTTTTGGTCGTAAGAGGGAAGAGTTTGTTTTTATATCAGGAATAGGTTGTTCCAGTAGATTCCCGTATTATATGAACACCTATGGTTTTCATTCGATTCATGGTCGAGCGCCAGCAATTGCAACGGGTGTAAAAATTGCAAATCCAGAACTTTCCGTTTGGGTTGTAACTGGTGATGGAGATGGACTCTCCATTGGAGGGAACCATTTTATGCATGCCCTGCGAAGAAATATGGATTTAAATATTTTATTATTTAACAATAGGATTTACGGATTAACCAAAGGGCAATATTCTCCCACATCTGAGGTGGGTAAGGTAACTAAAGCTACACCCTACGGTTCAATTGATATTCCATTGAATCCTCCATCATTGGCACTTGGAGCTCAGGCAACTTTTGTTGCTAGGACAATAGACCGATGGCAAAAGCATATGGCCAAAATGATGCAAAGGTCCTATGAACATGATGGTGGATCTCTCATAGAGATTTATCAAAATTGTAATATTTTTAATGATGGGGCATTTGAATCTTATACTGGAGCAGAAAAGTTTGATAATGTCATAGAATTGAATCATGATAAGCCAATGCTCTTTGCGAAGGATACTAAAGGAATTAGGCTTGATGGATCAAGCGCTGTAGTTGTGGATATGGAAAAGTATAGTGTGGATGATATTCTAGTTCATGATGAAACAAATTTGGATTTAGCCCATATAATTGCAAATTGGACTTCAAATCCGGATTTACCTGAGCCCATTGGTGTGATTTATTCTATTGATAAACCTACTTATAATCAGGAAATGGTTCATCAAATTAATACTGCAAAAGAGAAAAAAGGATCTATAAGTGTACAAGATTTGCTCAGTGCAGGCGATACCTGGGTAGTGGAATAATTCTGTGTCGACCCGGATTGAAAAAGATAGTCTCGGTCCGGTAGAAGTCTCTACAGATAAATATTATGGTGCCCAGACCCAACGATCATTTAACAACTTTAAAATTGGTGATCAACGTTTTCCTAGAGTATTTATTAGGGCTTACGGGATTCTTAAAAAAGCAGCTGCAACTGTAAATCATGCTTTTGGTAATCTTGACCAGAAAACAAGAGATGTTATTCATTCTGCTTCAGATGAGGTAATTGAAGGTAAATTAGATGATCATTTTCCTCTAGTGGTCTGGCAGACAGGTAGTGGAACACAAACCAACATGAATTTCAATGAAGTAATCTCTAATCGATCAATTGAAATTTTAGGTGGTGTTATGGGTAGTAAAAAACCAATACATCCAAATGACCATGTGAATATGAGTCAGTCTACAAATGATACTTTTCCTAGTGCGATAAATATTGCTGCTGTACTAAGTGTTCACGAAGATTTAATTCCAGCACTTTGTATGTTGCGAGATGCTCTTAAAGAAAAATCTAAAATATTTAATGATATTATTAAAGTAGGTCGCACCCATCTTCAGGATGCAACCCCTCTCAGCTTGGGTCAGGAGTTTTCTGGATATGTTTCTGCCCTTGATCATGGTATTGGTCGTCTGGATAATGCACTAGATAATTGCTATGAATTGGCTATGGGTGGTACAGCTGTTGGAACAGGCATAAATTCTATCGAGGGATTCGGTATTGCAGTTGCAGAAGAAATTTCTAATCTAACGGGATTACCTTTTCGAACTGCAGAGAATAAATTTGAAGCTTTAGGCGGTCAGGATTGTATTGTTGAATTATCTAGTGCTTTAAAAGTTATAGCAGTCTCCATTTTTAAAATTGCCAATGATATCCGCTGGCTTGCAAGTGGTCCCCGATCTGGGATTGGAGAGCTAATATTGCCTACGAATGAGCCTGGTTCTTCAATTATGCCTGGGAAGATTAATCCTACTCAATGCGAAGCAACAACTATGGTTTGTACTCAAATTATGGGAAATGATACTACTATTACAATCGCTGGTGCCAGTGGTAATTTTGAGTTGAATGTTTATAGACCTGTATTAGCATACAATATTCTACAATCTATTCAACTTTTGGCTGATGCTTCCAAATCATTTACAGAGAATGCCGTTATTGGTATAAAGGCAAATAAACAAAAGATTGATCATAATTTATATAATTCCTTGATGCTGGTAACGGCTTTAAATCCTCACATCGGTTATGATAAAGCAGCTGAAGTTGCTAAAAAAGCTTACAAGGAAAATATTACTCTAAGGCAGGCAATCATTGATTTGGGTTATTTAGATGGGGTAGAATTTGATCGTCTGATTCAGCCTGAAAAAATGATTCGACCAACAGAAAAAAGATAACCTTTTTAGATTTTTTTGTTCTAAACTGTGGATAGAAAATTGTCTATGTGGATGATTAAGCGTGAATTGTAAATTTTCTTATGGGTGATTCTTCTCCTACAGTAAATATCAAGCGCATTCTTCTTACCAGTCTGTTTTTTGCTCTGGCTGGTATACTAATTGGAATAGGCCTTATATCTTATTTTTCACAGAATCTTCCTTCAATTGAACAACTAGAAAATTATGATCCTGATCTGGTAACACAGATTATTTCAGCAGATGGCGTTGTTCTTAATGAACTATTCGTAATGAAAAGGGTTTTTGTGGAATTGGATAAAATACCTAAGAAAATGCAACAAGCCGTCATTTCCTCAGAAGATAAGCGATTCTATTCGCACTGGGGGTTATCAATCCGTAGTTTGTTACGAGCTATCGTTGTAAATATTACTTCCCTGAACCCGTATGCACAAGGATTTAGCACACTTACCCAACAACTTGCCAGAAATTTATACAAATCTGTGGGTTTTGAAGATAGTTATATACGAAAAATAAAAGAGATTATTACCGCAATTCAAATTGAAAGAACTTATACCAAAGATGAGATCTTAGAAATGTATTTGAATACTGTACATTTTGGACATGGAACCTATGGTGTAGAGGCAGCTACCAAACGTTTTTTTGGCAAAGAATCTTTTGAATTGACAGTAGATGAAGCTGCCTTACTGGTAGGATTATTACCAGCCCCGGCTAGTTATTCTCCAGTTCATCATCCCCGTAAAGCAATAAAGAGGAGAAATACTGTCCTTCGATTAATGCGGGATCAAGGATATATTTCTAATGGTGTCTATTATGAGAATCGTGCCAAGAATCTGGATACAGTGCAGGAAGAACCAAAAAGAGGACGTGCTCCATATTTTACAGAATATGTCCGTCGTATTTTGGAAAAAGAAGATGAGGCCCTAGAGATTAATATATATAGAGATGGTCTTAAAATTTATACAACAATAGACTCAAGACTGCAAATGATTGCAGAGCGCTCGGTAATGAAGACTGTGAATGAGGATCAGCAGAGACTTAATCGTAGGTTATTTAATGATCGAGAAGAGTTTGAACAACTTTCATACTTTACTATCTATCCTGAAGATACAGTAAAAATGATGTTAAATGGGGAATTTCAGCTCTATAAGGATTTGCGAGATAAACTCCTCGTTCAATGCGCCTTTATTGCTTTGGATCCTAAGAATGGATCTATATTGGCGATGGTGGGAGGTAGGCCTGACTACCATGACCAATATAATCGCTCTGTACAGGCCCGACGCCAACCAGGGTCAGTTTTTAAACCATTTGTTTATACTACTGCTTTAGATAATGGATACCCTGTTACTGAACAGCTATTGAATCAACCAGTAGTCCTAAATGTACAGAATACAGATGGTACATGGGTAAAATGGAAACCTCAGAATTATGATGGTGCTACAGGTGGGTTGACTACGTTTCGTGAAGGTATAAGAAAATCATTAAATTTGATTTCTGTTCGCATGGTTCAACAGGATATTGCTCCCGCAGAACAAGTAAAACGCACCGCAAAACGTATGGGAATTAGCACTGAAATCAGAGCAGTAGATGCTATTGCTTTGGGGACTTCAGAAGTTTATCCAATAGAAATTGTAGGAGCTTATTCTGCTTTGGCTAATAAAGGTGTCTATTCCAAGCCATTTGCTATTAAAAAAATAGAAGACCGCTATGGGAATGTGTTAAAAGAATATTATCCTCAACAAAAGGAAGTGCTAAGTGAAGAGACTGCCTACTTAATGAGTAATCTTATGCAGACAGTTATGGACAGAGGTACTGGAGGGAGTGCCCGATGGAAATATAATTTTAACCGACCCGCGGCGGGGAAAACAGGAACTACCCAAGGTTGGAGTGATGCCTGGTTTGTGGGTTATACACCTCAGATTGCTGCTGGTGGTTGGTTTGGTGTAGATGATTTTCGTGTGCCCTTGGGCCCAGGACAAGATGGAACCAAAGCAGCTTTGCCAGCCTGGGCACGATTTATGCGTGATGCGCATGATACGCTTAATTTCAAAGTGGAAAAATTCCCAGTACCTGATGGAATTGTGAAAAAGAAAATTTGTTCAGTTACGAAAAAATTACCTCAAAATTCTTGTCCTTTAGAAAAAGAGATCTTTAAAATAGGTACTGAACCCGCAAGAATCTGTAAAGTTCACCGCTCTAGTTAATTAAAATAACTATTTTATATGTTCGCGAAATTTATTCTGAGAATGTTTCCCCCCCCTTTGAAAAAACAAATTAATATTAGGTACGGGAGCACTTTCTCTGACAGTATATAATGTTAAATACAGGCCTATTATAAAGATAACTAGATTAGGAGACCAGATCCCAAATCCTGCAGGTACAATATTTCGGTCGGCCATTTTTTCCCCTCCGAGTAACATTATATAATACAGAAGAAAAAATATAAAACTTAAGCTTGTACTTACTGAGAAACCACCTCGCTTAGCCATTACACCCAAAGGAGCACCTATTAATACAAATAAAATACAAGCAAAAGGAAGGGAAAATTTTTTATGTATTTCCACTCCATATTTATTTCTGCTTTTCTGGTAGCTTTGAATTAGACCAAATTCATTTTTTATTTGCCTATCAAGGCTTCGTAGTTGTCTCTCTTTTTTTTGTAAATCAGCCTTAGCTAAGGTAGTATCTTGCCTTATTTCTTCCCGAACTTTCTTTACTATTTTGTATGCTGTTTCTTTATTTCTTGGGAATAAACTATCACCTAATGTACGATAAAAAGCTCCACTTAAACGTTTTTTTACTTTATATAGGCGTTTATTGTAGTTCTTTTGTTTTTCTCTCATCATGGAAACAGTCATTTCACGATCAGAGCGGCTAGATGAATCTCGGCGATTTAAAAGTAAGTCATCCGCAGGGATAGTAATAATATGAGTATCAAAAATTATACGTCTATAATTTGCAAAATCTCCTACTTCGAGTTCATGTATTTCACCATCATAGAGGGTTAAAAGGAATGCATCGGACAATGTACTTAAAGTCCCAGAATTAGCCTGTATACTTGTCTGGGACTCTTGTTTACCTTTAGAAAAAATACGCACATCAGTCATTAAGCTGCCTGATTTATCTCCAATTATCATGCTATATCCAGGGAGATTATCCAGAAAAATTCCTGGTTCTATATTCATATCTGGTCGTTTTCGGTATATATCACCAGATAACAATCGAGCTTTAAAATTCATTTCAGGGAGGATATAATTATTAAAAAAAGTAAGTAAAAGAGCTACTAAAAATCCAAATATTAAAGGACTGCGGATAATAGAAAGAAAACTTATTCCCGAAGAACGCATAGCATTTATCTCATTATCTTCAGACATTCGACCAAATGTCATTAGACTGGAAAGCAGTATAGCCATGGGTACAGAAAGAGCAATGATCCAAGCCAGGTTTAGCAATAAATATTCCAAAATAGTACTTATATCTAAACCTTTCCCTAGAAATCGATCTATAGCTCTTAGAAGAAAATTAATGAACAGGACGAAAGTAATCATTAGCAAGGAAAAAATAAATGGAAGTATTATTTCCCGTATAAGATATTTAGATAAAAGCCGCATGGTAGAAATTACAATCAGAAGCTATTTGCATTTCATTTGAAATTATTTTAATTCAAAAATGATTTCTTGTAACTTCGCTGGCTCATTTTTGGTGTGATTAAAAAAATTGGTATGGTGGGTGTAGCTCAGCTGGTTAGAGCACCTGGTTGTGGCCCAGG
>TARA_B100000686_G_C16805968_1_pt1 | contig 17145 bp, 19 predicted proteins | sample TARA_B100000686 | Tara Oceans TARA_B100000686 (sample SAMEA2622733) | marine metagenome | biome: marine biome (ENVO:00000447); feature: marine epipelagic mixed layer (ENVO:xxxxxxxxx); material: "saline water (ENVO:00002010), including plankton (ENVO:xxxxxxxx)" | depth 150 m
ACACTATTGTTTAGTTTTATATATAAGGTGTCCTTATTTAATTTTACCAAATATTCACCATCTATATTAATAATCTTATCATTTTTAATTATGTGTGGTTTTCCTTGAACCCAGTTTTCATATATAACTGTTTTATCTTGAAAAATTGGTCCAGATGTAACAATAAAATTAGCTAATGCATTTTTCTGAAGTTTACCAATTTTACTTTCCATACCAAGTATTTTAGCAGGAAGAGTAGTTAAAGCTTTTAAAGCTATTTCTGATGAAAGACCATAGTCAACGGCTTTTTCTATATTTTTTTTAAAATCATTTATTGATACAAGTTCAGATGTTGTAAATACAAAAGGTATATTAGCATCAGAAACAGTTTTTGGATTAGAAGGTGCTTGATTCCAATACCTTAATTTGTTTATTGGTATTTGTTTAGTTAATTGTGGATCAATTACATTAAAAGCTTTTGGAAAATTTAATGGAAGTATTAGTGTTAAATTTTTTTGTTTATATGTATTAATATTTTCATATTCTTTACCGCTTCCTAATATTATAAATTTAATCCCAAGTTCATTACCAATCTTGTGAGCTCTTAAAGTATTTAATTTGTCAGCTCCAGAATTAAATATTTTTGGCAACATTTTATTTTCAAGAAAAGCTTCAATTGAAAGATCTTTAGTTTTAGAATTTCCATCAGAATACCATTTTGAATCATAATAAAATTGACGAATTAGTGCCATTGAACCCATAATTGAACTAGGGTAGCTTTGGTTTGATGTTACACTTTTTTCAAAAGAATAGTGTTCGGAAGACTTTTTTGAAATTAATCTTTTATTATCGTTCTCATGATCATTTAGTGCAACTAAAATTCCGGTTCCGCTATGAATACCACTAGATCTATGGGCATTTACTATTCCAAAACCTAAACCACGCATTTTAGATGCCATTTTTTTGTCATATTTATAATCTTTGATACTATTATATTCACTTAATATATGATCATTCCAATAATATCCTTGTCTTGAAGAATTGTATTCTGCACTTCTTCCACCAATAGATGAGTTACGAATAGGTTTTTTTATTCCAAATTCAGTCATTAAATCAATAAATGAAGCATAAAGATGTTTTCCTGATTTGTCATATATTCTTGTGTTTTCTGGTAAATCAATATTTTGTCCAACAGCTATAATAATTCCATTTTTTTCAAGTAAAGTTGCATTTTTAACTACGTTATATGGTGAAACATGAATAGTCGCATTTGTAAAAGCCTGATAGCTATTATTGACAGTTTTTACCTGAGAATTTGTGGGAAAATAAATTTGTGATATCACAAAATTTGAAGTCAATAAAATCAAAAAGAAAATCTTTTTCATAAGCATAAACGAATGATTAATTGTCTAATTTAAGAAAATGTAACTATTTTTTATAACTCTAAAAATTCTTTTTCATAATCAAAAATAACAAGAGCTACCATTTCATTGTAACTTAAAGTCCCTGATTTTTGACTATTAATTTTTAAAAATTTATCGTAAATAAAATCAAAAATTGAATAAAATGGATTTTTATGTTCTCTCCAAAACTCATCAATTACTTTCAAATTCTTTTTTACACCAGGTGATATTTTATTTGAAAATTTCAAAAATTTTTCGTTATTCCTTTTATGCAATTCAAACATACAGTATCTAAGAGCAAACGTGTAACCTGCAAATTGAATATATTGGTTTTGATTTTCTGTAGCCTGTTTATATGTAAGGAAGTTAGCTTCATTTTCTGCTGCAATTCCTTTTTGATGTGTTTGTTCATGAATTATTGTTGTGATATATGAAATTATTGGGATATTTTCATTTACATGTGCTTCTAAAGTAAATGGATTTAAATATCCTGAGTATCCCATATAACTAATAGGTTTGCTGAGTATGGAATTTTTAACAAGTAAATTTGTTTCAGCATTTAATTTATTTTTTATCTCTTTTTTATTAAAAGGAAAAATAAGTGGAACACTATCATTTAAAGAAAGACTTTTATGAAGTGAATTAGATTGGTTTATCAAATGATCTAGAGTGTTTTCAAGTTTTGTGATAGAATATGATTTATCAACACCTAATTTTAAAGTAATAGGCTCCTGAAAATAATTTAATCCCCAATTTAACTGAAAAAATAAATAAATTAAGCTTAAACAAGCTGTAATTTCAATAAAAATACTTGAAATAAAGTACTTATAATATACCCGTCTTTTTAATAAAAAGTAAATCAATAGAAAAAAAGATAATAAGTAAAATATATCACCAATAGAGTATTTAAAAAATGAAAAAAACCAAATTTTTAGCTTTGAAAAAGCATAATAATTGTATGTATAGAATTCCATAAATTTTGAATTTATTTTAATTGAATTAATTATAAAAAAATCTATAGGCAACAGAATTGCGAGTATTTTTAATACAATGGAATTATTATGCTCCAATCTTTAGGTGAATTACTAATTATTCTTTTAACAACTCTATAATTTCAACTTCAAATATTAGGTCTGATTTTGGAGGAATAGCTCTATTTCCATTTTCTCCATATGCTAGATTATAAGGTAAGAAAAGTGTTGCTTTATCTCCAACTCTAAGCTGCCCCAAACCTTCTTTAAACCCAAGTATCATTTGCCCTTCAGGAGAAATATCACATTGAATTGGCAAATATCCAGCCGCTTGTTTTCTTCTTTCATCAATTACTCCATGGTCATGAGCTATTGAAATGTTATTAGTATCTATTAATTTTCCATCTGCAAAATAAACTGCATAATGAGCCAAAGCTTTATTTGTTGAACTAACTTTTGGTCCATTTCCATTTTTTGTAATTAAATATTGAAGTCCAGAGGATGTTTTTTTAGAATTTTCTTTTTGCTGATTAAATTTTATTATATTTTTCTTTATTTGGTTTTCCAATTTTTCTTCAGCAACCTTTTGTTTTTCTTCTACTTCAATAATATGTTTTTCAAAAATTGATGGTGCGTCAAAATTTTTTGCATCTCTACCTTTTCTAATAATGCTTACCTTAGTTATTTTATCATTTTGAGCAATAGTGTCAACTACTTCTTGTCCTTGAATTACGCTTCCAAAAACTGTATGTATACCATCTAACCAAGGTGTAGCCTTATGAGTAATAAAAAATTGACTTCCATTTGTACTTGGGCCACTATTAGCCATTGATAAAATACCTGAATCAGAGTGAGTTAAATCCGTGATTTCATCTGGAAAGCTATACCCTGGACCACCGCTTCCAGATCCGGTTGGATCCCCTCCTTGAATCATAAAATCAGAAATTACTCTATGAAAAGTTAAACCATCATAGTATTTAATTCCTTTATATTCATCAACAGTTCTTGGATGATTTCCTTCAGCTAATGCAACAAAATTTGACACTGTTAATGGTGTTTTTTCAAATTCTAATAATAGTAATATATCTCCTTTATTTGTTTCTATATTGGCATATAGTCCTGATTCTAAATCAGGATAATTATTATTACAAGAGAAAAGAATAATAAATGATATTAGTATGAGTGAATAGGGTTTTTTTAGCATGATTAATTTTATTTAGTTAATGATAGTAATTTTATAGTTATACGTAAAGGTTGGTTAGGTGCTATTTTTTCAAAATCTCCTTGATAACCATAACATAGATATGAAGGAAATAAAAAAATTCCTGTTTCACCAACAGACAAAACTTTTACTCCTTCACGAAGTGCAGGAATAATCTCTTCTCTATCAACTAAAAAGACTAAATTATTTAGTTCTTCTTCGGAATATAACAAGTTTTTATTTATATCTTCTATTTTATATTTAATTTCCACCAAATCTCCTTTTACAGGTTTAGTTTTGTTTTCTTTTTTTTCAAGAATTGAATACATAAAGCCCATTGGTGAGTACAAAAAATCTTTTTTAGGATCTAGTTTAATAACTTTTTGAAAAAGTTTTTGCTCTATTAGTAGTCTGTTTTTATTAAGTTTTGCAGACTGTGATATAAAAGTAGATTTCATTTTATTGACAGGTCTTCTTGGAACTATTTCATGGCAAGCAAATAAAAGAAATATTATTACAATAAATTTATTTTTCACTTGGAAGAGATTTTAAAATTTCAATTAGTTTCTCTTCTGTTTTTAACAAACTATCGGCAGATTGCCCTCCAGCTGCATTAATATGTCCACCGCCATTAAAAAACTTTTCAGCTAAAACATTAACAGCAAAATTCCCTTTTGATCTAAATGACATTTTAATAATTTTTTCATCACTATTTTCAATCATTATGATAGACAAGCATATTCCTTTAAGGCTTAATCCATAATTAACAAAACCTTCAGTATCTCCTTTTTTGAACTTACATTTATCCAACTCATTTTGACTTAAAGTAATATACACATATGGTTTATTGTCAATTTTTTTTAGATTCTTTAATGCAATTCCTAACAATTTTAATTTATTTAAAGAGCTCGTTTCATAAATATTTTGATGTATTTCAGAATTATTAGCCCCTTTTTCAATAAGTTTAGCAATTATTCTATGAGTGTTGGATGATGTACTAGAATATTTGAAAGATCCAGTATCAGTCATAATTCCAGTATAAAGACAAGATGCAATAGGAGCGGTTATGGAATCTTTATCTATTGATTCAATAAGACCAAAAACTAATTCACAGGTAGAGCCTATTTCTGGTTTTGAAATTTTGATATGAGCAAAGTCTTTTGGGTTTTCATGATGATCAATCATTATAATTTTTGCACTTGCTTTTTCAATATGACTCTTAATTTCATTTACTCTGCTAAGATCATTAAAATCCAATGTAAAAATTAGATCAGCAGAATTAATTACTCTTTTTGATTCTTTAGTATTTAATTTAAAGTTCACAATATCTGATTCACCTGGCATCCATTTTAAAAAATCAGGATAGTCATTTGGAGAAATTATTATTGATTTATGACCTTTGTCATTAAGAAAATGGTTAATTGCTAAACTACTTCCTAAAGCATCGCCATCAGGATTTTTATGAGGAATTATAACACATTTAACAGGCTTAATTAAAAGTGATCTAATTTCTAATTCTGGACTTTTCTCTCTCATTTGAATTAAATTTCAAAGATAGCTATACTTTTTTAATGCTATAAGAGTATTTTAGTTCTTTCAAATGTTTAATTTTGGAATATATTAAATTTAAAGATGCCTAAAAATAATAGAACATTTGCAATGATTAAACCTGATGCTATTGAAAATGGTCACATTGGTGCAATTCTAGAAAAAATAAATAAATCAGGTTTTAAAATTATTGCGTTAAAATTAACCCAACTATCAAGGCGAGATGCTAAGTTATTTTATGATATTCATAAAGAAAAACCTTTTTTTAATGAACTTGTTAATTTTATAACTAGAGGACCGATTGTAGCTATTATTTTAGAAAAAAGTAATGCTGTAAGTGATTTTCGAACACTTATTGGATCAACAAATCCAGTAGAAGCAGGAGAGGGTACGATTAGAAAGTTGTATGCAACTTCTGTAGGAGAAAATGCTATACATGGATCAGATTCGGATGAAAATTCTATTATTGAGTGTAATTTTCACTTTTCAAAACGAGAAATTTTTTAATAAAAAACAATTTGTTTAATACTATTACTCCCTATATTCTCATTGAGTAGTTTAGTTATTTTTGATTCACCAAAACGCAGTTCTTCTTTAAGAGCAGAACTTTTAATTTTTACATAAAGTTTGTCTTTTTTTAACGATACTTTTTCTGTATAAGCTAAAATGTTTTTCCCCATAGTATTTTTCCATATTTCACTTATTCGAACATTATATAATCCAGGGTTTATTTGTTTCTGATTTGAAAACTCCGTAATAACTTCAGATAGTTTTTGAATGTCAAATTTTCTTTTACTCATTATTATAGGATTATTCTTTTATAGAAATATTTTCTCCCTTCAATCTCTAAAATTAATGAAATTGAATCTATTTTTAATAAAGATTCTTCCCAACTATCCCATTCAGTTTTAAATAAAAAAAGTATTTTATTCTTTTTATTTAAAGTTTTAAAGTAAGCAGCATCATTTGAAGCTTTAAGTATACCATGTTCTAAAAGTTGAACTTTTTTTCTAAATCCATTATTCTCATCCAGATAATAATAGTCAAAAGTTGTTGATTTCCCTTTCGGTTTAAATATTTCATTTTTCTTTTTTACAAAATCGATTTCCCAATATCCATTTATAAGTGAAACATCAGTTAAATTTTTTTGTTTGCAACTATTGTTGAAACTAAACACAAAGCAAATCGATATAAGTATTAATGATTTTTTCACTTTATACCCTTAATTAAGTCTAAAGATTTCAAATTTTGATTTAATTGAATTAAGAGCATCAAGAGTTCTTTTCTCATGAGTGTCTGATAGGAATAATTGACCAAAATTTTCCTCAAGCATTAACTTTATTAAATTTGTCACTCTTCCTTGATCTAGTTTATCAAAAATATCATCAAGCAAAACAATTGGTGAGACTCCTTTAAGAGTCTTTAAATAATCAAACTGTGCAATTTTAAGAGCTATTAAGTAAGTTTTCTTTTGACCTTGACTTCCAAATTGTTTTATCGCTTTATTATGAATTAAAAAATGCAGATCATCTTTGTGAATTCCTTCAGAAGTAAATTGTAAAGTCCTGTCTTTATTAATAGATTGAATGAATAAATCTGAAAAACTATTTTGATTTAAACCACTAAAATATCTAAGTGAAACTTTCTCCTTTGAATTTGACAAAGCTTCATATCTATTTTTAAAAATAGGAACAAATTTTTCCATAAACTCTTTTCTTTTTTGAAATATTGGAAAACCAAGCGTTTCTAATTGTTCATTATAAATACTAATTGTTTTTTGATCATAAGTATGGTTTAATGCAAAATATTTAAGTAAAGAATTTCTTTGAGCTAAGACTTTATTGTATTTCAATAGATTTATTAAATAATCTTTATGAATTTGACCTAAAATACTATCCAAAAATTTTCTTCTTACTAAGCTACCTTCAGTAATTAAATCTGAATCATTTGGTGAAATAATTACTAATGGTATTAAACCTATGTGTTCGGATATTTTATCATAAATCTTTCCGTTTCTTTTTAATATTTTTTTCTGTCCTTTTTTAAAACTACAAGTAATTTTTTCACTCCTAGAATTAATGATAAACTTAGCTTCTATGATAAAAAAATCTTTATTAAATTGAATGTTTTGAATGGTTTTAGGATTAAAAAAACTTTTTCCAAAAGCTAAATGGTATATTGAGTCAAGTACATTTGATTTCCCAACTCCATTTTTTCCTACAAAACAATTTATAGGAGCTGAAAAATTAAATGATTCTGAAGATAAATTTTTGTAATTCGTTAAAGATAGATTTTTAATATGCATTTTAAAATCAAAAATTAAAAAGGATATCTAAAAGATATCCAAATAAATTAAACAAAATATATACAGAACAAATTTATTGAAAACGTAGATTAATATCTTATATATTTTGTTTTCTTTTATTGTATAATATTGTTTTACAAATCATTAAAAAAAGCTATTTTTGAGAGCTAAAATCTAAATGAATGGCTACCTATCAAAAACGTGGGCAGAAAAGATCTAGGAATTCTCAAAATAAATTTCAGGGAGAATCTGAAAGCACAACAGCTGAAGTTTTTGAAACATTAGATTCTACTGCAAGTAAAACTGAGTCAGTTGTTGCACGTTATCAAAATCACATCTTATTTTTTGTAGGAGTTACTGTTTTAATGACATTGGGCTATATAGGGTATCAAAAATTTATTGTACAACCAAAAGCTAATGAGGCAGTAAGTGAATTGAATCAAGCTCAATACTATTTTGAATTGGCATTAAATAACACTAATTCTGATTCTCTATTTCAAAGAGCTTTAATTGGAGGAGAAGGTCGTTATGGTTTCCTAGATATAATAGAAGTTTACAAAGGAACTCCAGCTGCAAAACTTGCAACTTATAGTGCAGGAATGAGCTATTTAAATATAAGGGATTATGAAAATGCCATAAAATATCTTGATGAATTTGATTCTGATGATATAATGTTGAGCGCACTAGCTAAAGGAGCAATTGGTGATGCATTTGCTCAATTAGGACAAAATGAAGAAGCTTATGAATATTATGTAAAAGCCTTTAATGAAAGTAAAAACAACTATAGTACTCCTAAATATTTATATAAAGCTGGTATGATTGGTGCAGAAATTGGCAAAAAGTCTAACGCTATTAAATATTTCAAAAGAATAAAAAATGAATTCCCGAATGTAGCTGAAGCTAAGTTAGTTGAGGTGCAATTAGGTCGACTTGAAAATTCTAATTAATGTCTTTAGACAAAAAAAATCTTTCTGAATATAAAAAATCTGATGTACCAAATGGTAAAGGTTTAAAAATCACATTGGTTGTTTCTGAATGGAATATTAAGATTACAGAAAGATTATATCATGGTGCATTTACTACACTAATTGATAATGGTGTAGATTCATCTAATATTAAAAGAATTAATGTTCCTGGAAGTTTTGAGTTAATTTACGGAACTAGAATTGCCCAATTAAAAGAAATTGATGTAGTTATTGCAATTGGTAGTATAATTAAAGGGGAAACTAAACATTTTGATTTTATATGTCAAAGTGTTAGCCATGGTATTGCCAATTTGAATCAATATGGAAATTGTCCTGTAATATTTTGTGTATTAACTGATAATAATATTAATCAAGCAATAGAAAGAAGTGGTGGTAGACATGGTAATAAAGGGGTAGAAGCAGCTATTTCAGCTCTAAAAATAGCAAGATTAGTTTAAGAAAAATATATTTAAACTATATTTAATTGTTTTAAATTCATTTAGTTAAATAATGGGCATTTTCAAGTTTAGAAAAAATAAAAGATATAACTATACACCTCGATATTATAAAGGCAAAGAAACTGGCAACTTATATAATTTTGATTATAAATTGTCAAAATATCGTGAAACATTTAATAATAATGATTTTGGAAGTGCATGGAAGCAAGTTAGAGAAAAGATGAGGACTAAAACAAATAGATCAATTTCACTTAGATTAATAATAATAATTTTAGTATTGATATTTCTTTTTTTATACATTATCGATTTTGATTTAACCATTTTTACAAATAATTAATGTCAAAAAATATTATTGCTTTATTACCTAAGCATGTAGCTAATCAAATTGCAGCAGGAGAAGTAATTCAAAGGCCCTCATCTATTGTGAAGGAGTTGATTGAAAATTCTATTGATTCAAAAGCAACAAAAATTCAATTAATTATTAAAGAAGCAGGAAAAACACTTATTCAAGTTGTTGATAATGGCATAGGAATGAGTCCATTTGATTTACCTATTGCTTTTGAAAGACATACAACATCCAAAATAAAAAAAGCTAATGATTTATTTAAGATAAAAACAAAGGGGTTTAGAGGTGAAGCTTTGGCGTCAATTTCTGCAATTTCTCATATAACAGCTATTTCAAGGCAATTAAATGATGAAATGGCAACGTGCATCAAAATTTCTGGAAATAAAGTTGAATCTAAGGAATTAGTTATTGCAGAGTTTGGAACTTCAATTTCTGTTAATAATTTATTTTTTAATATACCAGCCCGAAGAAAATTTTTGAAATCTAATATGGTTGAGTTAAAACACATAATAGATGAATTTAATAGGTTAGTAATTTCTCATAATAATATCCATTTTAGTTTTTTTCAAAATAATAATGAGATTTTTAATTTAATTAAAACAGATTTAAAAAAAAGGATTATAAGAGTTTTTGGAGCAAAATTCTCTGAAATACTTGTTCCAGTAAAGGAGGATACTCCTGTGGTTAAAATTAATGGTTTTATTATAAAGCCTTCTGGATCAAAAAAAACTAGAGGTCAACAATTTTTTTTCATAAATAAAAGGTATATAAAAAGTCCATTTCTTCATCATGCAGTTAATAGTGCTTTTGAAGGAATATTGTCTTCAGGTTATTTTCCTGGATATTTTATTTTTTTTGAAATAGACCCTAATAAAATTGATATAAATATCCATCCAACTAAAACTGAAGTGAAATTTGAGGATGAACAAAGTATTTATGCAATACTTCGCTCATCAATAAAGCATAGTTTAGGTATTTTTCAGGTTTCTCCAACATTAGATTTTGACAAAGATTCTTCAATGGATACTCCGTATTCATATAGGGATAAATCAGCTTCAATTCCACCAATTTCTTTAAATAAATCTTTTAACCCCTTTAATGAAAACAACAATATTTATAATATTGAGTCCAATGATGGCTTAATTGAAATGGATTCTGATTCAAAGCAAACTCAAGAAATATTTTCTGAAATAATTGAAGATTTTGTCCCACAGCAAGTAAAAGTTTTTCAATTATTCAATAAATATTTAGTTAGTGCATTACCTTCAGGATTACTAATTATAAATCAGAGAAGAGCTCATCAAAGAATTTTGTATGAAAAATTTTTAGCTTCTCTTTCAGAGAAAGATGCTCCGAGTCAACAATTGTTATTCCCGTTTGAAATAAAAGTAAGTGATACAGAGTATTTGTATTTCACTGAACAGAAAAATGTTATGGAAGCAATGGGTTTTAAAATTGATTTAAGTAATTCTAAAGTTCTTAAGATTATAGCAATTCCAGTCTTGGTAGATGAACAAAACTTAGAGTCATTAGTTGAAAAATTCTTATCAGATGATCCACTAACTCATAAAAATGGATTTAGCTTAGGTGATACTATGGCAAAAAGATTATGTAAGGCTCTATCAATACCTTCAGGGAAAACTCTCACAATTGAGGAACAACAATCACTTTTAGCCTCTTTATTTGCTTGTAAAGAAAAACTTGTCTCCCCATTTAATCGTCAAATTTTAGTTAATTTTGATGCTATTGAAATAGAAAAAAGAATTAATTAATGAGATCAGTTTCTGAAACCGTTAAACACCTTTTAATTATAAACGGGATATTCTTTTTTGCTACTTTGGTTTTAGGTGAACAATTATATGATTTCTTCGCTTTACATTATCCTGAATCACCAAAATTTAAGTACTGGCAGATATTAACTCACATGTTTATGCATGGTGATTTCACACATATTTTATTTAATATGTTTGGACTATGGATGTTTGGAACTCCTATTGAACAAATGTGGGGTAAAAACAAATTTATTTTTTTTTACCTATCAGCAGGTTTAGGTGCAGCCATATTACAATTGACTTTGTATTTTTTTCAAATTTATCAAGTAAATGAACTTTTCAGTAATATGAGTATTGATTCATCAATTGTTTCAGAGTTTTATTCTTCTTCAAGATTACCAAGTCAGTTGATTAATCAATTAGATGTTAGTTTATTACAAGGAGCATTTTCTGCATATAATTCTGTTTTAGTTGGTGCATCAGGTGCACTTTATGGAGTGTTAGTTGCTTTCGCAATGTTATTTCCAAATACACAATTAATGTTATTATTTCCGCCTATCCCTGTTAGGGCTAAATATTTGGTTCCTTTTCTTATTGCTGCTGATGTTTTTTTTGGTTTTACATCATATTCAATTGGGCCAATTGCTCACTTTGCACATGTTGGAGGGGCTTTAACTGGATTTATAATTATGAGATATTGGAAAAGAAACCAATTTAATAACAATAGATGGAATTGATGAACAATTGGGAAAAAATTAAATTTAAATATGATCAATTTTCTATTTCTGAAAAATTGATTACTATAAATATCATTTTATTTATAATACCCTTTATATTAAGTACATTCATTTTTCTATTCAATTTATCATTTGACAATTTTATTTATTGGGTTGAACTCTCTCCTCGATTTTCATCATTATTAATTAAACCTTGGACATTAATTACATATTCATTTTTTCATCTACATATTTCACATATATTTTGGAACATGTTAATTTTATATTATGCAGGATCAATTTTTTTGAATCTTTTCAAAAAGGAAACATTTATAAATGTTTATTTTTTGGGTGTCCTTTCAGGAGCTATTATATTTATTTTAAGCTATTCGTTATTTCCTGTATTTAAAGGTAGATATCCTTCAATGATTGGAGCTTCTGCAGGTGTAATGGCTGTTATGATATTTGTTTGCAGTTATTTGCCTCAAAAGGAAGTTAGACTTATTTTCTTTAATTTAAAACTTGGTTATATTGGACTTGCCCTTGTGGCGATAGATTTAGTAATGATTCCATATGGAAATTCAGGGGGAAGAATTTCACACTTAGGAGGTGCTGCATTGGGGTTTTTTTATGCATATTATTTATCTAATGGAACTGATATTGGATTGGGATTTGAAAAACTGTGGAAAAAAACTATAAATTATTTTTCAAAAAAGAAGTTAAATACTGTTTACAAATCTTCACAAGACAATAATTTTTCTTTAAGCACAAAAAATCCCGATCAAGAAAAGATTGATAAAATTCTTGATAAAATTTCTGTGTCAGGCTATGAAAGTCTAAGTAAAGATGAAAAAGAAATTTTGTTTAGAGCAGGAAAAGAATAAAATTCAATTATAACGACTTAATATAATCTAACGATTCAGGCCCAAGATTAAATAATAAATCAATAATACTTAGATCAGACTGAAAACCATTTTTATTGTCAAACACTTGTCTATAAGGTTTGATTTTTTTGACTTTATTTTTAGGATTTAGTATTTCATCTATATTAATCTTTTGATTATTAGAATCAACTTCTTTAATTTGAATTTTAAGTCCTATACAATCAACAACAAAATTGATAAGGTCTATATTTAAATTATATAATAATTTATATTTTTTAGTATAAAAAGGTCTAATATCATCCTCATAATATTCAAAAAAAGGAGATGACCTATATGCTGATTCAAGTGATTTCCAATGGTTTTTTTGCCAATTAAATCCATTATATATATTAACCTCTTTATCTTTTCGTCTATTATTTAAATGTTTTATAGGAATTGTCAATCTTAACCTATCATTTGCACCATAAATCATACAACGGTTTCTATAGGTTTGTTTTTGATAATTTAAATCACCAAACAATTCTAATTCTTTTTCATCTACTATTTTTTTAAAGTAACTAATCGGGGGCAGGTAAGCAGGAACAACTAACATTAAATCCTACTTTTTTTATTTTTAATTTTTTTTCTTATATATGAGTAAAATTGAATAAGTATTAAAAAAACAATAAAATGAGGAAGGTATGATACCCTTTTACCCTTACCATTCACTTTAGAAAAAACCCTATCCCATCTAATTTTCCAATTTCTAATACCATCATTAAAATTTTCAATACTCATCCAAATAAAAACTGGTTTTCCCATTACATGATCTTCTGGAACAAAACCCCATACTCTACTATCTTCAGATCTATGGCGATTATCACCCATCATCCAATAATAATTTTGCTTAAAGGTATAGTTATCAGTTATTCGGTTGTCAATTTTAAACACATTAGGTTCTCTAATAACTTTAGTTTTTTCATACTCTTCGATTACTTTTTTGTAAAGCGGATAAGTTTCTCTTTCTAATTTTATTCTTGCTCCTTTTTTTGGAATTACGATTGGGCCAAAATTATCCTCATTCCAATCAAATGTTATTCTATTTGGAAAGAAGTTTTCATTTGGTGTTTTTACAAAAGAAATATTTCTTTTGATGCTATCAATCCAATCTTGTTTTTTTAGAATTTGAATTTTCTCATAAGTTGAATTTATCTCTTTACTCTGAACTTTCAATTCAGCTATTTTCAAATCAAGCCTCTTTACCAAATCTATTGATAATCCTTTTGAAGGAGTAATGACAACAAAGTCTTCTACTGTATTGCCTTTACTGCCAATAATATATGGTACTAAGGACCTATATTTAGCTTGAGTTATATTACTTATTTTATAAACTCTATTAAAATCATTAAATCCTAATTTAATTAGTTTTCTAGATGATATTCCCTGGCTGCTATATGCTATATATGTATGTTGTATTTTAGCCCATTCAGGTAAAATATTTTTTTGACCATTAATATAAACAATGCCATCTTTTATTTGTAATGTGTCTCCAGCAATTGCGATACATCTTTTTACATAGTTAGATTTTTTATCTATAGGTTTTCTAACACCTTTCTCTTTTACAAAAAATTGACGAACAGTATCAGCTGGCCAATTAAAAACAACTATGTCATTTCTTTTTATTTTCTCAAAGCCAGGGAATCTCATATATGGAAATTGAGGATATTTCAAATAAGAACGAGTTCTTATAATAGGCAAAGTGTCATGAACCATAGGGGTAGAAATGGCAGTAGATGGAATTCTAGCTCCGTAGTGAAATTTACTCACAAAAAGAAAATCACCAATAAGCAATGATTTTTCAAGTGAGCCTGTAGGTATAATAAAGGGCTGAATAAAATAAGTATGAACTAGAGTAGCAGCTATAATAGCAAACATCATAGAGCTCATCCATTCTCCAAAAGAAGTTTTGGAAGTTAGACGTCTATCTTTTATGTATTCTATATTTTGACTGTAGTTTAAGAAAATAATATATAATCCTAGTGAAAAAACAACTAGAGCTGTTTCAGTATTTGAGTTTTTACCAAAACTTCTAATTGTTTCAATCCAGATAATTATTATCATTATTAAATTTATTACAGGAATAAATAATAATATAACCCACCAGGTTGGACGATTTATAATTTTCATTAGAACTATTGCATTATATATGGGAATTGAAGCTTCCCAAAGTTTTCTACCAGCTGATATGTATAATCTCCAGGTTCCTAAAAAATGCAGGACTTGAATTCCAATAAAAAATATGAACCATTCAGTTAAATTCATTTCATTATAAATTAATCTTAATTTTTACACCAATATTTGCTGACTCTGTGATAGGTTCAAAATCTATATTTGGTTTAAAACTAAGTTCATCACTTACATTAAATTGCATCAAATGAGCGCTTACATTTGCTTCAAGTATATTAAGCATATAAGTTCCAATTATAAAAATAAATGACATATCTCTATATTTTTTGTGAAAATCCATACCAACTAGTAATTTTTCATCCTGAGGAATAAGATCTATATATTCATCATCTAAATATCCAGAAATTCTTCTTTTATAAGCATCTCTATATTTATTCATCTCTTTATTATTATAAGAATAACTATAAACTGCAGTTCCAATTGCAGCATATACTAATGGTACTTTCCAAGCATTGCCAGTATAAATTTGTCCTAATCCAGGCATTACAGCAGAATAAAATGCAGCTTTTGATGGAGTTAATGGATCATTAATTAAATCTAATTTTCTATTTCTTTTAACTTCTTCTTGACCGAAACAGAAATTGTTAAAAATCATTATAACAACTAAAAGAATAATTTTATTTAGTTCCATTAATTATGTTGATGATGCGATTTAATTCTTTTTGAGAAGAAAATGAAATAATTAGACTTCCTTTTCCATTATTATCAATCTTAACAGAAACAGGGGTTTTTAAATTTGATTGAACTTTTTCGGCTGCTGAGATTGCAAAAATTGGCTTATGCGATTTTACTGGATTATTATTAGTAGATTTTAATTTATTTGCCAAAGCCTCGGTGTCTCTAACAGAAAGTCCTTTTTTGACAATTTTTTCATAAATTGAAATTTGAGCTTTAATATCTTCAATACTAATCAATGCTCTCCCATGTCCCATAGAAATAAAGCCATCTCTTATTCCAGTTTGGATAATAGGATCAAGTTTTAATAGCCTAATATAATTTGTTATAGTAGACCTTTTTTTGCCAACCTTTTCACTTAAATCATCTTGAGTTAAATGAATTTCATCAATAAGTCGTTTATAGGATAGTGCAATTTCTATTGGATCTAAATCTTCTCTTTGAATATTTTCTACTAAAGCCATCTCCAAAGACTGTTGATCATTAATTTCTCTAACATAACATGGAATCGTTTTAAGATTAATTGATATTGCAGCCCTTAATCTTCTCTCGCCAGTTACAAGTTGAAAAGAATTATCATTGATTTTTTTAACTGTTATAGGCTGAATTAATCCAAGTTCCCTTATTGATATAGCTAATTCATTAATTTTTTCTTCGTTGAAATTTGTTCTTGGCTGAAAGGGGTTAGTGGAAATATAATTTAAAGGGATATTAACTATGTTCTTATCAGAATAATTCAATTGATTAGAATCATTCGTTGAAAACGAAGAATCATCATTTTGATCTAAGAGTGCAGAAAGCCCTTTTCCTAAAGCTTGTTTTTTTTTTGATTTAGCCATTATTTTTTTTATTCTTTTTAATAATTTCCCCTGCTAAAGAAAGATAGTTTTTTGCACCACGACTTGTTGCATCATATGAAATTATATCTTCCCCATAACTAGGAGCCTCACCTAGTCTAGTATTCCTTTGAATTATAGTTTTAAAAACCATTTTACCAAAATGTTTTTGGACTTCTTCTACAACCTGATTTGATAATCTTAATCTTGTGTCATACATGGTTAATAGTAAACCTTCAATATCGAGTTTATCATTATGTATTTTTTGAACACTTTTAATAGTATTTAGAAGTTTTCCAAGTCCTTCTAGGGCAAAATACTCACATTGAATAGGTATTATAACGGAATCAGCACTAACTAAAGCGTTTAAAGTAATTAGACCAAGTGATGGTGCGCAATCAATAATAACATAATCATAATCTTCTCTAATTTTAGTCAATGCCTTATCAAGCATATGCTCTCTTTTACTTTTATTTATAAGTTCAATTTCAGAAGCCACTAAATCAATATGAGATGGAATTATATCAAGGTTTGGGCTTTTAGTTTTAAAAATAGTCTCCTTTGCATTAATAGAATGCTCTAATAATCTATAGGTGCCTAATTTATTTGAATTAAATTCAACTCCTAAGCTGGATGTTGCATTAGCCTGAGGATCAGCATCTAATAAAAGAACTTTTTGTTCTAGAATTCCAAGTCCTGCAGCTAAGTTTACCGATGTTGTTGTTTTACCAACACCACCTTTTTGATTAGCGATTGCCAATATCTTACTCATCGGAAAATAATTGAAATCTAAAATACAATTATTTAAATCCTTTAAGGTTAATGATTAGTTAAGATTTGTTAACATTTTTTTCAATCTA
>TARA_B100000686_G_scaffold355332_1_pt1 | contig 17125 bp, 12 predicted proteins | sample TARA_B100000686 | Tara Oceans TARA_B100000686 (sample SAMEA2622733) | marine metagenome | biome: marine biome (ENVO:00000447); feature: marine epipelagic mixed layer (ENVO:xxxxxxxxx); material: "saline water (ENVO:00002010), including plankton (ENVO:xxxxxxxx)" | depth 150 m
ACAAAACCCTCTTCACCGGCATATTCCAGTGCGCGCCGTAGAGAATTAGGGACATGTGGTTCGAAGATAATCTCCGCTTCCATTTTGATATCCGTCATGTTTATTGCGTCCTCTTGGAGATGCTATACAATGTACACCGAAACTCTAATAAACAATGTGTCGGTGGTCTGATCTTAATTTCCGAACACTTGCTGAGAGCCGCAGATTACCTCATTGTAGCGCAAAATAAGTGATGGTGTTGAGGCGTTTTTTAATTTATATGAATATTCTGCATTGTAAAACGATGGGAGTTTAGGATTTGTAATGGTTTATCAAAAGAGAATTAAAAAATCGCCGCGTATTCAGTCTTTAGGGCGTGCGAATGCCATTTTGGATGTTATAGCAGGTGCAGATGAGACGGGTGTTAGTCTCAGTAGTATCAGCAAAGAGACGGGCCTAAATAAAACCACTGCATTTAATCTACTGGCATCGTTGGTTACTCTCCGTTTCGTCGATCAGGATAGGGTTTCGAGAAACTATCGGCTCGGGTTCCGGAACTTAGAGCTCGGACGGTTGGTCCAGCAGCGGTTGCACATTTCTAATCTTGCCAGGCCTGTCCTTGCAGATCTTTGCAGAAAAACTAATGAGACCGTGAACTTAGGATTACCTGACTTATATGATTTATTGGTGATTGATAGTTTAAGGGGTTCACAGATCCTACATGCTACGGCCACCGCTGGCTGGCGATCTCAGTACCACTGCACGGCATTGGGAAAGGCTTGTATGTCTCTATGGAATTCAACTATGCGACAGTCAGTCTATGATAATTGTGGTCTGCCTCGGCAAACTGCCAACACGATTACAGAAACCGAACTTCTCAATATAGAGCTAGACGGCTATAGAGACATGGGATATGCCATGGATATTGAAGAAAATGAAGTCGGCGTAAATGGTGTGGCAAGCTCAATTCGGGATGGTTTGGGTGAAATTTGTGCGGCGATTAGTGTTAGTGGCCCTGCAAATCGTTTGACCGAACAAACAATGACGGCTATTGCGCCAATGGTCGTCACTGCTGCTAGCCGAATCTCGGAAGCGATGGGTGACCAGGAAACAGGTCAATTTCGCCGTGCTTAAAAAATAACGATGTCATCAGCACCGGGTGTAGTAGGTACGAATATTTCGCCGGTAGGGTGGTGGTCAGCTTTGCGAGGATCTTTCTTGCGGTACGAGTGGCTGCGTGGTTACACCCTTTTGTCACCGGCGCTCATAGTGATGATTGGTGCGCTGGCTTTGCCAATATTTACTCTCGTTGTCTACAGCTTCTGGACAGCCGATTACATAAACATAGATAAGACCTTTACGCTCAACAACTATAAGACTTTTTTTGAAAAGTCGATGTATGGCGATTTGCTGCTGCGATCCATACGGATGTCGATAACGGTCACGAGTATAAATATCCTGTTAGCGTATCCGGTTGCTTATTTTCTGGCCTTCAGGGTTAAGAAAAATATCATGACGTGGTTGATTTTGATTAACCTTCCATTCTGGACGAGTTATCTGCTGCGTGTGCTGGCATGGAAAATCATGCTGGGGAACAATGGCGTGATTAATTCAACACTGCTTGAGCTTAGTTTTATACAGGCGCCGCTTGAATTTCTTTTGTACAGTCGCTTTGCAGTTGTATTGACTCTGGTTCATGCTTGGGCAGCGTTTGCCATATTACCGATCTATCTCTCACTTTCTAAGATAGATCGTTCGCTACTGGAAGCTTCATCTGACCTCGGTGAAAGTCCGGTCAGGACATTTTTTCGTGTAACGTTACCGTTATCTGCTCCTGGTGTGATTGCTGCCGCGGTGATCCAGTTCATCCCTACTGTAGGAGATTATATTACCCCTGTAATGGTTGGAGGACCGAGGGGAATGATGTTCGGACAGCTTATTGCTGCCCAATTTGGAGAGGCGAATAATTGGCCTCTGGGCTCGACACTAACAATAATTATGATGATGGCTATTACCGTCATCATCCTGACATTCATCTGGTTGGCACAGCGCGGTACGGTACAGCGTCGGGAAATGGAAATTGGGCAAACTCCGACTACAGAGGATAGTTCTGAAGAGCGCAAGTACGGATTACTGTTTTTTTACGTCGTGTTGTATCTTTTATTTCTCTACATACCATCACTCATGCTGCCTATCTTTTCCTTTAATGACAGTATCCAGATGGTGCTGCCCTTAAAAGACCTGACATTCAATTGGTATCTTCAGATCCCGACCCGACCCGGTTTGCTAGATGCATTAGGAAATAGTTTTAAACTGTCAATTCCGGTCGCGATTATTTCTACGACCCTGGCCACCATTGCGGCCAAGGGCCTTACACGATATCGATTCCCGGGAAGAAACGCAGCGTTAGGTTTTATTATGTTACCTATGGTGATGCCAGGAATTATTTTAGCTGTCGGATTGCTGGTACTTGCACTAGCAGTAAGTGTTCCCCTGTCCTTGTGGACTGTTGGCGTTGCCCATGTCGTAATGACCATGCCGTTTTCAACCCTTGTCATCATGTCGAGGTTGGAAGGTTTGGGCAAGAGTGTTGAGGAGTCAGCTCTCGACCTGGGTGAAAATGCCTGGATGACTTTCTGGCGTGTGACTTTCCCACTAATTCTTCCGGGGGTTGCGGCTTGCCTGATATTGTCATTCACTGCTTCGTTTGACGAATTCCTTTTTGCCTTATTTTTAGGAGGGAATGAGGTGACGTTGCCAGTTTATATGTGGACGCAAGTGCGGTTCCCCGACACATTGCCTACCGTACTCGCTCTGGGCACCTGCATATTTTTAGGTTCTGTTTTACTGATTGGCACTGCTGAATGGTTGAGAAGAAAGGGTATTGATTAGCAGTAGCAACATTGTTCATTTACACAGATTGACAAATAGGAATAGGAAAAATGGCACGACGTGGTGGTCGACGGCAAGGTGGTAGATCGGCGAATACGCGAAGAACCGCTAATATACTTTCGCAGTTGCCTTGGCAATTACCCAGCAATCAAGATGTTCCGACGGAACCGCTAAATGAAGAAGCGGTGCATGCGATTCATGACGGAGCGATGCGGGTGCTTGAAGAAGTTGGCATAGAATTTATCCACGAAGAAGCGAAGCAGTTACTTGCCAAAGCTGGATGCATCGTTGCACCGGATTCTGATAATGTTCGCATGGGGCGCGATTTTGTGATGGAGCAGGTACAAAAAACCCCGTCCACATTCAATATAACACCGAGAAATCCGGCGCGAAGTGTTGGAGTTGGTGCCAACAATATGCTTTTCGGTAATGTCGCGAGCCCGCCCAACTGTTCGGACTTGGATCGGGGTCGTCGCCCGGGAGACAGGCAGAGTTATCAGGATCTCCTCAAGCTGACTCAGTTTTTCAATTGTATGCACATGATCGTTGGGTATCCTGTTGAACCAGTGGATATTCATCCTTCGGTTCGCCATCTAGATTGCTTATTCGACAAGCTAACGCTCACTGACAAGGTTATTCATGCATATAGCCTTGGTAAGGAGCGAATTGAAGATGCCATGGAAATGGCAAGAATCGCTGCCGGTATTACCGATGAGGAGTTTGATGCAAGTCCACGAATGTTTACCAACATCAATTCCTCATCTCCTTTGAAACTCGATTACGTCATGCTTGATGGTCCGATGAGGTTAGCACGGCGCGGCCAGCCAGTGATTGTTACGCCATTTACTCTTTCCGGGGCGATGGCCCCGGTTACCATCGCTGGGGCTGTCATGCAGCAGACGGCTGAGGCGTTGGCGATGATAGTGTTGCTCCAGGTAATCAATCCAGGAACTCCGGTTGTATACGGTTCATTCACTTCCAATGTTGATATGAGTAGCGGTGCCCCAGCTTTCGGTACACCAGAATATTTGAGGGCTACCCAGATGTCAGGCCAGATGTCGCGTTTTTACGATTTGCCATTTCGAGCATCAAACGCTTGTGCCGCTAATTGCCCCGACTCCCAGTCGGCCTGGGAAAGCGCGTTTTCACTTTGGGCATGTGTATCTTCAGGGGTCAACATCGTTTATCACGGTGCGGGGTGGATGGAAGGCGGTTTATGTGCGAGTTATGAGAAATTTATAATCGATTGCGAAACTATTCAGCAAATTATCCAGTATATGCAACCAGCGACCGCAAACGAAGATGACCTTGCCTTTGACGCGATCCAGGAAGTGGGTCCGAATGGTAATTTCTTTAGTGCAACTCATACCATGGAACGTTACGAGAACGCATTCTACCAGCCGTTTCTTAGTGATTTGAGAAATTTTGAAACATGGGAAGAGGGCGGCAGTGTTACTACCCCGGAACGTGCCAATAAGTTGTGGAAACAGATCCTCGAAGAATACCAGGCACCACCGTTGGATGAGGCGATTCGCGAAGAGCTTGAAGCTTTCGTCGCACGTCGAAAGGAAGAAGGTGGCGCACCGACTGACTTTTGAGCAATAATTTTTTAGGTGTTTGCCTAATGTCTAAAGTTCGAAATCCAGATATTGTAGATCTGAAGATATGTCCCTAGGGGCGACGGCAATATAGCGAGCTAAACCTGGAAAAAACCCTACGCTTAATCCCCAGTCGGAATCGTATCCCCGTCCTAGGCCAAGGTCACTGCCATCACTACTTTTACCACCTTTACTTCCCCCTAATCTCAATATGCGTGTTTGGGGTTGGTCTGGGTCGATAGAGTTATAACGGTGAAAGTTCCCCATCTTTTCTGTGTTTTTACGGTTTCGTGCCTTTTCGAGGTAGGCAGAAAGGGTTTCTGTACCGCCAGAACGAATAATCATTACAGGGTTATCTATCAGGGTGTCGAACTCTTCATACCCACTATAGGTCTTTTTGGCAATGTCGAGATCCAATGCCACACCATATTGCATAGGTAACTGTTTAATGCCCTGATTAAATTCATCAAACTCATAAACAGGTATTTCAGAGCCATCGGGCAGGCGCCCGTGCAATAAGTTTTTAGCTTCCTGTTGGGTAATTTTGGCCGCATACTGCCCAGTCAATCCCTCGTCATTGAACCTGTCCAAATCAGACCTAAGGGTACGCTCAATTTTTTCCGGCTTACTAAATATGCCAGTGCCATGAATGGTGAGCACGACGTGATTGCCCTGGGGGGTTTTTATGACATTCTCTTCCGAATTAGCAGTGAAATAGGTATTCCAAATGATGTTGTCATATGCGGCATGCGTTTTTGCATGCAGTAATTGCGGCATTGAAGCGACAAAACCACTATCACCGGCGTATCGTAATGCTTGTCGCAAAGCCAATGTTCCGTATGAGTCAAAGAAAATCCTTGCCACCATACGAATATCTGTAGCGTTGGCCATAGTCAGTGGTGAGCATAACAGGCTGGCTCCTAACGAGCCGGTTGCCCCGATCATTTGTCGTCTGTTTATCCTATTATGCGCATGCTTCATAGTTCAAAATCCAAGTCACGTAAACTGGTGGAAACATCATGCTTTGCCACAGCTACATAGCGCCCCATCCCTACCATGTTGGCATCGCCGCCCAAGCCGTATTCATTATCATAGCCCCAACCCAAGTTTCCTGGTCCATCCGATTCACTGCCAGTGCCTCCTTTATTGCCGGCAAGAAAAGGAATACGGCACTGGGGCTCATCCGGGTCAATTCGGAGATAGGGATGCCAGTTACCCATGAGCTTTGTATCATGCCTGTCTCGGAATTTATCAAGATATGCGCCTAATGGCTCCACGCCACCGGCCCGGATAATCATATTTGGATCATTTTTTAGGACTGTAAATTTCTCATAACCCCTTTTTGATTTTTTAGCTAGGTTATAGTCGAGAATAACGCCGTAACGGATCGGTAAATCCGAAACGCCCCCCTTAAATTCATCAAACGAATAAATCGGGATTTCAGTACCATCTGGGAGCTTGCCTTCCAGGACATTATAAGCTTCCTGAGTGGTTATTCTGGCTGCTCCCTGCCCTGTAATTCCTTCGCTATTTGTGCGGTCCATGTCCGCATGATAGCTGCGTTCCAATCGTGATGGTTTCGCAAATATACCGCCTCCATGGACAGCAACGATCACTCGATTACCCTGTCGTGTGGTAACAACACTCTCTTCGGAATTCGCGGTAAACCAGGTGTTCCAGATAATGTTGTGATAGGGAGCATTGGCACGGGCATGCAACAATTGCGGCATTGAAGCGACAAACCCTTCATCCCCAGCATAATTTAGTGCGCGCTGCAGAGCTGTGGGCATATGAGGATCGAAAAAGATTTCTGCTTGCATTCGGATTTCAGCCGCCGCAACTATTGAATGCATTTGGGTGGCCACCAGTCCAACTGAGCCGATTGTTTGTAACATTTCACGGCGGGTAAATTTGTTCTTCCGCATTGTATGCATTGATTCCTAACGAAAACGATCGCAAAAGTATTCGAATTCCTCTTAGATACTAAATGAATACTAAAGGTAAGAAAAACCCCGCTTAAAGCGGGGTTTTCTTTGTACTTATAACAGGACTTCTGTTTAGTCGCCCCAATCAACCCGGAATCGTAATCCAAATTCCCGAGGACGCATGGTCCATACTTGGTGAGCACGCTCATACTGTCCTGCATGTCCCCATTGCCAGCCGGAACCACCCTGATAAATCTCTGGTCTTTCATCGGTGAGGTTGTTGACATAGAGGTCAAGCTGCCAACCTTCTGGTGACCGGAGACCAATTCTAGCATCAGCGACCGTGTATGCGTCATTGGTAAACTGCGGGTAGAAACAGCTTTCGTCACATGGCTGCAGTTTACTAACTTGTTCACCTGAGTAAGACATCTGTCCTCGGACAAACATTTCACCACCCGCGACTAGTTGTGTTGGCCAAGTGTAGGTGGCCCATAATGATCCTTGGAATTTCGGGTTGTTAGGTGTCCGCATACCTTTTTCAAGGCCCGATTTTTCATCAGTTGTGTCGAGCTCTGCTTCGATCCACTGCGCGTTACCGGAAACAACCCAGCCGTCAGCCGGAACCCAGTCCACTTCTGCCTGCACACCTTGTATATGTGCATCCCCAACGTTACCTACAAGTGACACCCAGGGTAGTTCACCCTCTGTCGGGCATTCTGGCCACGGATCGCTTGTTACTACGCACGTACCGGAACTCGGGTCGACTGCCTGGTGAATATAATCATTCCAGGACATGTAGAACCCGGTGACGTTGAGCTGCAGCGAGTCATCTGCCCATCGACTTCTTAAACCAACTTCATAGTTAGCGAGCTCATCGGGCTCCCAGTTCTGGCCCCAGAGCGTTCGACTCCAGTCAGTATTCTTGTTAGCTCGGTTGACACCGCCTGGTCGGAAACCAACGCTGTAACTCGCATACACCATCTTGTCATCATCGATGGTCCACTTGACAGCAGCCTTTGGAACAAACTCGCTAAGTTCCGCGTACTGGGGCAACTCATTACCCTGCCATCGATTTTGGATGTATCCGCCAGTTTGACGGCCGTCAGGGCCGGTGTGGCCCGCTAGCATTTTGACATAGGTTTTGGTGTTGTCTTGCTCGAACCAGCGACCGCCAAGTGTCACATCGACGCTATCAGTCATGTGCCATGTCATTTCACCGAACACGGCTTTCATTCCCCAGTCTGTAGCATCACGGGAATCCCAGTAGTGGTCAGCATTTTGTAACGCGCTCAAAACAGCCGTCGCACCACCTGCGGTTCCTAGGATTGCGGAGCTTCCACCACTGCCGCAAGTCCAGCCACCTGCTCCTGGCCAGGCACCGGTTGCACAGTCCTGCATGAAGTTATATGACATGGACTGGTTAAACGGTACGTCGTCACTGGCCATCCAGACGGAGTTCCAGTTATCTGATGAATCTTCATAGTAGAGGCCCGCTAACCAGCTAAATGTCTCGCCTTCATGGGAAAGCCGGATTTCCTGTGTGAACCTATCCTGCCATTCAGGGCCATATCCGACACCGTTTAGATCAGGTAACTGCGTGTTGTCGCCGGACGGGTTCACGGCCGGGAATACACAATAGACTGGTGCATACACAGCTCTGCCGGTCTGTTGATTTTCCCACAACCAATAGTAGAAATAACCGTAACTTGGGGCGCCCAAATCAGCCCATGCTCCTTTATCCGTACAGTAATTTCGAGTCATGTAGTACTTGTAGTACATCGTGTTGTCGACTTTGAATGTACGCTGGTTTTCGTAAAAACTTGTCGCTGATACTAACTGCGCGAAGCCGAGGTCAGCCTCGATCGTTAGTGACGCCATATTCCAGTCTGAGTGTGACTCATTCTTAACAAAGCCTATTGTCTCAAGGTCTCCAACGTAGGGGTTATAGTGAGAGCTACCCTGTGAATTGGTCTCACCATCATGATAGGCCAATGTCGCTGCGAAACTGTCACCAACCTCCCAGCGTGCGGAGATTCTGAAGTTGTCTATATCTGCCCTGTTCCAGTTTTCCTCGGCGGTGCTTGCATTGTCCCCTTGACCCCATTCTAGGCGGGAGCATCCCCAGCTACGTGCTCCGCCGCCATTGGCACAGTTTTCTGCCGCTGTCTGGCCGATCCAGGTATCAGGTTGATTACCGAGAACGTTGTCTACATAGCCACCATCCCTAGCCGACTGAGCAGCTATTCGAATCGCGAATGTGTCTTCGATAAGGGGTAAGTTCAGCACGCCAGTAATACTGTGACTGGCGTCGCTAGTGTGGCCGGTCTTAATTTGTGAATCGAGACTAGCAGAGAACGCTGAGGTATCAGGCTTGTTAGTAATTACTCGGAGCGTTCCGGATTGGGCTGCCGCACCAAATAATGTGCCTTGTGGTCCGGACAAGGCTTCTACTCGTGAGACGTCCATCATACGAATATCAGGGGAGGCACCATTAGTGGCTGTGATCGGTATTTCGTCTAAGTAGACTGATGCGCTGGAGGTAGCAGTAAAGCTGCCAGTGGTCGTGTTAACCCCACGGAACACTACAAAGTTGTCGCCACCGGTATTGAAATTGATCCAGTTAACCGATGGTACGAACCGCGTATAGTCTTCTGTATTTAGGGCACCCATTTCCAGAAGCATAGATTCTGGCATCGCCTGGATACTACCGGCGACATCTTGCAGATTCGCCTCTCGTTTCGTTGCCGTAACGATAATCTCTTCAAGCGTAAGGCCATCGCCGTCGTCTTGGGCTAATGCTGCTCCGGGCGGCACGAGCGCGGTAGATACAGCGGCTGCAATTGGACTAATGGAATTGGGTTTTGTGTGGCTCATCTTTTGCTCCCCTTTGAGTGATGAACAAAACAGTATAAAAATCGGGCGATTACGACCCTAATATAAGCATGAAGTCCATCTAATTTCAAACACAGATGATAGAAGTTCTATATTATAGAATCACTGCGTCAGTTACTAATCAACTTGTGCTCTAAGTTATTGGTTTTAATAAAGAGGACCGTTCTACATTATATAGTTCGTATATTGTTACTTAGTGGACAAAGGGCCTTAACTGAATCGAATGGGACGTTCGCGCTTAGGCAGCTTTTCTAGTACTGGTTCAAGAGTTTCTATCAGGTCCCCTAAATGGGATTCATAATGACGCCAGGTATTGACGGAAGTTTTATATATAGGTTTCCTCACCTGCTCCGAACTTGCTGATTTCACTGAGCGGTCGGTTTCATAAAATCTGACGCACGATTCCTCCCAATCTAGTTCGCAATAGTCGAGGATTCGACGTACCTGTCCCTCGAGATCGGCGACCACTTCTTCATAATGAACATCCAGTATCTTACCGGGAAGCACTGTATGCCAATGATCCATAATCCTTTGGTATTGGACATAGTATTCACCAAGTTCGACAAGGTCATAGGTGAACGGTTGACCCGAAGCAAACAATTGTTTATAGCTGCCATAACAACTATCTAATGGATGGCGCCGGGCATTGATGAATTTAGCGTTGGGTAAAATGAGGCTAGTTACTCCCACGTGGATGAAGTTGTTGGGGTTCTTATCCGTAAAAAACGGCCGGTCACCCCGATGGTGGCTCGCACGCTCAATATACTCCTCCCCAAGTTTCCGATAGTCGTCCGTTTCCAGGTCTTTAACGGATATCGGATAGCGAGTCGCCGGAGTTGTAAGGGTTGGATTGGATCGAATCGTTCTGCCTAATTCAGCTAGTTCGTGGGTTCCATCGACTAGGGAGTGACTGGAGAGTATTTGTTCTAACAAAGTAGAGCCTGAACGGGGCAGTCCAATAATAAAAATCGGTGCCGGGTCCGGATTGCCATGACCATCATGCTCTTCAAAAAATTGTTGTGTGAAAACCTGCAACGACAGGTCCACTTTTTCTTCATTTTCTACACGATCATAAAATTCCGTTTCTCTCCGGAGTTTGTTGCACGCATCAATAAACTCAAAAGAGCGGTCATATTCCTTCCGGCCCTCAAATTCCAGACCAAGGGCGTTATTCAGCTGGACTATTCCCTCTGGCGTTATGCGCTCATCCTCCAGAAGAGACAGCATCGTATCGACCTCGTCGTCTTCAAACCGAAATGTTTTGAGATTTGCCAGATTCCAGTAGGCTTCCGCGTACAAGGGATTCACTTCTATACTTTTTTTGTACGCGGAGATTGCACCTGGTTGATCGCCAAATGCGCGACACGCATTTCCTTTACCACACATGGCCCCGACATGATTAGGCTCTATTTCTATTGCTTTATCGTAATAGCCGATTGCCTCTTCATGTTTTCCTGAGGCCGCAGTCCCGGCAGCGAGCCAGATATAGCCATCGAACGAGTGAGGTTTCAATTTGATTAGCGTGTTCGCACTCTGGATAACATCATCGTAATTCTCTTGCTCTAGTTGCACCCCGCAGAGATCGTTCCAGGCTCGACTATATCCTGGCGATACCTTAACCGCCTGTCGCAGGAATTTTTCGGCTTCCGCAAACTGTTTTTGTTTTATTCCGAGCTGTGCCCATAAGCGCATCGCAGTAACATTATCGGGATGTCGAGTGAGAATCTGACGGTAGATTTGTTCAGCTTCTGCAAATTTTTCTTCCTTTTCCAATTCAACAGCTTTAGCAATATCCTTATTATCCTGATCGAGCTCCATAAACTCTTCTTTTAGTTTCTGGGCGTCATTTGTCTTACCCAGATGCAAAAATACTTGTCCCAACTTGATACGAGACCTTTGCAGGCTGGGGTCCAGCTTCAGAGCCATTTGGAAGGCATCTACCGCATCAGGTAAATTACCCTGCGCCATTAATAGTTCGCCGTTAACCTCATGTGGGCGTGCAAATTGTGGATATAACGACATCGCTTTTTTGATTCGGCTATTTGCATCATCAAACTTTTTTAGAGTTGTTAGTGCTTTTCCTGATAGACACAGTACGTTGGCATCATTTGGCTGGGCGGCCAGCATATCTGCACAGATAGCCTCAGCGGACTCTGCCTGATCGCTCTGCAAAAGTTTTTGCGCTTCCTGAAAACGTTGTGCTATTTCCTGGGAAATTGTCGTTCTCCAAATTGCTTAAAATAGACTAGTTAATTTGTCCGCACACCAGACGCGTCAATTGCAGCAGGGATATCTTCAAGTTTCCCCATGGTCAAAAGGTTTGCGCCTGATATACCAGGGATAGTCCTGGATTCGCGTAACATCTCAGCACATATTGTTACACCCTCAGACTCGGGGTTGGAAGCTTGATCCATTCGCTCGATAACAAAATCTGGTACCAGCGCGCCTTTGATATTGTCGCGCATCCAGCGGGCCACATCGGCTGATGGTAAGGGCGACAAGGAGACTATGAAGTTGACACTGTGCGTTAGCTTAGATGCAACGATTTGGCTCATATATTTTCTTAGAACTTCCATATCGAAACAAATCTGTAATTGTATAAAGTTGCTGCCCGCCTCACATTTTCTGATGAGATTTTTTGGTACCCAGTTAAGATCTGGCTCAAATATTTCTGCATTAGCCCCGATATGAAAATCGGAGACGACCGATGAATTCGTATCTTCTTTTAAACTATTTATATAAGCCATGAATTCCAATGCAGTCGTATCAAATACATTTTTTATTCCGACCTTGGGACTTTTTAGAATCTTTGTACCTCGGCGGATTAGCACGCTTGTAACACCAAGTGCAGTAGCCCCCATAAAATCTTTTTCCAGAGCGATGCGATTCCGGTCACGACAATTCATGTGAACGATTGGGTCTATACCTTGCTGGATCAAAAGAGCTGCCGTGGCAATCGCACCGATCGGTTCCTGGATACTGTCGGTGACCTGCACTCCATCTACGGCGGACTTTAGGATTGCCGCTTGTTTAAGCAAAGTGCTTGGGTCGGAAACATCGGCCATATTTAAATGGGCCGTGACCACAAAGTCTTTGGTTTTAAGGGAATCTTTAAAAGTCATTCTAGGCTCAAGACTTTGGATAATCCTGCATGCCGACCATACGTTTTAGCCAGATGTCATGTGGTGGCAGTTTGTCGCCAGCGGTGTTAACAGTATCAAGAACCCTTTTATGTACCGCAGGACGTGGGCGGTTTTTACCGAACCATTCGTCACATTCATCGCGGAGAAAGTCCATTCCGTAGAGGATTGCCTCGTAACTATGGTGATTCCACAAACGCCCGGTATCCACGGGTGTTCTTTGGTCAGAGGAGGCATCTCCGAAGGCACTCGGGCTCTCTGGCTGTCCGGGGAAAAAAGGATCAATAAAATCAGATATGGAAGGAGGCTTGATTTTCCAGTAGTCCAGTTTTGACTGAAGTCGCGTATTGACCCGACCTGGCTGGCCTACCTCACGCCAGAAATCGGTATCAGTTCGATTTGTCAGGCAGTAGTGCATGTTAATGAAGTCAAGAATTTCGTAATACCGGTTTTGTATAAGTCGGTTGAACCGGAAGGCGAGGGGCTCCATATCGTCGCCGTAAGGAAAATGTTCTACAAGGAGCTCGGCTGCAAGTTCGTTTAAGTAAAGTCCTGTTGATTCCAGGGGCTCGAGAAAACCACCTGAGAGGCCTATCGCGATGCAATTTTTAAACCATGCTCTTTCCCGCATGCCGACTTTAAATTTGACTAGGCGGGTATCGAGGTTTTTTGCATGCGGACCCTCATATGCATGCAATTCACGTTCAGCATCATTCTCGCTGATAAAGGCGCTCGAATGCACATAACCAATGCCGCGCCTATTTTGTAACGGAATATCCCAAACCCATCCTGCGGATAGGGCAGTTGCCATCGTGTGGGGACGGATAGCACCCGAATAATAAGTTTCATAGGGAACGGGCATCACCACCGCACGATCACATAGTAACCATTCAGAAAAGTCGATCCAATCTACCCCAAGTTTTTTTTCTATGAGTAGAGAAGCAAAGCCGGTGCAGTCGATAAAAAGATCAGCATTTAGGTTTTTCCCGCCCTCAGTCACGATTTCTGTGATGCTGCCGGTTTCCGTGATCCGCACATCAACAACATTTTCCAAATAGTGTGTAACACCACGGGCGGTAGAGAAGTCGCGTAAATAGTCGGCATATTTTAGTGCATTCATGTGAAATGCATAACCGACAGGTATCCCCAGGTTGGTGTCTTCGAGGACTTTTGGTGCGAGGCCCATCTCACACAGGACCGGTTGTGCTGAAATCGTGTTCATAAAAGGGACTGAACGATCACTCATGAGCCACCGTCGTCCGGAGTTATCGTTAGGACCACCACCAAAGCGGCTAAATGGGTGATGGTAAAATTTGTTTTTATTATCTAACCAATTCACAAAGCGAATTGACGCCTTAAAGGTCGCGTCTGTTGCTTTCATGAACTCGAGTTCGTTGATGCCGATGGTAGCAAGAGTACGGTTAATATTTGGAACTGTGGCTTCGCCAACGCCGATGCGAGGGACATCAGGTGACTCAATCAGGCTCACATCTACGAGCTTTTGATTGCCAGGATTAAGGGCCGCATTCAGATAAGCCGCTGCTGTCCAGCCTGCTGAACCACCGCCAACGACGAGAACCTGCTTTCTGCGCATATGTTACAACTCTAATTTGAGATAGCCAGTTTTTCAGGCGGGATTCTAAAAGCAATATCGGCAGATCCGACACTGAGATCTTCAGGGCGGGTACGTTCTGAGTCAGTCGCTAGGGGGCCGGGCGGCATATAGTCAAAGATAAATGTAATCCGTCCTTCAGCTCCCTTGTTTACTACACTGTGTTGTTTTTGGTTGTTAACTTCATAGGCTTGCCCTGGCTGTAGCTGGTATGGCCGGCCATTAATAGTAAACCAGACCTTTGGGTTGGTCGTAATAGGCACATGGATACGGTGTGCGCAGTGAAAAGACTGATGTATGTCATTGTGAGCTTTGATATTGGCCCCAGCAACCAGATTTGCAACAACTGCCCGAATAACTTCCCCGCCTCCCGGATAATGGTTTGTGATGATTTTCTGCATCACAGGCATGGCTGTGCCTATTAGCCTCTGCCAACCAGGTCCTCTGGTGGAAGCCCCATACGGCCAGTTATTATCATCTAATGCGATCAGCACAATCGACCGGGTCCGGTCATGCACATAGAATGACTCTTGTCGGGATTTATCTTCATCCCAGGCTATGTCTTCCTGTTCAAGGACCGCATCCCGCAAAGTGTCTGCATCGACTGGCCCAAGTTCCCTCAGTGGTATGTTGATATCCATTTTTATAATGAGTATGAGATAGTCTAGGAATCTTAACGCGCTAGGACGGGTTGCACAAAACGTGAGCGATAATTCACATAACCGACTTGCTTTAAACGACGCACGTTTCACCCTGGCTAATGGTAGGACGCGCCCGGAATTTATGCTGATCGGCGCAATGAAGTGCGGCAGTACATCCTTTGCAAGATACCTATCCGCGCATCCTCAAGTAAAATTATCAGGGCCTAAGGAGCCCCACTATTGGTCTTGGAACAGGTACCCTGCTAGGTACCAGAATTTTTTCGTCAACGAAAAGCCCATTTTAAACCCGGCGCCCGGGCAGTGCGTAAGTGGTGAATTCTCGACCTCTTCGTTAATTCATCCGCTGGTACCACGCAGAGTTAAAGCGAATCTTCCAGACCTGAAAATTTTCATTCTTTTAAGGAATCCGGTAGATCGCGCCTATTCACATTTTATGATGTCGCAGAGAGCAGGGTTAGAGGATGAGTGCACATTTGAGGAAATCGTTCTGCGGGAAATCGAGGAGATACCAAGGCTACTTGAGGCGCATGAGAGAGGTTTTCTGGATATCGAGGGAGACTCAAAATCATGTTATTCAGCCATTGATGGCAAGCGAATCTGCGTTGCTAAACATATAATAGGACTGCCACAGCATAGAATTCGTGATGACCTAGATTTGAGAGATTTTTATTATCAAAGTTATATGTTCCGCTCACTTTATTGTGACCAGGTGCATCGCTGGCTGCGCCTGTTTCCGCGCAGACAGCTAATGATTATCCAGTCTGAACAATTCTTTGAGCGTAAGGTCGAAACAATGAATCAAGTCGCCGAATTTCTAGGGTTAGAATTTTTCAAATTTGAAACAGCACCTCAACTTCAGCGTAGTTGGGATGCCGGGGTTAGGGATGCCTCTAGGCTTCCCCAACCGTATGCCGCAATAGACACTGGCCTGCGAAAAACGCTGGCACAATTCTTTGACCCCTATAATAAAAAGCTCTATAGGTTGCTCGGGGAAGACTTCGGATGGAGCTGAAGGCTCTGTAGATTGCAGATTGAGACGATTTATGCGATACGTTCGCCGGCAGTCACGTTATAGCACCTGAAATGATAAATTCAAGATGACCATCCAATTGCCAAAATTCGTTGTAACAACTGTGGTACGCGGTAGCGATAGGACTGGTAGCCAAGGTGGCGTATTTGTATTGGATTTTGAAAAACAGGAAATCGACCAGCCCTTTGACTTGAATGCTAGTGATATAGAGTTCGATGAAATGAGCGGCGACCGGGGTCTACGCGGTATTGCATTTAGTGATGGAGATATTCTTATTGCCTCCAGCGATGTGCTTTTTCGATATGACCGAAGTTTTAAAATTAAAACATTCAGTAAAAACCATTACCTGGATGATTGTCATGAGATTTGTGTATATGAGCAGACAGTTTTTTTGACATCCCCGGGGTTTGATAGCCTGTTGGCATTTGATTTAGACAAAAAAGAGTATGTTTGGGGATTTCATTTGACACGACAATACGATCAGTGGGCAGGACACACATTTGATCCGGGGACGGATAAAGGTCCACTGCCAGTGAATGATTACCATATTAATATGGTTCATGTAGATGACACTGGTATTTATCTTAGTGGTCTCCGGACTAAGGCTCTATTGCATATAAACAATAAAATGGAAGTATCCAAGATATGCTCTTTACCGTCCGGGGCTCATAACGCCCGGCCATATCGGGAAGGAATATTATTTAATGACACCGAAAGTGATTGTGTCCGTTATGTCGGGCGAGATGGGGAAGACGTGGCATTCAAGGTTGCTACTTTCGACGAAAAAGATCTTCAGTTTTTACAGGCTGACAAATCGCATGTTGTGCGCCAGGGCTTCGCGCGCGGTCTATGTACTGTCGGTGATCGATTGGTTGCTGGTGGCTCATCACCAGCAACCATCAGTCTCTACGATGTTGAAAGTAAACAGAAGATAGGTTCTGTTAATCTAACTATGGATGTTCGGGCCGCTATACACGGGCTTGAGCCCTGGTCGTTTGCGGATTGAAGTTAGGCCCTACGTATGGATTTTTGTTTTTGCAGTGAATTAATACTTTAAAAATGATAGTCACAAATCATTTTGTCTATATTCATGTTTCGCGTACCGGAGGCACCTTTTTAAATACGCTGATCCTCAAGCATGTGCCCGGTGCAAGGATGCTGCAGTATCATGGGCATCTCAAAGATTTGCCCGATGAATTCGCACATCTTCCTGTTATAGGTTTTGTCCGAAACCCCTTTGATTGGTATGTGTCGATGTTCTTTGATTACCGGCGCAAACAGCAATATGTCTTTGAAACCCTTTCTGATGAGGGTGCGCTCGGCTTCAAGGAGACTGTCAGCAGATTTTTGCGGCTTGGAGATAAGAGTGATCAGAGTAATAGATTACTCGAGCAG
>TARA_B100000686_G_scaffold350259_1_pt1 | contig 17102 bp, 13 predicted proteins | sample TARA_B100000686 | Tara Oceans TARA_B100000686 (sample SAMEA2622733) | marine metagenome | biome: marine biome (ENVO:00000447); feature: marine epipelagic mixed layer (ENVO:xxxxxxxxx); material: "saline water (ENVO:00002010), including plankton (ENVO:xxxxxxxx)" | depth 150 m
CACATTTGATAATCAGGGAGGTTTTGCATTTCTTGATAGTTGCGGGGTGTGTGATGATGATCCGTCAAATGACTGCATAAAAGACTGTTCCGGTCAGTGGGGAGGTGGGAATATCTGCGGATGCACCGATAGCTCTGCAACTAACTATTCAAATACTGCTACCTATGATGATGGAAACTGTGAATACTAAAACTCGTCTATATTCTATTATTGCAGTCTTCATGAAATCAGGTTCTTTGTCATATAATGCTTTCCGAAAATATTTTATTTGTGAATATAGGTGTAAATTTTAGTACCATAAATAAAAATAGGGAGTATTTATGAATTTACAATTGATTTTTCGAATTGCCGGAGGGATCATGTTGATAAACGGATTAAGTTTTATTATCATCACTGATACATTTCTAGGGATGGCCGGTATGGATGTTACTCCACCACTGGTAACGATGGCGCAGGCTATGGGAACATCGCTCATTGCGATTGGTATACTGGCAGTTCGCACACCCGATATTGCTGGTGAAGCTATATATGATTACGGGCAATTATTCGCGGTAATAAGTGTTTTATGGGTATTGCTTATTGGATATCACGCTGCAACAGGACAGGCATCCGGTCCTCCCGTATACGGAAACCTGCTAATTAATATCGTTCTTGCAGGATCGTTTTTCGTATTCAGTAAAAAGTAATACATTATCCCGCCCCCCACTTTTTGAAGGGCTTCACAGTTACCTGAATCCAAAAGATGGCTTCATAGTAAGGGTTGAGATATTCCTTTAAAAATCGTTTTATCCTTGCATAAGTAAAATAAAAAAGGATCATGATTTTTATGTTTATAGGATGGATTGTAGATTAGTATGCAAGAATTATTATGAAAAAAATATTTTTATATTTTATTTCGATCAGTTATCTGCTGTTTGGGCAAAATTCAAGCAACAACAATACTCCTGATCCTTTATCTGAGACACCGTTGTATCCGATTCCATCAGAAATGACCTTTGAAGAATATCGGGATATGAATAGAAGACTTTCGCAGGCCTTTCTATGGTCATCTATTCCTATACCGGGCATTACTCATTATTATGCTGGAGAAAAGAAAAAAGCAAAAAGATTATTCTATATCGGTATGGGCGGTTTAGCATGTATTGTGGGAGGTGCACTATCCATGGATGAAGGTACCTGGCCGGAATACAATTCAAATATTCATGTTATTCATAATCAGGGAACCGATAATGAAAAATGGTATGAGAGGATACCAACGCGGATGGAAGGTGACATTATACATTATGAACTAAAAGAAATCCGGAAGGAACAGGATGAAGGTGGAGGAGGATTAATATTTCTGGGTATTGCTGTAATTGTCGGTGATTTAATTTATGATAGACTGAAAGGTTTCAGATTAATTGAAGAAAAAAGGGACAGAGTTCGTTATAAATACGGACAACAGATTAAATATTCATATATACCGACTCTTTATTTATCAGGCGGTCAATATCAAATTGGAATGAAATTTTCTTTGGGTCTATATTAGTGAAATAAATATTAATTAAACTCCTGTTAGCCGGGGTTTTTTAATTTTTATATGGTGGGTAGATTTGATAATGAAAGAATTCATTTCAGATGAAAATTTCTATGAGATACAGCAGTTCAGGCAAATATGGATTTGGCTCATTATTCTATTGGTATTGATTACACTTGTGGGTCCCATTCTAATTTGGGCAGTATCCATATTGGTAAGTTTTATATTAATTTCAACTGGTATTGGTTTTATTTTACTGTTCTGGGTGAAGTAACTTACAAACTCTTGAGACACGATGTTTTTTGTTTAAAATATGGTTGGTAGATTTCAATAGAATCAAAGGAATAATATGTCAGAAATAATTATTAATCAATCCGTAGCAATTTTATGTGATGGGAACAATATTGAAAGAAGCATCCATGAGATGTCCAAATCGACAAAAGCTATGATTAACTTTGATAAACTTATACCTAAACTCTTAAACGGCAGAGGATTGAACAGATTAATTTATTTTCGAGAAGGTAAATCCATTTCCGAAAAATTTGCTGAAAGGTTGCATGAGAATTTTTACGGATCTGTAATCTCATGCCATAAATCAGCCGATATCCCCCTATCTATTAAAGCAACCCAATTAGCTTCTAAGGTAGATACAATCATTATTATGTCAGGTGATTCAGATTTTGTAGAACTGGTTACTCATCTAAAAGCAGAAGGTGTCAGAGTTGAGATTGCTTCCATAAAAAAAACTACGGCTAAAATACTTTTAGATAAGGCTGATCATTACCATGAAATAATAAGCGATGACTGGTTTATCTATAAAAGTTCAAAAAGATCTACAAATTCAAAAAATAAATATTAATGCTGATTAAACTGTAATCATAAATATCAGGATAATGATGGTTTTTAATTTTTTTTAGGATGGGTAGATTTAATTTATCAAAAAGGTAAAAGAATGAAATATCTAAGTATTATTTTAGCTTTATGTTTAATCCTATTTAACTCATGTGTAAATGTAAAACAATTCATTGATGTTGACGATATGTTGACAATAAAACCTGGATCTACGAAAGATGAAGTATATAAAAGTATAGGAAAGCCTAGTATGGTGCGTGCCGGATTGAAGCTAAAAAATGGTGATATTCATGAAGTATGGGTCTACAATGTGAAAAAGAATTTGACCAAACAAGTATTTGACTATAACAGGCTCCTTCCGGCCTTTGTCCTTCCTGGAATAAAGCCGAAAAAGGATTTTAAAGGTAATGGATGGAGCGGAAATACTCTTTATGGTTTTATGTTTGTTAATGATAATCTGTATAAGTGGGGTTTTCTGGGTGATGACTGGCCTGATTTTGATAAAGTTGAAGGAGACTATCTTTCACCGAATGTACCCAAAAATGCAGGTGGAATTAGCAGTTCTGTTTCTTCAATAGGGGGAAGCTTTTTATCAAAAATCCCTATTTTAGGAAGGCTATTTAACTGATTTGCAAAATCTTAGGAAGTAGGCATTATCGCGTAGAGACCCTAGTTGCATGGGGTTTATTGTTATAGTTAGATTTCTCGCATTTTAAAGGGTATTTAATAGAATGAATAAAGTCTATAATAATATTGTCGTCGCAATGCTAGGGGATGGAAACGAAATCGATGTAGTCCATCATGCCTACCAACTATCAAAAAACCTTCAATGTAATTTAAAAGCTATCCATGTAAACAACAGACATGCAGGCGAAATAAGTATGATGATGGACACTCCCAAAGTGATTAATAGAGATATTATTAAAGAACAATTGTCAGAATATCTTGGTAATAATATTGCAGATACGGTTCAAATCACCATTGGTAAAAGGGACAACATCGCTAAATCCCTCCAGAAGCATACAGAAGATTCAGATCTACTGGTGGTTGGGCACAGAAAAATGGGTCCATTTAAGGCACTCCTTGCGGACTCCGTTTTTGGAGGTATTACAAACATGGTCTCATGTCCGGTTTTGGTAGTCCAAAAAAATTAGATTATTCAATCAACCATTCTTTCATCATTATGCATTCTTAAATAATATTTTAATGTTAATTATGGCAGTTTGCTTATGAAACAATTTATTGCAATGAACAGATTTAAGATTGCAATCGGAAGAGAAACTGATTTCGAGGATATTTGGAAAAACAGGGAAACCCATCTCGATGAAGTAGAAGGGTTTCAAAAATTTAATTTATTGAAAGGTTCTTCCAGTGAAGAGTATACATTGTATACATCACACAGTGTATGGAGGTCTAAATCTGATTTTGAAAACTGGAAACGATCTGAATCTTTTAGAAAGGCTCATAGCGGAGGTGGGCAACATCATGGAATTTACCTAAGCCATCCCGAATTTGAAGGATTTGAAGTAATACTTTAACTAAATATTCCCTTTCTATTTTTAATACTATATTGAATTAATATTTAGCAACTGTTACTGGGTCCCTTTTATGGTTGACAGAATGTTTATGGAGTGTTAGCTCTTTTTTCTGATATAATAGTCTATCATCTATATAAAACTATACGTGACTACCTGAGTTTTTTTATTATAATCAGGATAGTTAGATTTTCGTGAGCAAAACTAATTAATAGAGAGGGGAATAATATGGATATCAATCTGGCAATGTTAATTATAGGTTCCGTACTGATAATTGTAGGAATTGTAAAAAATGCTGTCCCTGTCAAGTTTAATGAAGGAATATTCGGAAAACTTGAAGGTGAAGCAGAAAATATTGCGGCATCTATGAGAACTATCATTGGATCATTGTTTATAGGCATGGGGGTTATTGCCCTGTTAAACAGAAATATTCATAGCAATGAAGGTTCAAAAGCACTGGTTTTTTCTATTGGAGTCGGTTTAATAATATTTTTACTTACAATTCTGCTTTCATATGCCAGGAAATTCTCAAAAGACATTCCTGTACCACCGTTTATCATTGTAGGGGTATTGATAGTAATTGCTTTTTATTCTTCCATAGGATCGCAAGGTTCCGGTAATAGTGAAAATACACTGGACGCTGTCAAACTAGATCCGGAGCACTATACAGTGGAGCTGGAAAATGACAAGGTACGTGTACTGAGAATTAAATACGGCCCTGGGGAGAAATCAGTTATGCATGATCACTCTGAAGGTGTAGTGGTATTTCTCAATGATCAGGAAGCGAAATTTACCCTCGGGAATGGTGAAACAGTTAATGTAAGTTCAGAAGCAGGGGAAGTAATCTGGGCAAACCCGGTGAGACACCAACCGGAAAATATTGGAAGTGAATTAGCGGAAGTAATACAGATAGAACTAAAATAAGAAAATTTTTACACTCTTGGATCTATTTTTTTTCAATAAATAATAATTTGAAAATATTTTGCGGGAAGTTAAAATTTAGTACGCTACCCCTATTTTAATTAAATAGTTAAATTCGATTTCAAATAATAACTTTATAGGAGAGTTCTTCATGAGCAGATCATTTTATATTTTATCTCTATTTACAATATTTAATTTTAATCTATTGTTTTCTTTCCAACCACAAAACACAGCAGAGCTGCAGACAGCGGTGGATTTATGGGTTTCGGACAATGCATCCGCTTTAGCTACCTATGGGGAGATCAATACCTGGGATGTATCCCTGATTACATATATGCAATCCCTTTTCAAGGATAAAACTACATTTAATAGTGATATTAGCAACTGGGATGTGTCTAATGTAACGAGGATGTCTGGTATGTTTTGGCTAGCTGACAGTTTTAATCAGGATATTTCAGGCTGGAATGTGTCCAGTGTAACAAATATGATGAGTATGTTTGAGGAAGCATCCAGTTTTAATCAGGATATTTCAAGCTGGGATGTGTCAAGCGTTACCAATATGCATTATATGTTTCTATCCGCTGACAATTTTAATCAGGATATTTCAAGCTGGGATATGTCCAGTGTAACAAATATCTCTTGGATGTTTGCTTCGACGGACAGTTTTAATCAGAATCTATCAAGCTGGGATGTGTCAAGCGTTACCAATATGGATAATATGTTTCTTAATGCAAATGCAATATCAGATGAAAACAAATGTGCTATTCATACAGCATTCTCATCCAATTCATACTGGCCCTATAACTGGGCTATATTTTGTTTATCATCGGTCACTTTCAATTTTGACCTTAGATATGATACTGTATCGAGTAGCGGAGTGCACTTAGCAGGCAATTTTAACGGATGGTCTCCAGAATACTGGTTTGAAATGACCGATCCAGACGGTGATGGAATATATACCTATACAGGTACTTTAAATCAGGGAGATACAATTCAGTATAAATTCATTAATGGTAATTCTTGGAGTGATCCACATGACTGGCAATCTAATATGAATCTTGATTCCCTATGTTGGTTGAATGGTAACCGTTATTACATAATTCCAGACACAAATGTGGTCTTGGATCCGGTCTGTATGAGTTCCTGCGATCCTTGTCTCGGCCTAACTTATGTTCCCGATGATAACTTTGAGCAGGCTTTAATCGATCTTGGTTATGATGATGTTCTCGATGATTATGTTTCTACAAATAGTATTATGAGTATCACGTATTTAGATGTTAATAATGATTCAATCAGTGATCTTACCGGTATTGAAGATTTTACTTCTTTAACAAGCCTTTACTGTGTAAATAATCAATTGACGTTTCTCAATATAAGTAGTAATGTATTATTAACAACACTCTATTGTTATGGCAACCTTTTAACCAGTCTGGATGTAAGTAATAATATTGCTCTTCAATATCTGAAGTGCAATTATAATCCATTAACTTCTCTGAATGTAAGTACAAATACAAATCTGCGCCATCTTCAATTCCATGGCCGAACTGATGGTTCATCAACTATCAGTAGTCTGGACGTGAGCAATAATACTGCATTAACATTCCTGTGGGCCTCTAATAATAATTTGACCGCCTTGGATGTGAGCAACAATACTGCATTAACGGATCTAAGAGTCGGTTACAATAATTTAGAATCCTTGAATTTGAGCAATAATACATCTCTAACTCAACTGTCATGTAATAATAATGAGCTAACAACATTAGATGTGAGCAATAACACATTACTGGAACATCTATATTGTTCTAACAATCAATTCACCACATTGAATTTGAGCAGTAACACCGCCTTAGATTATCTACAACTTACGAGTAATCAATTAAGTGCACTCGACGTAAGCAATAATCCTCTTTTGGAATACCTGAACATCGATTATAATCAAATTAGCTCACTGGATCTTAGAGCGAATGTAGATCTGAGTCGACTCTATTGTAGATCAAATCAACTGGACAGTCTGGATTTAAGCTTAAATACGAGTTTAACGCGTTTAATGTGTAATAATAACCAACTTACTTATTTAAATATGAAGAATGGAGTTACAGATTCATTAATAACCTTTGATGCGAGAAACAATTTACTGGAATGTATCCTGACGCTCGACCCTGATTTTGCCACAGCTGCATGGACATACTTAAACGGAAACATTGATGCGGGTGTGACATTCAGTGTAACCTGCGGTTCAATCCAGCCACCCGTGGTTAGCATACCAGATACATCCATGAACGAAGACAGTGAATTTTTCTATGATCTTTCAGCATTTATTTCGGATGATGGCAGTCAAATTTTGGATGTCCATGCTTATGTCATAGAGCCCATGGATGAATTTGTTGAAGCTAGAATGCATGGGCTGGATACGCTTCACCTGACATCTTCAGGCGACTGGTACGGAGAAGGACGGATAGAGATAATTGTCCGTGACGGAGAGCATGATGTAAGCGAATTTTTTGTACTTGAAGTAATAGCAGTAAATGATGCACCCGTATTTGAGCGTTTGGAAGCTCTGGTAGGGGTAGGTATGGAGTTTAATGTTCCCGTTCACATAAGCGATGTGGAAGACGATTCATTGGATTTATCCTTTGACAGATTTTGGGAATATCCCGATTGGCTTGGCCTTTCTTCTAATCATCGGTATAATTTGACCGGAACCGCTCCGGATGAGGGGCATTTCCATTTTCCGTTGATTCTATCTGATGGAGAGATAACTGTAACTGATACATTTTACTTAACAGTAGGTTATTTTCAACCCCGAATTACATCTATTTCAGATGTTCCTGATGATCAGGGAGGATGGGTGTATGTTGAATTTTCTGCATCGTATTTTGACCAGTACGAAGAAACGGGACAGCAATATGCTGTCTACCGCCATGATACATATGAAGATACCTCTGCATGGGTAATGGTTACATCTGGACCTGCAATACATCAGGATGATTACATCTTTGAGGTGCATACTTCCATGGACTCGACATCTGAACATGACGGAATGATGGATTTCAAGGTAGTTGCATCCATGAATGAAGGGATATTCCACTCTGATTTATTATCGGGTTACTCTGTGGACAATATCGCCCCCGGTTTACCTACAGGTCTTCAGGTTGCATCAGGAAACAACTTCATTACAATTTCCTGGGATCCAAGTGAAGATGATGATTTTCAGTATTTTCTCCTTCAACGTGGAATAGATGAAAATTTCAGCACAAACATTTACACAACATTTGAATTGGCTGAGACGATCTATACGGATGAAGAAATTGATCTGGGTCAGGAATATTTTTATCGACTTGCCGCTTTCGATCATGCTGGAAACAGAAGTGAATTTACCCAGTCGATGTCGGCCACAGCGTTGGGCACTGACCAGGATGGCATGATTCCGGATGTATTTGCTCTTCACCAGAATTATCCGAATCCATTCAATCCGGAAACAAAAATTCGCTACGATCTTCCGGATGATGGAATGGTAAATATTAATATATATGACCTTATGGGGAGAAATGTAAAGTCATTAGTGAATGAAATTCAGACAGCAGGTTACCGTTCAATATATTGGAATGCCACCAACGATTATGGTGAGTCCGTTTCTGCCGGAATGTATATTTATACAATCCGAGCCGGTATGTTTATGGATACAAGGAAAATGGTCCTGTTAAAATAATAATTTTCAAAACAAAAAACCCCGCTAAACCAGGGTTTTTTGTTTAATGGAAGATGGTTATATTCTCTTAAGGAGTATCATATGTTAAAAATAAATCAGAAAATTTTATCCCGTTTTCCCATGCTATTTTGCATCGGTATAATTTTATTTCAATCTTGCGCACCTACATCAAAAAATGTTACGGTTGTAGCAAAACCTGCTGAAGAAATAAGAAGCAATGTGAATACTGTTGAAGCACCAAAACCTATGCCTGGAACAAAAAGTATGGTTAATACTATTCAGGTTGTTAACTTTAATCTTGAAGGAATAACTCACAATGACTTTATGGGTATAGCCAGTAATGTTGCACCAAATTTTGCTCCTCTTTCAGGACTCATCTCCAAAGTTTGGTTGTCTGATGAAGGAAACAATACTTATGGGGGGGTTTATTCATGGAAAAATAAAGAATCCTGTGAAACCTACCGAAGTGGTGAACTATATGCAGGTGCATTAAAGAATAATCCTAATTTTATCAATTTGTATGATAAAAAGTTTGATGTCCTGGAAGGTCCAACCAGCATAACCGGGAATCTATCAAAAAATACACCAGCTTACATACAGATTATCAATTTTAATCTCAAAGATATAACCCATAGTGATTTTATGGGCATTGGAAATGAGGTTGCACCAAATTTTGCATCTCTTCCTGGACTTGTCTCCAAGGTTTGGTTGTCCGATGAAGCAAACAATACCTATGGTGGTGTATATTTTTGGGAAAACAAAGAATACTGTGATGCGTATAGGACTGGTGAACTCTATGCAGGAGCCTTAACCAATAATCCTAATTTTGTCAATTTATCGGATAAAGGATTTCAGGTTTTAGAAGAGCCAAGTAGAATTACCCATATGAAATAAAATAAATCATTTGAAAAAAAGCCCCGCATCTCCGGGGTTTTTTTTTGATTTGATATTGATGATAAAAAGATAAGTAGAAATTAATAATGTGAAAATAATATGTAAGATTAAGCAATTTACTTCTATGCAATACCTTAACCAAATTTTATGAAGAATAAATAAATTGATAGAGTGTATCATAGTAAATTTTCTGATTAGATTATCTACTGATATAGTAATATGTTAAATAAAAGAAACTCTACTTCTATATACTATAAAAATTTATACCATTCTGTAAGAGTTCCTTTCATTTTAGGTTTTTTATTATTTTTGATTATACTAACAGTGAAAGAAGAAAATATTGTTTCAAATGAAGATAGAAGGAACTATGAAATATATTTGAAAGAACATCCATTCAATAACCGTCCAAGAATGAGCAAAAAAGACTGGAAAAAGAAATTTGCTAAAAAGGACAGACCTGACCTTGCCGCTGAGCAAAACTTTTTAATGACAGTTGATCCTCAGACCAGAAATGTACCCAGAGAACGTTTAATACAGGCATTTGACAGGGCAGATATCACAAAAACATTCAGGTCAGTTAATATTGAATGGGACGAGCATGGACCAAATAATGTTGCAGGCCGTACGAGGGCTGTCATGTTTGATCCAAATGATTCTGAAGGAAAAAAATTCTGGGCAGGAGGGGTTACGGGAGGTTTGTGGTATACAGACGATATAACTCTTACTGATCCATCCTGGAATAAGATTAATGATTTTTGGGACAATGTTTCAATTTCTTGTATTGCTTACGATCCTACTAATACCCAGACATTTTATGTGGGTACTGGGGAAATATATACAAATGATGTACGGGGTTTTGGTATATGGAAAACCACGGATGGCGGAACCACTTGGTCAAGGCTGACCAGTACAGATGAATTTTATTGGGTGAATGATATTGTTGTAAGAAATGAAAACGGTACCGGTGTAGTATATGCTGCTACTGGGATGCGTTACTATGAAGGTGCGTGGCACTATGGTGAAAGGGGTATGCTGCGTTCTACCGATGGTGGATATACATGGTCTCAGGTATGGTCTGGTTCCGGATCGACACTCTATCAACCAAGCGATCTTGAAATTGATTCAGAAAATAATATATGGGCAGGGACTAGAAATAATGCCTGGGGAAATGGCGGCGGGAAGATCCTTAAATCAGGTGATGGAATATCGTGGTCTACCGTATACACTACTAATAATGCCAATCGAATGGAGCTCGTCTGTGCACCAAGTAATGTAAATGTTATTTATGCTGTAGGTGCAGGAGGTTCGGGAGATAATGACATAGGGATATTTATAAAATCTGTTGACGGTGGAAATACATGGTCAAATGTCTCTATTCCGCTTAACTGGGATAATGTTCATTTTACAAGGGGACAGGCATGGTATGATCTCATTCTGGCTGTTGCACCGGACAATGAAAATATTATATATGCAGGAGGAATTGATATACATAAATCTACTGATTCAGGGTCGAACTGGACCATGTTATCCGCCTGGCATAATTATTATGCTAATATTTATTCATTGGAATATGTTCATGCAGATCAGCATTCATTTGCTTTTAGACCTGGATATCCGAATACAGTTGTATTTGGTAATGACGGCGGAATACATATGACAATCAATGCGGGTAATACTTTTATAGAAAAAAATTCCGGATATAATGTTACTCAGTTTTACAGTACTGCTTCTCACCCTACTGCAGGAAATTATTATTTTTTAGCAGGGTCCCAGGATAACGGAACCCAGCAATTTGTAAATGCTACCGGTATTGTAAGTACCAATGAAGTCACAGGTGGAGATGGCGCATATTGTTTTATTGATCAGACCGATCCGCTTTTTCAGATTACATCCTATATATACAATAATTATCGTATTAGTACAAATGGGGGAAATAGTTTTACATATCTTGACAGTGATAATTCAGGAAGATTTATTAATCCTGCGGACTACGATGATGATGCAGACATATTATACTCTGCTGTGAATTCAGATACTATTAAGCGTGTGGTTGATGTGTCATCATCCTACTATTCTGACTACGTGGCTATCAGCCTCGGTGCCACGGCATCGCATATCAGAGTATCAGATTATTCAACAAATGTTATTTATATAGGAACAAGCTCAGGCAGAATTTTTAAAGTGAACAATGCCAACTCTTCAAATCCTTCTTCTGTTGAGATCACAGGTAACAGCTTTCCTACGGCCTGGATATCCTGTATTGAACTGGGTAGCACCGATAATGAAATAATGGTAACATTTTCCAATTTTGGAGTTACATCTATCTGGCACACTGATAACGGCGGAAGTAGCTGGATCGGAAGAGAAGGGGATCTCCCTGATATGCCTGTACGGTGGGCATTATTTAATCCTGAAAATCGTAGTGAAGTTATTCTTGCAACAGATATAGGTGTTTGGTCTACAAATAATTTTTCTTCTTCGTCTCCTTCCTGGGTAGCATCCAATAGCGGACTGGCAAATGTTCGTGTTGATATGTTCCAAATTCGTGATTCAGATGGTTTGGTTACGGCAGCAACATACGGGAGGGGACTTTTCTCCACAGATGATTTCTATTCAAACGCTCCTCCCAGGATTGTACAGGTACAGGGTCTTGATATTGGCGGTGATGAAGACTTACAGCACATGATAAGCCATTCCCCTATGATTACCTTTGAATATTATGACAATATGGATGAGGCTCAGACCGGTTATCAGGTACAGGTTTCCACAGATTCTTTGTTTTCATCGGCTGATATGTGGAACAGCGGAATAGTGACCGTAAGTGATACGTCTTTTCCTTATGCCGGAAATACACTCATAGATGGCACAACTTATTACCTAAGAGTAAAAGCAGGTTCCGGTACTTTCTACAGTGACTGGTCTTCTATTTCATTTAGAATGAATACAGAGCCTACCGCACCGATACCGGTTTCACCCGTTAATAACGATGTTATGGATATGCCTGTTATGCTACATATTATTAATGGAAGTGATCCAGAAAGCGATGTTCTTACCTATTCATTCAATGTATATGATGACGACGCTTTATCTAACAAACTGGATTCTATAACAAATATTACCGAAGGAACCAATACTGGTTGGGAGATAACGGAAACGTTGCCCGATAATGGTCAGTATTTCTGGACAGTATTTGCCAATGACGGATATGAAGAGAGTGCAGTATCAGATGCAGCTTCTTTTTTTCTAAATATTGTTAATGATCAGCCGGCGGAATTTTCATTAACATATCCAGCTGACTCTGGAGAGGTAACAACTACTTTCCCAACCTTGCTTTGGCAAAAATCAGTTGATCCCGATCCGGAAGATACGGTCCGGTACATGGTCCGGTTTGGGAGTACCATATCCAACCTTGAATCCTTTTACACAGATACAATTACTACCTATCAATTTACAACTCAGCTGGAAGACAATACTGATTACATATGGAAGGTTATCGCGGAAGACAGAGATGGATTATCTATAGAAAACACCGGCGGGTATCATAGTTTTAGAGTGAATACAGAAAATGATTTACCGGAAGCCTTTTCATTAATCAGCCCGGAACATGAATCCGTTGTTACGAATTCAACGCCCACCCTGTACTGGGAAGTTCCAGTTGATCCAGATGACAGAAGCCGTTCTATCGTTTTCTATCATGTTTATCTGGATACCAATCTTACCGGTTCCGTACCGGACACTGTAAATACCAACAGCTATACTGCATCCAGTTTAATGGAAGATGTAATCTATTACTGGAAGATTGTGGCAGTGGATAATGATGGAGGTGTAAAAGAGTCATCAACGTGGTCCTTCTTTATGAATAGCGATAATAGTCTTCCTTTAGATTTCTCATTATTGGAGCCGGTAAACGGTGCTGTTCTGAATATTTTCAATCCATCATTCTGCTGGGAAGAGTCAACCGATCCGGATATTAATGATGAAGTAAACTATACCATTATGTTGGGTGAAAACATAGATAGTCTTAATGTAATCTATAATGGTCCATTCATGCAAAGCTGCTTTTATGAAACAATGGGTCTTGTAGAAGACAACAAGGTCTATTTCTGGAAAGTTAAAGCATATGATATAAGCGGAAATTCTATAGAGAATACCGGAGGATATTATAGTTTCATAATTAATACTCAAAATGATGCGCCCGTAGCTTCTACTCTTTTAGAACCTATAAATGAGAGCATTCAGACAGATTTAACGCCAGGATTCTTCTGGGCAGAATCTTATGACCCCGATCCAATGGATCATATTTCCTATACAATGCACTGGTGGCCTGTAGGTATGTTACCGGTTATTTACTCTGCTGATACGGACACCAATAGTTTTACTCCGGTAGATGATCTGAGTGATAACTCTCGATTTGCTTGGATGGTGACTGCTAAAGACATACAAGGTTCCCAATCCAATTCCGACTCTTCATATTTTTACACAGATGAATTCCCGGAAGCACCGTCCAATTTTTCCACCATTATTCCGGAGAATAATGCCGAAGGTATAGCTCCGGAAGTAGAGTTCGTCTGGAACCAGGCAACTGATCCTGATCCTGTTGAAGAAATCCGCTATCAACTGGTATATTCTACAGACTGGCAAGACAGTTCTACCTACAATTATAGTGATCTGCTTGAAGATACATCAATCATAGTAACTCTTGATGATAATATTGAATATTACTGGCTTGTAGTCGCAAAAGATTCAGACGGTTTTTCGATTGGCAGCAATGATGACAATCCTAACAGGATGGTTGTCGGGACCCTATCTCTTGATGATGCTATGATGCCTGAAACTTTTGCGTTATATCAGAATTATCCAAATCCATTTAATCCAATTACCACTATACGATATGATCTGCCAAATGATGAAATGGTAACTATTACTATATATAATCTTATGGGTCGTGTTATAAAGTCATTAGTGAATAGTGAGCAGAGAGCAGGATTCCGATCGGTTCGTTGGAATGCTACCAATAATTTTGGTGACCTGGTTAGTGCTGGCATGTATATCTATACAATTCAGGCAGGAGAATTCAAGCAGACTAAAAAGATGGTACTCTTAAAATAAAATTACTCTTTTAATATACCCAGTCCATGCGAAAGAGATTTTCTGTATTTTTTTTTGAATATTCTTCTGTATAATTTCTAAGGAAGAGACTGCATTTTCCTGGAATTGTTATTAGTCAATTAAATCCCATTTCAGTTAAGTTTTTTGATAATATAGATGAAATTTAATCTATAATGACTTCAGCATTAAAATTATTATAAGGATACTATAAGAATATATATGAGAAAAATAAAATCTTTAATTGCAGGTATAAACACAAGTGATGGTGCCGGTGTAAATCTAACTAGAATCATAGGCAGTGCTGCGCTTGATATGCTTGATCCTTTTTTACTGTTAGATGAGTTTGGAAGTGATGATCCTGATGATTATATACCTGGATTTCCTCCTCATCCCCATAGAGGTTTTGAAACTGTAACTTATATGTTAAATGGAAAATTCAAACATAAAGATACGGCTGGAAATGAAGGATGCTTAACTGATGGTTCTGTTCAATGGATGACGGCTGGAAGAGGGGTTGTTCATAGCGAAATGCCGGAACAAACTAAAGGATTAATACGAGGTTTTCAATTATGGTTAAATCTTCCAAAAGAAAAAAAAATGATTGATCCATCTTATAAAGATATACAATCAGAAGATATACCTTTGGTAATATTCGATGGAGGAAAGGTTAAGGTAATTTCAGGGGAATACAAATCAACTGTGGGTCCAGGCAGACCTCATACTGCAGTTTTATATCTTGATGTGCACATGGATGACAAAGGATCAAATATTAATATTCCTATTAAAGATAATTGGAATGCATTTGTTTATGTATATGAAGGAGAACTAAACGCTGATATAAGAGTTTCAAAGAGTATGTTAGCTGTTCTTGGAACTGATGGTTTTTTTAGCTGCAACGCAGCAATAGATGAGACAAAGTTCATTTTAGTCGCAGGAGAACCTATTGGAGAACCAGTTGTTCGTGGTGGCCCATTTGTAATGAATACAAAAGAGGAAATTCTAGAAGCATTTGATGATTATCATTCTGGTAAAATGGGTTAATTATATGGAAAATACTGGGTTTTTCTTCCGAGTTAATTTTAACTAATCTCCATTTCAACCATATTACTTTTAAATCCCTATTATTTGGATTATATTTTTTGTTTGATCATGTAGATTTTGTTTATTTATTTATTAAAAAAGGAATGGTTTTGATTAAATATTTACTTTCTGGCGGGATTTTTATGATACCCATTTTACTATCATTATGTCTATTAATTTTTATTTCATTTAAAAATTTAAAATGTGCTTACCATACTGATAAAATAATATTAATCGGTTCAGTCACCGCAATTTTTGGCATAATCGCAACAGTAGTTGGAATTAATAATGCCTTAAGTATTATTCCTGATATTTCAAAGATTTCTCCACATATTTTATGGAGTGGAGTAAAAAGTTCCTTAGTAACTACTTTTTCAGGTGGTTTTACATTATTATTTTCCACGATTACATGGTATTTCTTTTCAAATAAATACAAACCAAAACCATTATAAATAAATAATAATGATACCCAGATTCAGAGGTTGCTATACGATAAGTAGGATTGGGTGAAAATATTTACCTATTCTATTTCTCATCAATTACACACATTGCAGGGTAACTATATTTTTAAAATGAGTAAGGAATAAAATAACATATAATATGATTGGATTGGTTGCTAGCCTGGCGATAGGTATTGCAATAGGCGCGTATCTAAATAATATAGCATTATAGGCATAGGTGTAAGATTTGCTATTGGGGCTGCACTATCTCAAGGAAAAAATTAAAAAATGAGCGCTAAATCAGATTCAAGTGAAGAGGATATAGTAATTGATTTGAATCAAATAAAAAGAAGAAAAAGAATAGCAAAAAATGATGTTGAAGATTAGAGCCCCACATTCATGGGGTTTTTTGTTTGTGGGCGGGGGTATGTGTAGATTTAAATATGCGTAGATTTTTAAAAATATTACTATTTATTGGGTTTTTCTTTTGGAGCTGTGAAGATGAGCCAGATAATCTAATCTCTAATTCAGCAGGTAATCAGAATATATTAAACTGCGGGCTGGATACACTATTTTCAAAGGAAGTCGGTGGCCCTGGAAATACGGGGTATGATCTAATCCGTCTGGATAATGACTGCAGTTATGTTCTTGCAGGGAAAAGGACTAAAAGGCCCTGGCTGTTGAAAGTGGACGAATTAGGGAATGAAGTTTGGAGCAAAGTATTCGATGAGATTCCCCAGCCACACGGTGACTTTGGCGAGGGGTATCAGTTTGCTACTGCAGTTAACCAGACGTCGGATGGTGGTTTTATCCTTTGTTCTTCAGTCTATCCTACACATCCCAGCTACGGAACAGGCTATGTGATAAAAACTGATTCTTCTGGAAAGACAGAATGGTTAATAGAACTGGATTACTCCAGGCCTCATCATGGCCAGGATATTATTCAGACACTGGAAGGGGATTATCTACTAGTGGGGTGGTGGTATGTCAATGGAGCGGTGTCGAGCCAAAAATCTGCCTTCATGGCCCGGATCGGTGAGGGAGGG
>TARA_B100000686_G_scaffold216382_1_pt1 | contig 17088 bp, 15 predicted proteins | sample TARA_B100000686 | Tara Oceans TARA_B100000686 (sample SAMEA2622733) | marine metagenome | biome: marine biome (ENVO:00000447); feature: marine epipelagic mixed layer (ENVO:xxxxxxxxx); material: "saline water (ENVO:00002010), including plankton (ENVO:xxxxxxxx)" | depth 150 m
CAAGAGAGGGGTCCGCGATAAAGCCATCATAGGATCCAAAGTTGATGATAGAGCCTGCACCGGCTTTGCGCATTAGCGACAGCGCATGTTTACTGGTGAGAAAAGTGCCGTTGACGTTGACGGAAAAGCTTCGGTTCCACTCGTCAAGCGTCGTCTCTTCTATGGTCTTTTCAATCTCGATCCCCGCAGCATTGACCAGAATATCGAGTCGGCCATGTTCAGCCTCAACGTGTGCCATCACCGCTTTGGCGTCCTCTTCAGAACCCACATCATGACGTAGCACGTGGATTCGGGATTCGGGAAAATCGAAACCGGCAATGTCCGTTGCATAGACCACCGCGCCTTCGGCATGAAAGCGCTGACAGATGGCTCTTCCAATGCCGCCACAGCCGCCGGTGACCACGGCTATTCGATCTTTCAAATAGTCCGGAGGGACAGCACTCATGGCCGTACCGCTCCGCGATAGGCATCCAGCACCAGCCCATGGAAATGGTGAACGGCATGTTCGCTCAGGCCGCTATCCTTCGGATCGACCAGGTAACGGCCCTGGTTAAATGCTGGGGTCTGCATGCCCCGCTGAACGCTTTCTACCAGCCCGATGTCCTCAGGCTGTAGAACTTCATCGATGAAACGGATCGCCTCCAACTCCGATTCATTAGGGGTATCGGTTTCGAAGAAAAAGTCGAATACCTCGTAAGTCTGTTCCGGCCCGTCGGGATAAAAGCGCCAGACCATGAAGTTGCCCCGCCCCGGGTATCGCATGAGCGTTGTGTTTGGCCATAAATACCAAACAGCATGATCGGTGACGCTGGCGCTTTCTACGCCATAGGCATTATTGTCGCCACGCCCTGCCTTGGCCATGTGGCTGGAGTAGATACCGTGGGTTTTGACTTTGTACGTGTTCATCTCAACGAGCGTGCAGAAATCCCGATGGGCGACGGGACAGTGGTAGCACTCGAGAAAGTTATCCACCACGGCTTTCCAGTTGGCCTGGATGCGATAGGTCAGAGTGTGGGCATAGGTCAGGCTGGCAAGATCAGGCGCATACGACATGATCTCGTCTGACAGGGATTCACTCTCATCAGCCAGTGCGGGCGTCTCCGGATCGAGATTGACGAAAACGAGATGACAGAAGACCTCGATCCTGACCGCATCTAGACAGATTTTTTCAGTATCAAAGTTCTCAATGAGTTCCGAGCGCCGGGCACGGCTGAGGCGACCGTCCAGGCCGTACACCCAGGCGTGATAGGGGCAGGTAATGACTTTTGTCTGACCGCTGCCCCGCAGCAGTTGATGACCGCGGTGTTTGCAGACGTTATAGAACGCTCTGAGTTCGCCGGTTTTATCTCTGCAGGCGAAGATGCTTTGTCCTTCGACATCGGCGGCAACATAACTTCCGGGCTGAGTGAGTTTTTCCTCGTGACAGAGAAACTGCCAACTTTTGTGGAAGATCTGCTGGCGCTCGAGATCAAGAAAATGCTGATACTGGTAACAGTCGGCATGCAGCGAATGTGAACGCGATGCGACTTGGTCATATCCCTGGCTGACACGGGCCAGAGTATGTGGATCGATGGTCTGGCTTGTCATGCCAGCTTTTCCTCCGCCTAAGACCTCACAAGTGGGATACCCAATCTACACTAAGAAATTACCCAAAGGCGAGGCCTTTTCGCCCATAGGACTTTGGAATTCGTAAGAATCCGGCTGAGATGACATCTCATGCAAACTTAAGCCAGTCTCGGCAAACAGCGATAAAATCAGGACTTATGAAAGAGCTTTTTGAAAACAACCGTCGCTGGGCAGCGAAGATCACGGAAGACGATCCCGAGTTCTTTAAGAAACTCTCGCATCAGCAGAGTCCTGAATATCTGTGGATAGGATGTTCAGACAGCCGGGTTCCTTCCAACCAGATTGTGGGCCTGCTGCCCGGTGAAATTTTTGTGCATCGCAATGTGGCCAATCTGGTGATCCATACTGACCTCAACTGCCTTTCTGTTATTCAGTATGCGGTGGATGTGCTGAAGGTGAAACACATTATCGTTTGTGGACACTACGGCTGTGGTGGCGTTGAGGCAGCAATCAGTGAACGTCCGAGCGGCCTAATCGATAACTGGCTATTGCATATCAAGGATCTCTACAATCGGAATGTTTCGAAGTTTTCTGACTGTACCGATCACGAAACCCGGGTCAACCGTCTTTGCGAGATGAACGTGATCGAGCAGGTCAATAATGTCTGCCACACCAGCACGGTGCAGGGCGCCTGGGAGAGAGGCCAGTCCTTACAGGTACATGGCTGGATCTACAGCATTACTGACGGGCTGCTGAGAGATCTTGAGGTCACCTTCGATGCTCCGGACCAGGTGCCGGACGTTTACCGCTGATCCCCGGCGTTAACGGTGGTCCAGTGCGTCAGCATCAGGATACGCGAATTCTCTAATGACTGAACCCGTGATTACCGGAGGCTGTCTTTGTGGGCGTGTGCGCTACGAGTTGTGCGGGCCTCCACTCGATATGGGGACATGCCATTGCCGCAATTGCCAGAGATGGTCGGGCAGTCCTTTTCATTCCGCCCTCGCGTTCGCGCTGAACGATCTGAGGTTTACCCGCAGCCCGCCGGTCTGGTATGAGTCCTCTTCCATTATGGAGCGTAGTTTCTGTTCTAGCTGCGGTAGTCCGCTGGCATTTCGTTATCTTGTTTCGATTGAGGATCTTACGATGGCAAACCCGGAGACGGTATGGATATCCGTAGGCTCTTTGGACGAGCCCGAGATAAGGTCGCCCGACTGGCACTTTGGTGTGGAGGGGCAGCTTTCCTGGATCAACTTTGATGACGGTCTACCGCGAACGCGCTGTGATGAGAGCGTTGGACTTGCGAAGGCCTACGCCTCTCAGGAGGGTGATCAGGCAGATAGCTGAGTCAACAAGACGATGAGTGTGAAGCGTGACCCTCGTTACGATGTTCTCTTTGACACCGTAGAAATCGGCCCGGTGACGGCGCCAAACCGGTTCTATCAGGTTCCCCACTGCAACGGCATGGGGCGGATGTTCCCCGACAGCATGATCAGCATGCGTGGCATGAAGGCCGAAGGCGGTTGGGGAATCGTCACCACAGAACAATGTGATTTTCATCCAACGGGTGACGTACAGCCTTTTACTGAAACCAGTATGTGGGATGACAGTGATCTGCCCTACCTCGTGGCAATGGTGGATGCCGTGCATGAACACGACGCGCTCGCAGGGATCGAACTCGTTCACAACGGCCAGGACAGCGGCTGTCTTTACTCCCGGGAAGTGCCGATTGGTCCTGAACATCGCCCGGTCACATGGCATCAGCATCCGATCCAGGCACGCGCGATGAGCCGGGACGATATTCGCAATTACCGTCGTTGGCACCGTAAGGCAGCCCTTCGGGCTCGTCAGGCCGGCTTCGACATCGTGGTGGTTTACGCAGGACACGACGGCACAGTCCCGAGCCATTTTCTCTCCCGCCAAAGCAATCAACGCTCCGATGAGTATGGCGGTTCTTTGGAGAATCGGCTGCGTCTTTATCGTGAACTGATCGAGGAGACGAAAGAGGCGGTTGGCGACACCATGGGCGTCGTAGCACGGTTTGCCGTTGATGAAATGATGGGGGCAGACGGACTGGAATGGGCCGGCGAGGGCAAGGAAGCCATCGAGATGTTGGCGGAATTGCCCGACATGTGGGATGTCAACGTAAGTGACTGGGAAAATGATTCCATGACGTCGCGCTTTGCGCAAGAGGGCTATCAGGAGGAATACATCTCCTTCGTCAAATCGGTTACCAGCAAACCTGTCGCTGCTGTGGGACGCTATACCTCTCCCGACACGATGGTGTCGGCCATCCGTCGCGGTGTGGTCGACATGATCGGTGCGGCCCGTCCGTCGATCGCTGATCCTTTTTTGCCCGCCAAGATCAAAGCAGGGCGGCCGGAAGATATCCGCGAATGTATTGGATGCAATGTGTGTGCCGCCTGGAACAATCTTTCGGCGCCCAGTCGGTGCACACAGAATCCCACCATGGGCGAGGAGTGGCGTAGGGGATGGCATCCCGAAACGATTGCGCCCAAGGAATCCGATTCAACGGTTCTCATTATCGGTGCGGGTCCTGCAGGCCTTGAGGCAGCGCTTGGATTGGGTAAGCGCGGCTATGACGTCATACTCGCTGAAGCCGGGACCGAGACCGGAGGCCGGGTGACCCGTGAAAGTCGGCTACCTGGCCTGAACGCGTGGGCAAGAGTGCGCGACTATCGTCTTGGTCAGATCGAGTGTCTGTCCAACGTCCAAATGTACCTTGAGAGCGAAATGGATGCCGGACAGATCCAGGAATTTGGCGCAGATGCGGTGGCACTGGCAACCGGTGCGTTTTGGCGCAATGACGGCGTGGGTCGGAGCATCCGGTTTCCCGTCCCGGGCTGCCAGGCGTTGACCCCGGACGACATCATGGATGGCAAACGCCCCCATCAACCGGGCAGTGCCGTCACGGTTTACGATGATGATCACTACTACATGGCCTCGGTCATCGCCGAACAGTTGGTGAGTGAAGGTTACCGGGTCACGCTGGCGACACCAGGGATGTGTGTGGCCAGTTGGACCGAGTACACCCTGGAACAGCGCCACATTGAAAAGCGGCTTCTGAATATGGGGGTTGAGATCCTGACAAGGCATGAGCTGAGTGCTGTCGAAGCAGGGGGGTTGCGACTGGCCAATACGCTGACCGGCGATACCCGCGAGCACGAAGGCAGCGCCGTTTCGGTGACCGCGCGACTGCCACGAGATGAACTTTACGACGCGCTTAAAGGGAAAATACCGGTGCGGCGCATCGGTGACTGCTTTGGCCCCTCTATCATTGCAGCCGCGGTTTATGAGGGTCATCGCTATGCCCGGGAGTTCGATGCCGAGATTGACCCCGATGGAGTGCCCTTCAACAGAACCCGATACGAACTCCAGCATTGACGACAAAGATCAGGAACTCAGCAGCGGGAGAACAAGAAGCGGGTAACAAGAAGCAAGACGCAAGAGCAAAGCGTCGCTCTAAGGAGACCGAAAGAGGAGATAGATATGGAAACCCTCGAAGAACTCGAATACGACCAGGACATGATCTCGCTGTTGGAAGCGGTATGGGGAGAGGGCTTCATGTCGCCTGGCGGAACGGAGGAAATTGACCGGGTACTCGGTGACAAAGACTTGAGGGAGGCCCGTGTGCTGGATATCGGTTGCGGAATCGGCGGTGCGGCCGTTCACATCGCGCTGACCCGGCACCCCCGAAGCGTCACCGGAATCGATATTGAAGAAAATCTGATCACTCTTTCTGCGTTACTTGCCAAAAAGAACGACGTCTCGGCCATTTGTGACTTCAAGCAGGTGGCGCCCGGCCCGTTGCCTTTTGATCCGGGCAGTTTTGACGTTGTCTTCAGCAAGGATTCCATTATCCATATTGCCGACAAATCCCGATTGGCCAAAGACATTCACACGATGCTCTCCCCGGGCGGCTGGTTTCTCGCAAGTGACTGGTTGTGCGGTTACGAAGGCGAGCCTTCACCGCAAATGCAGGCCTACATAGAAGCTGAGGGGCTGGACTTTGAGCTTGCCTCAGCGCAGGTTTATCAAACGGCCCTGGAAGCGGCCGGGTTTGTGGATATTGAGATCATCGAGCGAAATGCCTGGTATAGGAACCAGGCCCGGATAGAGCGCGACAATCTGGCCGGTTCCCTGTATGCCGGACTGCTTGAGCAGGTGGGCGAAGATTATCTGGACCGGGCCATTGACGTGTGGGACAAGATGATCGTCGTGCTGGACAGCGGAGAGCATCGGCCTACGCTACTACGTGCACGGAAGAGATCCTGATCTCTCGCTTCAGGTAGCTGTCTCCAGATTCCTATCGTCTCGATCATCGATATTTGTTGCCCATCGATTAAAGCCAACATCTTTTTCTGAGGATTTGAGATACATTTCACGATAATAAGGATATAGCCGCTGCGCAGCTGCCTTGGCTTCTGAAATTTCTTCGTCGTATTCGATCATTAGTTCGCGAACCTCTGCTTTTATTTCTTCTTCGTCAATCGCTAATACGCGCCCATGTTCAGCTACGACATTTCCAGCCACCATGGTGAGCACGACCGAAGATCCATTCTCGCAATAAACGAGCTGTCTTCGAAGATCATTAAGCGGTGTAAATGCAAGTGTATTTAAGTCTACGAGAATCAGATCTGCTTCATACCCAGATGCAAGTACGCCGATCTTGTTTTCAAGCCCCATACCGCGTGCACCGCCGTGCACTAGGCAATCAAGAATTTCATGTGCGGATGGCCAACTGTAATATTCTGGATCAGTTATCTTGTGTATGAGCCCAGTTGTTTTCCCAACTTGCCACAGGTTGGCTGTGTCATCGACTGAGGCTTCGTCCGTTCCCAAGCCAATCGGAATGCCAAGGGAACGCATCCGCCGAAAAGGCATGATTCCACTACCAATTTTAAGATTGCATAGCGGGTTGTGAGCTACACTACAATTGCTTTGGGCCATCAATTCCATGTCTTCTTGATCAACCCAAACTGCGTGTATCACCATCACCTGCTTGTTGAGAACCTCGGCGTCGTGGACGTAACGGATCAGTGATTTACCATATTTTTGCTCACCAAGAACTCTCTGCAACTTGCTTTCTAAAATATGAATGTCGTAGGGTATTTGGTGCTTCGTACTAAGCTCAGAGAGTGCTTGGAGATAGTCTAGGTTAACTCTTTGTGGAGCGGAACATGAAACACCAGTACCAATGCGACCATTGAATCTTCCGTTCCAAGTATCAATGAACCAGCCATATAGATCGATTAAGTCTTTATTAGACATCAGCGGCGCAGTTGCCATCTGTTGTCGGACAGGTGCGGGCAAAAGATCATAGAGAAATGGGTATTTTTCGTATTCGATAACATTCGGTGTATCGATTGTGACTACTGCTCGCATTCCAATATCCACATACGCTTGCATGAGACTATTGATTTCAGTCTGGGTGGGATACGGATTATAGAAAGCGTCGTCGTGCACTGACGTTATACCGAGTTTGAGCATTTCGATCGCTGACAACAGTGTACGGACGTAGTTAAGTCGCTGAGGTGGGAGTTTGTTGCTAAACGGGGGCACCTCGTACAACATAAAAATTTCAAGCGGAAAATCATCCACCGCACCTCTCAAAAAATTACCGGGAGAGTGGAAGTGTCCATTGACTAACCCAGGCATAGCGAGTAATCCACGGGCATCGATGACGGACATATCATCCACTGTAGTTGGAATACTCAGGTCTGGACCCACTTCAATAATCTTAGATCCTTCTATGAGGATGTCAGCGCGATCGTGCTCGGTATCGTGCTCGTCTAAAGTAAGTACATGGGCATTTTTTATAAGTTTCATTGACTAGGTGCTCCAAGAACACTTTTAGAATCAGGTAGATATGAAAAAATATAAATACACAACTTTATTAACATTTATAATTTATAATGTAAGTCTACATTACACAAAAGAACATAAAAATTCATACGTTCTTAAAGTAATTAGTCTCAGGGTAGCGTAAAGCGACAGCAATACTTTTTACGCCACCTAACATTGAGAGCAAGCAGCAACTTTAAACACAGGGGAGGAGATTTCATCATGTTTCTTATTAACGCATCAGAATGTCTGGTGGACAGGTCTGGTCTATCGCGGCGGTTAATTGGTTTAATTGCGTCTATGATTATTGGTGTGATGGTGACTGTTTCGCCGGTATATGCACAAGACAAAACGATTACGATTGCGGTAGAAGGTGATCCGACGCGACTTGATCCACATACGCACGGGTTATGGCTTACCTATCGAGTCGTATATCATATTTTTGAAGGCCTTGTTCAGCAGGATTTGTCGCGGGATGATGTTCATATACCGCCCATAATTCCTGCACTTGCTGAGAGTTGGGATATTTCAGCTGATGGGAAGACGTACACGTTTAATCTTCGTCGTGATGTCAAGTTCCATGACGGAACCGATTGGAATGCCGAAGCGGCGAAGTTCAATTTTGATCGTTTACTTGACCCGGATGCCCCTCATTTCTTGGAGACCGCTGTTGGTGGTAATGGTTGGTGGATTGGCGATATAGAAAGTTATGAGGCAGCTGATAGTCATACCTTCGTTGTCCATTTGAAGACACCTGTTTCCAATTTTTTGCAACGTTTAGTAAACGGTGGCTATGGATCTGCTGCGATGTCAAGCCCGACCGCAATAAAGAAATATGGTGAAGATTTCGGAAACAATCCGGTTGGTACTGGGCCGTTTAAACTGGCCGAGCGGGTGTTCGGTGAAAAGATTGTTCTTGAGAAAAACTCAGATTATTGGGATCCGACACGAACCCCTAAGTATGACCGGTTGATCTACCAGCCTATTGCTGAAGATGCTGCTCGAGAACTAGCACTTATATCCGGTGGTGCAGACATTATTGCGAGCCCAACTCCAGATTCATATGACTATATAAGGGATAAGGGTTTCGAGATCGTATCAAAGAGCGGTCCAGGCTTACAGGCACTGTGGCTAAATATGAAGGATCCGAAGTTGGCAGATGTACGAGTTCGGCAGGCGATGTACATGGCCATTGATCGGGAAGGGCTTTGTACATTGTTGCGGTTAAATGAATGCTTGCCTCACTACAGCATCATAAATCGTCACGGGCCGGGGTATGACGAAGCATTTGTCCCTTATAGTTATGACCCGGAAAAAGCTAAACAGTTGCTGGCTGACGCTGGATATCCAGATGGCTTGGATATCCGATTTGAATGGGGAGCCGGTGGCGCAGGTGCAGTAGGCACAAAAGCATTTGTCGAGTGGGTGCAGCGCGACTGGGAGAAAGTAGGAATTAGAACAGAGCTTGTTAGTTACGATATCGGCGCTTATTTCGGTCAAATGTTAAAAGGTATGCGTGACGGCACTCAAGTAATGACAATTGGTTGGGGTGAAACCTCATATATCTGGCTAGAGTTTGTCATTACGCCTGATGCATTGCCGCCAAATGGTTACAACTCGGGCTACTATGATAATCCAGAACTAGGTGCAGTCATGAAGCAGGTAAAGACGGCATTAACCGAAGAGGAAATGGTTGATCGTTTGAAAGACGTAGCAAAGATCATCGCTGATGACGTAGCTTGGATTCCCGTATATGCATACAAGTTGGCATTTGCGGTTAGCCCGAGAATTAAGGGTTTTGTGCTTGCGCCCGAAAACTGGCAGGATCTAACACTGCTAGAAATCGTCGAATAGTAAATAAAATCGCGAAGGCCTAACCCCTTCACTGCTAACGTGGTGGAGGGGTTTAGTCTATAGTTTTCCACCAAGCGTTTATTTATTGCTGCGTATGCTGAAGTTCTTGATCTTTCGAGGACTTTATGCCCTACCTGTTCTTCTGGGTGTTGCCTTAATTGTATTCATCGCGTTGCACCTTGCTCCCGGTGACGTCACGCAACAGATTCTTGGACTTGGCGCCAGTGAGGAGAGAGCGCAGGCGCTCCGGATTCAGCTTGGTCTAGACAGACCAGTTCTTGTTCAATTCTTTATCTGGTTAGGCAATCTACTTCAAGGCGACTTAGGAATGTCGCACTATATGAATGTCCCTGTTGTAGATGTTCTGTCTCGAAAGATAGGAAATTCCCTCATTTTGACCGGCGGAAGTCTTTTTATCGTTGTTCTAATCAGTTTCGTGCTTGGGACCATGTCTGCGGCACGCTTTCGTCGTCCTTTTGATCGGTTTACGGTTGTGTTGTCGCTGCTTTTAGCCAGCATGCCAGTATTTTGGCTCGGCCTTATCTTTCTGTACGCTTTTGGAATCATATGGCCAATATTTCCAACTGCCGGGATGTACGATTTAAAAAATCCAGGCGGTGTGCTGGACGTATTGCACCATCTGGTCCTGCCAGCGACTGCGACCGCAGCAGCGGGAGTAGCCATCATGACACGCGTAACGAGGGCTTCACTAATTGAGGTATTAGGTCAACCTTACATCATGGCTGCCCGTGCTCGCGGACTTAAGGAGCGCGCAGTTGTTTACGGGCATGGTGTTAGAAATATATTGCCACAGTTCGTTAACATGACTGGTCTAAATGTGGGTTTTCTGTTTGGTAGCTCGGTATTCGCCGAGGTAATTTTTACTTGGCCTGGCATTGGCCTACAGTTATACGATTCAATTCTCAAGCGAGATGGTGCAATGGTACAAGGTTGTGTCCTTGCGATCGCTTTCGTTTTTGTACTCAGCAATCTTATTGCAGACTTTGTAGTCTATGTTCTCGATGCCAAGAAAAAGTAAATTAAGCAATAGGCCAGTTGACTCGATAATTATGGAAGAGGAAGTCAATTTAAATTCGAAGAACGTCAAAGTTGAGCGTCAACGATCGTCGCTATACTTTGTCGTACGCGGTGTTCTTGGTGATCGGTATGCGCTGTTAGGCGTATTTATGCTAGCTGTCTTTGCTTGCTGTGCAATCTTTGCTCCTTGGATCGCACCGTATGGCCCTAATGAGGCAGATCCATTTTTACGTTTGAAAGGTATTGGTACAGAAGGCCATATACTGGGCTTAGATGCACACGGCAGAGATATGTTGAGCCGCCTTATCTACGGCACTCGGATGTCTATGGTGACTGGATTTGGACCAGTCTTAATTGGTGCTTTAGTCGCTATACCACTAGGTACTATCGCAGCATATTACGATAAGATTGGTCAAGTCATCATGCGGGTGATGGATATTTTCTTTGCGTTCCCAATGGTCTTGCTCGCTATTCTTGTTGCTGCTTTTCTGGGTGCAGGCCTGATTAATCTGATAATTTCGTTGACGGTTGTTCTGATTCCCTACAACACGCGGATTGTTTACATAGAGGCCTTGGCTCAGAAAAGACAAGATTATGTAGAGGCGGCTAAGGCCGTAGCAACCACAGACACAAAGATATTATTTGTAGAATTTCTCCCTCACGTCGTGTCGGCATCAGTGGTTTACTCGATGACCATTGTCGGCCCCATTATTATTCTTGCCGCGGGACTTAGTTTTCTCGGGTTAGGCGTACAACAGCCAACCGCAGAGTGGGGGATGATGACGTCGAGCGGCCGAGTGGTTATGCACAAGGCCCCACACTTGTCACTTTTACCTGGCATAGCGATCTTTTTGCTCGTGATGGCTGTCAATTTGTTAGGTGATAGTTTGCGAGATTCTCTTGATCCTCGAACTCGGTTACAACGTATAAACAACTGAGGCGATTTCAGAATCCCTTGCAATGACCGATGCGTGAAAAGGTCGAAAGCAATCCTTAGCTATCTCACTGAATTTGAGCAGGAGGCTAAATTATGACTACTAAGACGTGGATAAAAAATTCCGATTGGGTCGTCGCATATGATCCTGAGAGAGCTAGTCACAAGTATATGAAGAATGCCGATGTGGTGTTCGAAGATGATCTCATCGTATTTATCGGTAGGAATTACTCGGGTGGTGCGGATAGAACTGTCGATGGTCAAGATCTCATGGTATTGCCTGGTACGCTCGACCTTCACTTGCATGCGTATATGGAAATGCATGGTAAGGGATTTTTCGAGGACTTGGCCAGCAAGCAGATGTCGATGACACAGCTATTCGAATACACCTGGTTACTCAAAGACGATAAAGAATCAGCCTTTGCCTCGACTGAGGCTTCTGTCTGTGATCTGCTCAGAAGTGGATGTACAACAATGGCCGAGCTTTATTGTGATCAAGTAGCTTATGACGGTTGGGTCGATATGTTGGGTAAAACTGGTATTCGAGTTTACGTTTGCCCCATGGTGCAGTCAGGTCATTGGTATACCCCAGATGGAAAGCAACATCTCTATGAATGGTATGAAAGGAAGGGGTTGCGAAATCTGGACATAGCACTCGAGGTAATCGACCATGCTATGTCGCATTCAAGCGGCAGGCTGCACGGAATGGTTGGAGCTGCCCAAGCTGATACATGTACTGAGGAACTTTTCCATCAGTGCAAGGCGGCTGCTGAGAAGCGGAACATTCCACTACAGACTCATGCGTCACAGTCCGTTATGGAGCACCGAGAGATGATGCGTCGTCATGGAAAAACACCCATTGAGTGGCTACGGTCCATTGGGATTTTAGGATCGAATACCTTGTTAGGGCATGCTATTAATATCGATCAACACCCGTGGATCAATCACCATGAACATAACGATCTTAAATATCTAGCCGAGACTGAGACAACTGTTGTTCATTGTCCACGCGCATTTGCACAGTGGGGTGACATGATGCATAGCTTAGGTGGTTATCGAGCCGCGGGTGTCAACATGGCGCTGGGTACTGACTGTTATCCCCACGATATGGTCGAAGAGATGCGCATCGCGGGTTTACTCTCTAAAGTGGCAAGCGGTCATGTAGATCTACTGAGTACCCAAGATGTTTTCCACGTTGCAACGTTAGGTGCTGCTAAGGCTCTAGGCCGAGATGATTTAGGGCGTATTGCGGTGGGTGCCAAAGCAGATATTGCGCTCGTAGACCTTAAGCACCCATCGATGCGTCCTGTCCGAGATCCTCTGAAATGCCTGATCTATTCTGGTACCGCGACCGCTGTACGCGATGTTTACGTGAATGGCGAACTCATGGTTAAGGATCGTAAAGTGTTATCGATTGACCAAGACGATGCTCTCGATAGACTTCAAGAAGGCCAGAATCGAGCACTTAAACGAGTACCAGAGATGGACTGGGCTCACCGAAGCGCTGACCAAATTTCCCCATTTTGCCTCCCCGTTGAACCGTAGTTTTAGGGTGTATAAAGAACCGTATGTGATCTATTTCGATGTTACCTAGAAAGTCATTAAAGAACTCTTTCGAAGATAAAGACTACGCTTAACTATATGTTTCCCAGCAACAAAAGACAGGATAAGTCGTTACTCTCTGTTCAGGGACTCAAGACTTACTTTGATACTCCAGCTGGCGTCGTAAAGGCGGTAGACGATGTAAGTTTTGATCTAGCTTCTAAGGAAATTCTTGCAATTGTGGGAGAGTCTGGTTCCGGCAAGAGCGTAACCGCGCAATCGATTCTAAAGTTAGTGCCGAGACCGCCAGGTCGATACGCTGGGGGAAAAATTTTAATCGATGGTGTTGATCTACTATCAACAAGCGAGCCGGAACTTGAGGATATACGTGGACAGCGTATCTCAATGATTTTTCAAAATCCGCGAGCAGCGCTTAATCCCTCGTTCACAGTATTAACCCAATTGGTCGAAACTATCAGAAGACATAATCGCTCAATTTCTAGAACCGAGGCAGAAGATCGAGTTCTTGAGATTTTAAGCTTAGTTGACTTCCCCGATACCAAACGTGTCGCGGCGAGTTATCCCCATCAGATGAGTGGAGGAATGTGTCAGCGTGTTGGAATAGCGTTGAGTATTGTCTGCGAACCAGAGATTCTTATAGCTGACGAGCCTACAACTGGATTAGACGTTTTGGTTCAGGCAACAATATTGCTTCTACTAAAACGAGAGCATGCGAGACGGCACCTCCCCATTATATTGATTACCCATGATTTAGGAGTTGTTAGAGCTCTAGCGACTCGTATCGTTGTGATGTACGCCGGGAAGGTTCAAGAAGAAGGGTCGGCGGATACTATTCTTTCCAATCCGCAACATCCGTATACAAAGGCTTTGATCGATGCTGTGCCAAATTCGGACCGTTCGGGTCAGAGATTAAGTCAGATTAAAGGCCAACCACCTGACTTACTGCAACTGCCTACGGGGTGTAGCTTCAGTGACCGTTGCGAGGTAGCCATTGCGATGTGCAGCACATCAATGCCGGATCTTCATCCATCACCTTCCGGTTCGAAGGTGCGTTGTCATTTATTTTCGCCTGAAATTGTTTACTCAGCATGACGACACAGTTAATTAAAGTCCGGGATTTGCGAAAGACTTTCACTTTTAGTAAAGGTTCAATTTTTGGCAAAAGAATCGGACGGGTGGTTGCTATCGACGATGTTAATTTCGAGATAAGGGAGGGCGAGATTCTGGGATGTGTAGGCGGTTCGGGATCTGGAAAATCAACACTCGGTCGGGCAATTCTAAGACTCATTCCTTCTGACAAAGGCTCAGTTACCTTCGACGATGTTGATCTAATGACCCTTTCTGATGACGATCTTCGACTCCATCGAAAGGAGATGCAGATTGTTTTTCAAGACCCTCTGAATTCGTTGAATCCAAGACGAACTGTTGCGGAGAACATAGCGCGTCCCATGCTTAATTTTGGATATTCACGGAATGAAGCAGAAGAATACATCCGTGAACTATTGGAACGTGTCAGGCTAGACCCCGGGCACGCAAATCGATATCCCCATGAATTCAGTGGAGGGCAGTGTCAGCGAATTGGGATTGCACGAGCACTAGCTCTTCGGCCCCGTTTCTTATTTCTCGATGAACCGGTATCCGCGTTGGATGTCTCTATCCAAGCTCAGATTCTAAACTTGTTGTCTGACCTTCAGGAGAAAATGAATTTAACCTATCTCTTTGTTTCGCATGATCTAAATATCGTAAAACATTTTTCACATCGAGTTCTTGTTCTTTATCATGGCCAAATAGTGGAAACTGGAAAAAGTGAAGAGGTTTACGACAATCCTAAACATCCCTATACCAAAACTCTCTTAGATTCGGTTCTCAAAATTGAGGGCGGTGACGCCTGGGAGAAAGTTTCTGTAAGGACAGGGACTCTTTCAGATAACGAGGATGTTGAAAGTGCACTGCGTGCCAAGGTGTCTGCAGAGAGAGGCTGTATTTATGCGGCTACCTGTTCCGAACGTCTCGAACAATGCGTCCACGAGGTGCCGGAATTTAGAGAGGTTGGTCCACGACATGGGGTTGCCTGTCATTTGTATTAGAGTCAACCCGAAATCAAGTAAATTTGAGGATTAATTGATAAGGAAAGAGAGCTCACTAACTGGACCTTAAGATAGAAAGTGAATCAATTCAAACTTAGAGTAGGTCGCTGGCGTATTTGTCACCATTTGTGCTTTATCTAGATCTAACAAGGAAACATAACTCATTAAGAATATTGGTCATGAGCAAATTCTCCGTGATACATTTTGTTCGGAGGCCACACGTATCCGCCAGCTTTACTAGTCTTCAAACCTTGTGAAACTAAACCTTCTACCATTTTGACCGCCGCCGAAACTCCGTCGATTACTGGAAGCCCAAATCGTTGTGTCAGATGTTGTGCTAAATCAGCCATACCAGCACAACCCAATATAATCGCCTCGGCAGCGTCTTGACTTATAGCGAGCGCGATTTCAGCCTCGATGAGTTCTCTTTCGTTTGATCCTTCCTGTTCCAGACTAAGGACTGGTATGTTTGCGGCTCTTACTCGGCGACAGAGATGATCTCGACCATAGGTTCGAACCAACGTCTCTATTGCAGGTACAGAACTAGCTAATGTCGTCACAATCGAAAATGACCCTGCCACCATGCTGGTTGCATAAACAGCTGCTTCGCAGATGCCAACCACTGGCCCTGTAGCGATGCTGCGCGCTGCATTAAGTCCTGGATCGTCAAAACAAGCTACTATGAATCCATCCATGCCATCAGACTCACCTTTCCGAATCTCTCGTAATAACCCCGGTACACAAAACCCTTCATCGTAGTAGCCCTCTATGCTAGCTGGACCACTGTCTGGGTTTACGGCAATTATCTCGGTACTAGTTTCTGCGACCGCTCGCGCGGCTAGCCGAATCTTCTCTGTCATTGAGGCTGTGGTATTCGGGTTGACAATCAACAGTTTCATCGTCCTCTCCTTTTGGCGCACTCCTCTCGGTCACTTTAGAGTCACTGCACCCTACCACAACGTATGCGTAGCGCCGTAAGTCATCAAAAAGACGGCACCCATGTGTGATCAGTCTCTGACAACTACAACAAGAAAGTGATGGAGGCGGCGGAAAACGCCTCAATTTATAGCTGCTCGAAGTGTATATGAAAGGCTAAATCGGCTCAAAAAGTTACCGCTAAAGTTACTGAAAAAAGTGCTGGCTTTGGTTGGACGATATTGGGCGGAACCGCATTGATCCGTCATGTTGATCTGTATCCAATGGGATGATCCTCTTGAATCGTAGTTCGGTGCATGAGGCGGTAACTCGATCGCACGTCATAGTACGTGCCAGCATGTAGTACCCGGCGGTTATCCCACAACACCACGTCGCCCACCGACCAGTGATGCCTATAACGAAACGCCGGCGCGGTGGCGTGCTCGGTGAGCTGGCGTACGAAGTGTTCGCCTTCCGAGTCGCTTTGCCCATCAATGCCGAGACTCACATGAGATCCGAAGTAGAGTGCCTTTCGACCGGACCGGGGATGACATCGCACCAGTGGCCATACGACTGAGTCCTCGCCTGAGGGTCCCAATGCTTCTGAAGTTGCGTCCCCGACGTTCTCGATATATCGGCTTAGACCTGCAAGCGAGTGGCGTAGTCGCAGCGTGTCGTAACGCTGCTGCTCAGCCGGACTGAGTGCATCATAAGCACTGAACATGCAGGCGAACAGCGTGTCGCCTCCTTTAGCTGGAGTGGCCAGCGCATGCATGATAGAGATTCGTGAGGGTTGGCGGTCATGAATGTAGTCCACATGCCACTCGAGCTCACCCTCCGGGTCTCTTGGCGAGAAAGAGATCAACATACCGGGCGGATTTCCAACGATAAGGATCTCCGGGTACTCGGGGTGTCCGCCGTCATCTGGCTCTGCTACTTTCAGATTCCCGAACGGCCGGCTGAACTCTACCAGAGATCCCGCACTTATCTCCTGCGCGGGGATCACCAATACCCCGTAGCGCTCCAGGGCTTCCTCGAGCACCTCATAGGTGGCGGGCTCGACGGGCGATCTCAAATCGACTCCATCGACCTGAGCACCAATCACATTCGCAGTCGAAGTAATTCTGACCTCAGTTACGTCTGACTTATCTGTCATGGTGATCTGTTACTTCTCTGGTTCTAGATGATTTATGAGTCCCTTTATATGTTGTGACTCTCACCGATTGTCAGTAAGTTTCACCAAGACATCAGTATCATATGTTTTTT
>TARA_B100000686_G_scaffold33489_1_pt1 | contig 17086 bp, 14 predicted proteins | sample TARA_B100000686 | Tara Oceans TARA_B100000686 (sample SAMEA2622733) | marine metagenome | biome: marine biome (ENVO:00000447); feature: marine epipelagic mixed layer (ENVO:xxxxxxxxx); material: "saline water (ENVO:00002010), including plankton (ENVO:xxxxxxxx)" | depth 150 m
CCAAAACCGAAGGTTGGGGGTTCGATGCCCTCCTGGCCTGCCAAAAAAAGATTTTGATAGTAAAAGAGAAAGTTAGTGATACAGTATATTTGATGCTAAATACTTATGTAATAGAGGTAAACCGGAATGATAGGTTATCATACAAAAATATGTTTTTATGAAACTGTTTTTATATGATTTTTTTTAATTTATGAGTATTACAAACGGAGTGGAATAGAGTGGACAAGATTAAACTCGGATTCGCGCTTCTGTTATTGGCGACAGGTATTGCTGGGTTTTATTACCTTCGTGATAGCGCCATGGTGATTCGTGTTGTTTCGGTATTATTAGGATTCTTTTTGGCGGTGACGGTAGCTTGGTTTACTGTACAAGGCAAGCAGTTTTATGCTTTTAGTAGAGAGTCGAGAGAAGAAACAAAGAAGGTAGTATGGCCCAATAGAAAGGAAACAATGCAGATGACAGGTCTTGTTTTTGCCTTCGTTGTTGTGATGGCGATTTTCTTATGGTTAGTAGATGCTGGGTTATTGATGCTTATTAAGTCTCTGATGTCGTATGGAGAGGATAATGGATAAAAAATGGTTCGTTGTTCATGCTTACTCTGGTTATGAAAAAAGCATTCAGCGTACCTTACGGGATCGTATTGATCGGGCTGGTATGCAAGATAAATTTGGAGAAATACTAGTTCCAGTAGAAGAAGTGGTTGAAATGAAGGCTGGTCAAAAGAATATAAGTGAAAGAAAATTCTTTCCAGGTTATATATTGGTAGAGATGGAGATGAATGACGATACATGGCATCTTGTTAAAAATACAGCTAAAGTTACAGGTTTTGTAGGTGGATCTGCTATGCATCCAACACCAATTAGTGTAAATGAAGTACAGAATATTCTGAGACAGATTCAAGAGGGTGTTGAGAAACCTAGGCCTAAAGTGTTATTTGAGAATGGTGAGGCTGTGCGGGTCAAGGAGGGCCCTTTTACAGACTTTCATGGTAACGTAGAAGATGTTAATTACGAAAAAAGTAAAATTAGGGTTTCTGTTTCAATTTTTGGTCGTCCTACACCAGTAGAGTTAGATTTTAGTCAGGTTGAAAAATCATAAATGATTAAATAGGCATAATTAGGTATTTTAGATTTAGTTATATTTAGTTATAAATTATTTATTGCATGGGTACACTAGGATTCATGTGTATTGAATGGGAGAGTTGTTGTGGCAAAAAAGATAGTAGCTTATATCAAGTTACAAGTGCCAGCAGGAAAAGCAAATCCAAGTCCACCTATTGGTCCTGCACTTGGTCAGCGTGGGTTAAATATTATGGAGTTTTGTAAGGCATTCAATGCGGCCACTCAGAAAATGGAAGCAGGGCTTCCAGTGCCTGTAGTGATTACAGCGTATGCTGATAAGAGCTTTACGTTCATTATGAAAACAACTCCAGCAGCTGTATTAATTAGAAAAGCTGCTGGAGTTGCTAAAGGAAGTCCTAGGCCACATACTGATAAGGTTGGGAAATTGACAAGGCTACAGTTGGAAGAAATTGTTAAGGCGAAAGAACCTGATTTAACTGCTGCTGATATAGATGCAGCAGTGCGGACTATTGCTGGAAGTGCTCGTAGTATGGGTATAGAGGTTGAGGGGTAATTAGCATGGGACATATATCTAAAAGATTTAAGGAAATTTCAAGCAAGGTTGATAGCCAAAAAGCTTATCCTCTCCTAGAGGCATTAGAGATCATTAAAGAAACGGCTACAGCAAAATTTGATGAGTCGGTTGATATAGCAGTCAATTTAGGTATTGATGCAAAAAAATCAGATCAGACAGTACGTGGTTCTGTAGTATTACCGGCAGGTACTGGTAAAGTTGTTCGGGTAGCAGTATTTGCACAAGGTGATACAGTTAAGGCTGCACTTGATGCTGGTGCTGATATTGTTGGGTTTGAAGATTTGGCAGAACAAATAAAATCAGGAAAAATAGAATTTGATGTGGTAATTGCTAGCCCTGATGCTATGCGCATTGTTGGTCAATTGGGGCAAATACTTGGTCCGAGGGGTCTTATGCCTAATCCTAAGGTAGGTACCGTAACCACGGATGTTGTTGGTGCAGTTAAAAATGCTAAGGCAGGACAGGTCCAATACCGTTCAGATAAAGCTGGAATTGTGCAATGCACAATAGGCCGTGCTTCATTTGGTTTAGAAGAATTAAAACAGAATATATTGGCCCTAATAGAGGCGCTTAATAAGTCAAAGCCAGCCACATCCAAGGGTGTATATCTTAAAAGGATGGCAGTATCCAGTACTATGGGAGTTGGGATAAGGGTGGATCACGCTAGTTTGATGTTATGACATGAATTTGTTAATAAAACTTTGGGCTGTTGGATAGGGGCTAAATTAATCCAATAGGCTATCAAAGACCGTTGGGGTTTGTAAGTGGTAGATTGAAGAAATATGATTTTATTGCTTAGGGACTTAAATATAAAAGGGAGCAGGTGAATTTTAAATTTATGAGCATTATTTGTTCTAATTTTTAATTATTTATTTGTTGCTTTTAGTGCCCAGCGTAGATGGCGTAATCGAAAGCAGGAATTTTATTTTCTCCTGAAATAAGTTCGCCACTATATGGTGAAGAGATGGACTTACAAAGTTTCATTTGTAAAGAAATAATTTCACTGAATATAACTGATGGAGAATGTAACTTGAGTCTTAATCTGGAAGAAAAAAAGGCGGTAGTTTCTGAAGTTGGTGCTAAATTAGTAAATGCTCAGGCTGTTATTGTTGCAGAATATAGGGGCTTGGAAGTTGGAGACATGAACCAGTTACGAGCAAATGCTCGCCAATCTGGGGTCTATTTTCAAGTTATAAAGAATTCACTTGCACGACGTGTGGTGGAAGGCACTCCATTTTCTGATCTTTCACAAAATTTAGTAGGTCCATTAGCTTATTGTATTGGTGAGGACCCTGTGGCTGTGGCAAAGGTGTTATATGAGTTTTCAAAGGATAATAAGAAACTTGTAATTAAAATTGGGGCCATGCCTAATGTGATTTTATCTAACAAGGACATCAATAATCTTGCCACCATGATGAGCCGTGAAGAACTTATTGCGAAGCTGTTGGGTACAATGCAGGCGCCTATTGTTAAATTTGTTAGGACATTGAATGAAGTGCCAACAAGATTTGCTCGTGGGCTCGTAGCTGTTCGAGATCAGAAATAGAATGTTTTATTTAATTTACAGGATTTAATTTATAGATTCAAAATCAAGACAAAACTAAAATTTATATTTATTAGGAGAAAATTATGGCTGATGCCAAAGCAGAGGTTCTAGAGTCAATATCAAAAATGACCGTACTGGAATTATCAGAGTTAATTAAAGACATGGAAGAAAAATTTAATGTTTCAGCAGCTGCAACTGCTGTTGCAGCTGCTGCTCCTGCAGCTTCTTCTGATAAAGCACAAGAGAAAACTGAATTTTCGGTAGTTTTGTCAGCAGTTGGTGAGAGTAAGGTTAGCGTAATTAAGGTTGTACGCGCTATTACTGGCTTGGGTTTAAAAGAAGCCAAGGATTTAGTGGATGGCGCACCAAAGCCAGTGAAAGAAGGAGTTTCCAAAGAGGATGCAGAAGCCATACAGAAGCAATTAACTGAGGCTGGTGCAACTTGTGAGCTTAAATAATATTGTTTAGAGGATTAACACTAGCGACACACCAAGTGTCGCTAGTGTTGTTTTACTAGCTCCATAATTTAATAGTGTCACAAGTGTATAACACAGTAATCAAAAGCTTAAATTTTGTTTTCTGCGCCCCTGGAGAAATTCTATGAGTTATTCATTTACCGAGAAAAAGCGTATTCGCAAAAGTTTTGCAAAAAGTGCAAGTGTTTTACCAATTCCGTATCTACTTGCAACACAGCTTGAATCTTACGAAGCTTTTTTACAAGAGCATGTTCCTGCTGAAGAAAGGGAAAACCGTGGGCTGCAAGCTGCATTTACTTCTATTTTCCCAATTGAAAGTCATTCAAAGAATGCTCGTCTTGACTTTGTGAGCTATATTCTTGGTGCTCCTCCATTTGATGTTAAAGAGTGCCAGCAACGTGGCCTTACTTATGCTTCGCCATTACGTGCTAGAGCACGGTTAACTATCATGGACAAGGAGTCTTCCAAGCCGACACCAAAGGAAGTTAGGGAGCAGATAGTTTATATGGGGGAAATTCCTCTGATGACTACAACTGGTTCGTTTGTAATTAACGGTACTGAGCGTGTAATAGTATCTCAATTACATCGTTCTCCTGGGGTATTTTTTGAGCATGATAGAGGCAAAACTCATTCATCTGGAAAATTATTATTTTCAGCGCGTATTATTCCGTACAGAGGATCTTGGCTTGATTTTGAATTTGATCCCAAAGATTACCTTTATTTTCGGGTAGATCGCCGACGGAAGATGCCCGTTACCGTTCTTTTAAAGGCTTTAGGGTATACCTCAGAACAAATTCTTGCTGGATTCTTTGAGTTTGATGTATTTAATTTCTCTAAAAAAGGTATTAATTTTGAGCTGGTGCCAGAGCGTTTACGTGGTGATATTGCTCGCCTTGATATTGTCACTAAAAATGGAAAAATAATTGTTCAGAAAGATAAACGAATTACTGCAAGGCATATTAGAGAATTAGAAAAAGCTGGGATAGATAAACTTGCGGTGCCAGAGGATTTTTTATTGGGGAGAGTGTTAGGTCATAATGTGTTAGATCAGGAAACTGGAGAGATCTTAGCGCAGGCTAATGATGAAATTACTGAGGAGCTTATTGCTAAATTTCATGAGTCTGATATTGAGAAAATTTATTCTATATATACAAATGAGCTTGATCATGGTTCATATATATCACAGACTTTAAGAATAGACGATACAACTGACCAATTGACTGCTCAGGTAGCGATTTATCGCATGATGCGACCTGGAGAGCCACCAACTGAGGAGGCTGTCAGGGCATTATTTAATGGATTATTCTATTCATCTGATCGCTATGATTTATCGGCAGTTGGACGGATGAAATTTAATCGTCGTGTTGGTAAAACTGAACTGACTGGTCCAACTACTTTATCAAATGAAGATATTATTCGCATAATACAAATATTGGTGGAGCTCAGAAATGGGCGCGGTGAAGTGGACGATATTGATCATCTTGGTAATCGTAGAGTTCGTTATGTTGGAGAATTAGCAGAGAATCAATTTCGATCTGGGCTAATTAGGGTTGAGCGAGCTGTAAAAGAACGTTTAAGTCAGGCGGAATCAGATAACCTGATGCCTCATGATTTAATTAATGCTAAGCCTGTATCTGCGGCGGTACGTGAGTTTTTTGGCTCTAGTCAGTTATCTCAATTTATGGATCAGACAAATCCACTTTCAGAAATTACGCATAAGCGCAGGGTATCTGCTTTAGGGCCAGGGGGGTTGACAAGAGAGAGGGCTGGTTTTGAAGTGCGAGACGTTCATCCGACTCATTATGGCAGAGTATGTCCGATTGAAACTCCAGAAGGACCAAATATTGGGCTTATAAATTCGCTTGCATTATATGCTCGTACTAATGAATACGGTTTTCTTGAAACTCCATATCGTAAAGTAAAAAATAATAAGGTGACAGATGAGATTGATTATTTATCAGCAATAGAAGAAGGGCAGTTCATTATTGCTCAAGCAAATGCAGAGTTAGATAGCCGTAATAAATTTGTTAAGGATATTGTTTCTTGTCGTCATAAGAATGAATTTACCTTAGCTGCACCTGATCGCATTGAATATATGGATGTAGCGCCGTCTCAGATTGTTTCAGTTGCAGCTTCATTAATTCCTTTTTTAGAGCATGATGATGCTAATCGTGCTTTGATGGGATCAAATATGCAACGTCAAGCAGTACCTTGTCTTCGCGCTGAGAAGTCATTTGTTGGTACTGGAATAGAGCGGGTGGTAGCAATGGATTCTGGTACTGCAGTAATGGCTGGGCGCTCTGGAATAGTAGATTATGTGGATGCAGGGAGAATTGTAGTAAGAGTGCATGATGCGGAGACACGAGCAGGTGAAGTAGGTGTTGATATTTATAATCTTACAAAATATACCCGCTCTAATCAGAATACGAATATAAATCAAAGACCTTTGGTTAAAGATGGAGATGTAATAGCCGCTGGAGATGTAATTGCTGATGGTGCTTCTACAGATTTAGGTGAATTGGCCTTGGGTCAAAATATGCTGGTAGCATTTATGCCGTGGAATGGCTATAACTTTGAGGATTCAATTTTAATTTCTGAGAGGATTGTTTCTGAAGATCGTTTTACATCTATTCATATTGAAGAGCTTGTTGTAGTTAGTCGTGATACAAAATTAGGCACAGAAGAAATCACTGGGGATATATCGAACCTTTCTGAAGTACAGATTAACCGTTTAGATGATTCTGGCATAATTTATATTGGAGCTGAAATTGAAGCAGGTGATGTGTTAGTTGGCAAGGTTACTCCAAAAGGAGAGGTGCAGCTAACTCCAGAAGAGAAGCTTTTACGTGCAATTTTTGGTGAAAAGGCATCAGATGTAAAGGATACGTCATTACGTGTTCCATCAGGTATTTCGGGCACAGTTATTGATGTGCAGGTATTTACTCGAGAAGGGATAGATCGAGATAAACGTGCACAGCAGATTATTGATGACGAATTAAATCGGTATAAAAAAGATCTCTATGATCAGATGCGGATTGTAGAGTCTGATGCATTTGAGCGTATTAAACGCTTACTTAAAGGCAAGGTGGCAAAAGGCGGACCTAATAAACTTTTAAAAGGGGCGCGTATTACAAAAGAATATCTTGATAGTATAGAGCCACATTCTTTGTTTGATGTTCGCTTATCTAATGAAGAGGCAAGCACTCAATTAGAGCAGATAAAAGAAGGTCTATCTCAGAAGCGATTAGATTTTGATGCTTTTTTTGAAGAGAAGAAAAAGAAGCTTACCCAGGGTGATGAGTTGCCACCTGGTGTGCAAAAAATGGTGAAGGTTTATATTGCTGTGCGGAGACGGCTCCAGCCTGGAGATAAAATGGCTGGACGCCATGGTAATAAAGGGGTTATATCAAGGATTGTTCCGGTTGAAGATATGCCCTACATGGCTGATGGTACTCCTGTTGATGTAGTACTAAATCCCCTTGGTGTTCCTTCTCGTATGAATGTTGGGCAGATTCTAGAAATTCATCTTGGGTGGGCTGCAAAAGGGTTAGGCCTAAAAATTGATAATATGCTTCGTGCACAATATGACACAGCTGAGATTAGAGAGTTTGTTAATAAAATATATAATAATAGTGGTAAACAGGAAGATATTTCTTCTCTTTCAGATGTAGAGATTATTGAGTTAGCAGGGAATCTCAGAAATGGTGTGCCATTTGCGACTCCAGTATTTGATGGTGCTACCGAGCATGAAATTAAAGATATGCTTGAGCTTGCTGATTTACCTAGATCCGGTCAGATTACATTATATGATGGTAGAACAGGCGAGGCTTTTAATCGTCCCGTTACAGTTGGCTACATGCATATCTTGAAGCTTCACCATTTAGTAGATGACAAGATGCATGCTCGTTCTACAGGCCCTTATAGCTTGGTAACTCAGCAGCCATTGGGTGGCAAGGCTCAATTCGGAGGGCAACGATTTGGTGAAATGGAAGTGTGGGCCTTAGAGGCATATGGAGCAGCATATACTTTACAAGAAATGCTAACAGTTAAATCTGATGATTTAAATGGGCGTACTAAGATATACGAGAGCATTGTAAAGGGTGATCATAAAATTGATGCTGGTATGCCAGAATCGTTTAATGTATTAGTAAAAGAAATTCGTTCGCTTGGGATGGATATAGATTTGGACCGGCATTGAAACAATTAACTAGAGATAATTTTCTAATCTTTAGTATTTAGTTATTAATTGCCGAATTTTTTGTATTGACCCCTGATTAACAGGAGTGATAAATGAAAGCGCTACTTGATTTATTTAAGCAAGTTACTCATAAGGAAGAATTTGAATCTATCAAAGTTGGACTGGCTTCACCTGAGAAAATACGTTCTTGGTCTTATGGGGAAGTAAAAAAACCAGAGACTATAAATTATCGTACCTTTAAACCAGAGAGGGACGGGTTATTTTGCGCTAAAATTTTTGGTCCAGTTAAGGATTACGAGTGCTTATGTGGGAAATATAAGCGTCTGAAACACCGAGGTGTAATTTGTGAGAAATGTGGTGTTGAAGTTACTTTATCAAAGGTGAGGCGAGAGAGAATGGGGCATATACAACTAGCCTCACCAGTTGCTCACATTTGGTTTCTAAAGTCTTTGCCATCTCGTTTAGGGATGGTTTTAGATATGACTTTACGTGATATTGAGCGTGTTTTGTATTTTGAAGCCTATGTAGTAACCGATCCAGGGATGACTCCACTAGCAAGATGCCAGTTGCTCACTGATGATGATTATCTCGCTAAAATGGAAGAATATGGCGATGACTTTAGTGCGAGTATGGGTGCAGAGGGAATACGTGATTTATTAATCAATTTGAATATTAATATTGAAATTGATAATGTTAGACGAGATATGGAGGCAACTAATTCAGAAACAAAAATCAAGAAGCTTTCTAAACGTCTAAAAATATTAGAAGCATTTAATAAATCAGGCATTAAGCCTGAATGGATGATATTTACAGTTTTACCAGCTCTGCCACCAGAATTAAGGCCATTAGTACCTCTTGATGGTGGGCGATTTGCAACATCTGATTTGAATGATTTATATCGCAGAGTTATTAATCGTAACAATCGTTTGAAGCGCTTACTTGAGTTAAAAGCACCTGAAATAATTGTGCGTAATGAGAAGCGTATGCTTCAAGAAGCAGTGGATTCATTACTTGATAATGGACGTAGAGGTAAAGCAATGACTGGTGCTAATAAGCGACCATTAAAGTCATTAGCAGATATGATCAAAGGCAAGGGGGGGCGTTTTCGCCAGAATTTACTTGGAAAAAGAGTCGATTACTCTGGGCGCTCAGTAATTGTTGTTGGGCCACAACTTAAGCTTCATCAATGTGGGCTGCCAAAAAAGATGGCTTTGGAGCTATTCAAGCCGTTTATTTTTAGCAAACTGGAGATAATGGGTATAGCTAGTACTATTAAGGCAGCTAAAAGAGAGGTAGAAAATGAAACCCCAGTAGTATGGGATATTCTTGAAGATGTTATCCGTGAGCATCCAGTAATGTTGAATCGTGCACCAACACTACATCGTCTTGGTATACAAGGGTTTGAGCCTGTTTTAATTGAGGGAAAAGCCATTCAGCTACACCCATTGGTATGTGTAGCATTTAATGCTGATTTCGATGGTGATCAGATGGCCGTGCATGTCCCGTTATCTTTAGAAGCGCAAATGGAAGTTCGTACATTAATGATGTCTTCCAATAATATTTTGTCTCCAGCAAATGGAGAGCCAATTATTGTGCCGTCTCAAGATATAGTATTGGGTTTATATTTTATGACTCGTGAGAAGATAGGCTCAAGAGGGGAAGGTATGAAGTTTCCTAATATTAGTGAAGTATCTCGTGCCTATGAGAGTCGTGTAGTTGAGCTAAATGCTAGGGTTCAAGTTAGAATAGAGGAATCTGAAACAGATTCTAATGGTGAGCAGCATAAAAAAGTAACACGTTATGATACGACTATAGGGCGAGCACTTCTATCGGAGATTTTACCATCGGGTCTCCCATTCCCTTTAATAAATAAATCTCTTAAGAAGAAAGAAATATCTAAGCTTATTAATTTTAGCTTCCACCTTTGTGGTTTGCGTGCAACAGTAATTTTCGCAGATAAATTAAAAGATTATGGCTTTGCATTTTCGACTCGTGCTGGAATATCTATTTGTCTAGATGACATGTTAGTACCAGATGATAAGAAAAATATTATTGGTGGTTCTGAGAAAGAAGTAAAAGAAATTGAAGCTCAATATACCTCAGGCTTGGTGACTCAGGGTGAGCGTTATAACAAGGTAGTTGATATTTGGGGGCGTGCTGGTGACAAAGTTGCTAAGGCAATGATGGATCAACTTGGCACAGAACCAGTATATGACCAGCATAGTGGGAAAATAAGGAAAGATAAGAAGGGAAAACCGCTAATGCAGGAATCATTTAATTCTATTTATATGATGGCTGATTCCGGCGCGCGTGGTTCTGCTGCACAAATACGTCAGTTAGCAGGTATGCGGGGCTTGATGGCAAAGCCTGATGGTTCAATTATTGAGACGCCTATTACTGCAAATTTTAGAGAAGGTCTCAATGTACTACAATATTTTATTTCTACTCATGGAGCACGTAAAGGATTGGCTGATACAGCATTGAAAACTGCAAATTCAGGCTATCTTACACGGAGATTAGTAGATGTAACTCAGGATCTTGTTGTTATTGAAAATGACTGTAATACAGTAAATGGTGTAGCAATGAAAGCTTTAGTTGAGGGAGGTGAAGTTATTGAAGCATTGCACGAGCGTATTCTCGGTAGAGTAGCGGCAATCGATGTCATTAATCCAGAAAATCAGGCAATTGTCTATCCTGTAGGTTCTCTTCTGGATGAGAATGCTGTTGCTAATATTGAGTCACTTGGTATAGATGAGGTAAAGGTGCGTACTCCGCTTACATGTGATACTCGGCATGGGCTATGTGCGAAATGTTATGGTCGAGATCTGGGAAGAGGAACAATGGTAAATCTAGGTGAAGCAGTTGGTGTTGTTGCAGCGCAATCTATTGGTGAGCCTGGCACCCAGCTTACTATGCGCACATTCCATATAGGTGGGGCTGCTTCAAGAACTGCAGTAGCAAGTCAAATAGAGAGTAAATCGAATGGGACTGTACGTTACTCTCCAACAATGCGGTATGTAACAAACTCTCGTAAAGAGTTAGTGGCAATTTCTCGTAGCGGGGAGATGGTAGTGCATGATGATAATGGGCGAGAACGTGAGCGACATAAGGCCCCATATGGCGCAACTTTGTTAGTTCGTAATGGAGCAGCTGTAAAAGCTGGTCAGGTCATGGCATCATGGGATCCACATACTAGGCCAATAATTACCGAATATGCCGGTAAGGTGCGTTTTGAGAATGTTGAAGAAGGGTTGACTGTCGCTAAACAAATTGATGATGTAACAGGATTATCATCAATGGTAGTTACTGATCCAAAACGACGTGGTGTGTCCCAAGCAAAAGGATTGCGCCCGCTAGTTAAGTTGTTGGATGAAAAAGGGGAGGAAGTAAAGCATTCTGGTGATGATAAATTATCAGTAAACATTACTTTCCAAACTGGATCAGTCATAGTTGTACGTGATGGACAGCAAGTAAGTGTTGGATCTGTTCTAGCCAGAATTCCGCACGAGAGTTCAAAAACCCGTGATATTACCGGTGGTTTGCCTCGTGTTGCAGAATTATTTGAAGCTCGTTCACCGAAAGATGCGGGTGTGTTAGCAGAAGTTACTGGTGTTGTGTCTTTCGGTAAAGATACTAAAGGTAAGCAACGGCTAGTTATTACTGATACAGAAGGTGTTGCACATGAATATCTTATACCAAAAGATAAGCATGTGACAGCGCATGATGGTCAGGTAGTAACTCAGGGAGAGAATATCGTTGATGGCCCTGCTGATCCACATGATATTCTGCGTTTGCTTGGAGTAGAGGCATTAGCACGATATATTACTGATGAAGTACAAGATGTTTATCGTTTACAAGGTGTAAAGATTAATGATAAGCATATTGAGGTTATTGTACGTCAGATGTTGCGTCGAGTTCAGATTGTCAATCCTGGGGATACTAGATTTATATTGGGTGAGCAAGTAGAACGTGCTGATATATTGACTGAGAATGAGAAGATGGAGGCTAATGGTAAGAAGCCAGCAGAATATCAATTTGTTCTGCTAGGGATCACTAAGGCTTCACTCTCTACAGACTCATTTATTTCAGCTGCATCTTTTCAGGAAACAACACGCGTCCTTACTGAGGCGGCAATTATGGGTAAGAAAGATAATTTGCGTGGACTAAAAGAGAATGTGATTGTTGGACGACTTATTCCAGCTGGAACTGGCTTGGCTTTCCATAATTTAAGAAAAAGGCAGAAAGCAGGAGCTGATGATATTGAAAATACCTTTATTAGCAAAGAGGATACCGGAGAAGAACAAAAAACAGAAGCTGTCTAGATAATTAATTATTTTTCAAATAATTATATTGTTTATTTTGAGTTATGCTTAAAAAATTAACTAGATTTGTGAAATAAAATTATTGAAACTTGATAGGGATATAATTTACTTATTTATAGCCAATTCTTCTTCAAGACAGTAGAGTAAATATAGCAGTTAATCTGGTAATATCTTGATTTTATAAGGAATTATTAGCTTTCAAGAGTTAATGTTTCAATGCAATATTCTGAAGTTAGTTGTTTTGGTATATTCTGCATTAGTATTTATTTAATTGTAAATACTTTGTTCAAATTAATAAAATAGAGTGAATTAATAGGGAATATTTTATTTGTCATATGAATGTAACATTATCAAAGTAATATTACATAAATTAAAATTTCATTGATAAATAAGGTATTTTTTATGCCTTTGCAACTCTTTGCCAAGAACGGTCAATCTGGAAAACTAGGATATAGTTATCGTCGTCATATACGAGAGCGTATTATTGAGGCCATTTTATTTATGATGGCACTTACTTCAGTAGCTATTACGTTTTCAATTGTTGTAATGCTTGTTAAAGAGTCTTTAGTGTTTTTTGAACAAGTTTCTTTTTGGGATTTTCTTACTGATACACAATGGACCCCACTATTTGATGACGCACATTATGGAATTCTTCCATTAATTTCTGGCACAGTTGTAAGCTCATTAGTTGCATTGATTGTAGCAATTCCTCTTGGAACTATTATTGCCATATATCTCTCGGAATTTGCACCATTCACTGTGCGAGAGGTTGCTAAGCCTTTTTTAGAATTACTTGGCGGCATTCCAACTGTTGTATATGGCTATTTTGCATTATTATTTATTACCCCCTTATTACAAGAAATATTCCCGGAGTTGCCAGGATTTAGTTTGCTTTCTGCTGGGCTGGTTATGGGTATCATGATAGTTCCATATATTAGTTCACTATCTGAAGATGCGATGAGGGCAGTACCAATGCATCTTCGAGAGGGGTCTTATGCAATGGGAGCGACACGATTTCAGACTGCTACTAGAGTTGTGATACCAGCGGCTTTTTCAGGAATTGCTGCATCATATATTCTCGGTATTTCTCGTGCAGTTGGAGAAACAATGGTAGTGGCAATAGCAGCTGGTATGCAGCCTAACCTGACCTGGAATCCAATGGAGCCAGCTGCAACTATTACTGCTTATATTGTACAAGTAAGTCTAGGAGACTTGCCGCATGGAAGCACTGGTTATCAGACTATTTTTGCTGCCGGCCTTACTTTACTACTTTTAACGCTTACATTTAATGTTCTAGGGCATATGCTACGAAAACGATATCGTGAAGTATATTAATTTTGTCCATAATGTATAAATTTAAATTAAATTTTCTGGTTATATGGGTTTTATATTTTGATAGTCAATTTACTTGTACTCAACGGAATTAATGCTAATGCATAAAACAAAAGGGCTTCAAGAAATTCGGCTTATGATTGCGCGTCATAAAAGATTTGATAAGCTGTTCATGGTTGTTGGCATATTTGCTTTGATGGTTGCGGTCTTTACCTTTATTGCTTTATTTGCTCATATGTTGATTGATGGAATGCCACGTTTGACATTAGAATTTTTTACATCATTTCCTTCACGTCATCCAGAAGCTGCTGGCATACTTTCAGCTTGGGTTGGTACTATATTGGTGATGTTGGTTACAGCATTTACCGCAGTACCTATTGGAATTGGAACAGGTGTTTATCTAGAAGAATATGCACCGAGAAATATCATTACAGAAATAATAGAAATAAATATAACTAATTTGGCTGGAGTACCTTCAATTGTTTATGGATTATTGGCTTTAGGTCTGTTTGTATATCAATTAGGTTTTGGTCAAAGCGTACTGTCAGCAGGGTTGGCATTAGCGCTGCTAATTTTACCAGTGGTAATTGTTGCCACTCGGGAGGCAATACGAGCGGTTCCTGTAGGTATTCGTGAGGGTGCTTATGCCCTTGGGGCAAGCAAGTGGCAAACTGTATCAGATCACTTGCTTCCATATTCGGCTGCAGGCATCATGACTGGTGTGATTATTGGATTAGCTAGAGCAATTGGTGAGACGGCACCTATTATTACTATTGGAGCGCTAACTTTTATTGCATTCTTACCGCCATCACCAATTACAGGAGGGTTTCCTTTCATATCATTTGAGTGGCTGACAGCACCTTTTACTGTAATGCCAATTCAGATGTTTAATTGGGTTTCACGTCCTCAGGAAGAATTTCAAGTAAATGCCGCTGCTGCAGGGCTAGTATTAGTAATCATGACACTTACTATGAATGCGCTAGCCATTTATATTCGTTATCATATGCGTAAAAAAATTAAATGGTAGTAAGAAAATTTGAAAGATGATGTTTTTTAAGAGGATATAAATTCTTGGATTGCATAGGTCCAGGTTTAACTTGAGAATATTTATAAGAATAGGCCCTATAAGAAGGAAGGAAAATGGCGGGATCTAAGAATACCCAAGAAAATGAACCTCAGACTAAAATTAGGAAAAGCATACAGGGTAAGGATGCTGACAATATCTCAATGGTTCAGAGTAAATCTGAAATTAGGGATCTTAATTTTTATTATGGTGAATTTCATGCACTCAAAAACGTTAACATGTTGTTGCATGAGAAGAAAGTAACGGCCTTAATTGGTCCATCAGGGTGCGGTAAATCAACTTTACTAAGATGTTTTAACCGTATGCATGATTTATATCCTGGTAATCAGTATGCCGGTGAAATTATATTGCAGCCAGATAATGTAAATATTCTTTCTAGTGATGTAGATCCAATTGAAGTACGGATGCGTATTAGCATGGTATTTCAGAAACCTAATCCATTTCCTAAATCCATTTATGAGAATGTTGCGTATGGCCTACGTGTGCGAGGGATAACCAAGAAGCTCGTATTAGATGAAAAAGTTGAAGATGCTCTTCGTGGTGCAGCGTTATGGGATGAGGTGAAGGATCGTATCCATAATCTAGCCTTTGAACTTTCTGGTGGACAACAACAACGGTTATGTATTGCTCGTGCGCTTGCTACCGATCCAGAAATTTTATTATTTGATGAGCCTACTTCAGCTCTTGACCCGATCGCTACTGTAAGTATAGAAGAGCTTATTGCAGACCTTAAAAAACAAGTTACTATATTGATAGTTACACATAGTATGCAGCAAGCTGCACGAGTATCAGATTACACAGCTTATATGTATCTGGGAGAGTTAATTGAATTTGGTGTTACAGATAATATTTTCATAAAGCCTAAGAATAAAATGACTGAAGATTATATAACTGGGCGTGTTGGATAATTTGTAATACCCAAGCACAGAAAATATACTTATTAAGTAATTTTTACTTAATTTTTTGTGAATCTATATATAAAGAAAGTATATTTTTTTGTTTATAACAAAATGCTTCTATATACCAATTAATTATTCGTGCTAACATGAGGTTATATTTTTATTCTTAATGCACTAAATGTATAAGTTTTGCTATGATTGACCCTGTATCTATTCACAGGTAAGATCCTACACTTTTGACTTTTTAGGAAAATAGCTATGCGTAAGAAACTAGTTGCCGGCAACTGGAAAATGCATGGTGGAATAGAGCAAAATAATAGCTTGTTGAATAAAGTTGTTGCTGGTACTTTGGGGGCTGATAAAGCAACCTATGCAGTATGCGTGCCATATCCATATCTATCGCAAGTATCTTCTCTCTTAAAAGATACTCATATTTCTTGGGGAGCACAGAATATAAGCCAGCATGTTAAAGGAGCATTCACTGGTGAAGTGTCAGCAATAATGTTGAATGATTTTTTCTGCCATTATGTGATTGTTGGGCATTCAGAAAGACGTACTTTATATGGTGAAGACAGCAAAATAGTCTCTCATAAATTTAAGGCAGCACTTGAGAATAGTTTGATTCCAATTCTATGTGTTGGGGAGAGTTTAGATCAGCGGGAAGCTGGACTTACAGAAGAAATAGTAGGTGAACAATTAGATGCGGTTATTGAGCTAGTTGGCGTGGAAGCCTTAGAACATGCTGTCCTGGCTTACGAACCAATTTGGGCTATTGGAACTGGAAGAACAGCTACGCCTCAGCAAGCTCAAGATATACATAGTTTTATTAGAAATAGGGTTGCCAGTCACAACACTCAGATTGCAACTAAGATACAAATTCTTTATGGTGGTAGTGTAAAAGCAAATAATGCTACGGAGTTATTTGTTATGCCTGATATTGATGGAGGTTTAATTGGAGGGGCATCATTGCTTCCAGACGAGTTTATTTCAATTTGTATGGCAGCAAACAATTGATTCTCATGGAGTAGAAATTGGAAACATTTATTTGGATTGTTAATGTAGCATCAGCTGTGAGTGTAATTGTATTAATTTTACTGCAGCAGGGTAAGGGAGCGGATATGGGGGCTGCTTTTGGTAGCGGTGCTTCAGGGAGCTTATTTGGTGCGAGTGGCTCAGCAAATTTTTTAAGCCGGACTACAGGGATTCTGGCGACAGTATTTTTTATTTCTACCCTAGGACTTACATATCTCTCAGTTAATAAATCAGAGAGTAAAGGTGTTATGGATAATATAATACCTAGTCAGTCTTCAGTTTCAGAAAAAATACCTGGTCAGTCTTCAGTGTCAGAAAAGAAATCTGATCAGTCTTCAGTTGCAGCAGAAATACCGACTACTGCTGCGCCGCAAATTCCTGCTAATGAAGGGGTGTCGAAAGCCGCAGAAATACCAAAATAACCTAGAGGGGTAGGATTAAATTAAATTTCTAATAGAATATTAGAAATTTAATAAGATTTTATTCTTAAATTGTAAATTAAGCTGCCGACGTGGTGAAATTGGTATACACGCCGTCTTGA
>TARA_B100000686_G_scaffold355343_1_pt1 | contig 17021 bp, 13 predicted proteins | sample TARA_B100000686 | Tara Oceans TARA_B100000686 (sample SAMEA2622733) | marine metagenome | biome: marine biome (ENVO:00000447); feature: marine epipelagic mixed layer (ENVO:xxxxxxxxx); material: "saline water (ENVO:00002010), including plankton (ENVO:xxxxxxxx)" | depth 150 m
CTTGTAGATCGTGCCGGTGCGCTGATCGAAGGCGATATCGATGCGATCGGAGTGCTGGCCAGAACGTTAGTGTTCTCAGGACTTGGAATGACAATTTGCGGTGGGTCCGATTCGGCAAGTCAGGGTGAGCATCTGGTTGCCCATGTCATTGACATGCTTGGCAGTTCCGACTGGCCCCTCAGCTATCACGGAGAGCAGATTTCCGTAACGACGCTTGCCTGCTCCGCGTTGCAGGAGCGCCTGTATCGGGATGATGCTGCGCCGGTAATCAGCGCAAACGAAGAAACAGAAGAGGATGTAGTTGCTGTATTTGGTGAAGAACTTGGCAGGTCCTGCTGGAATTCCTTTAAAGGCAAAATGCTCAGCGCGGACGCCGCAGCGCAGGCAAATGCGCGTTTGGCATCGGATTGGCCTGACATTCAGTTGCAGCTAAATCAGATCATGCGACCAGCGGATCAAATTCGCGCTTCTCTTGAGTCGGTCAAGGCTCCGACAAGTCCTCAGGATATCGGCGTCCCTACTGCATTCTACAAGGATGCAATCATCAAGTCCCGACTGATTCGGGATCGATTCACATGTCTGGATTTTGCCGCTTCTGCTGGCATTCTAGAGAAAGTTGCTGGTGAGGTTGTGCAAGTATGAAGCCGCTTTCCGGATTTCCGCAACAAGAATTACAAGCGGTGCGGGTTGTTCTCACCGACATCGACGATACATTGACCGATAGAGGGCGCCTGCCTGCGTGTTCCTACCAAGCCATGGAGGACCTCAAAAATGCGGGTATTATTGTTGTTCCGGTAACTGGACGACCAGCGGGTTGGTGTGACTTGATTGCGCGTCAGTGGCCTGTCGACGGAGTTGTCGGTGAGAACGGAGCGTTTTGCTTTCGCTACAGTGACACAGACCACAGAATGTACCGTACTTATGCCAAAAGCACCGAACAACGCGCCGATGCCTGGAAAAAACTTGAGGTCATAAGGGACCGGGTTCTTGCGGAAGTCCCCGGCGCGGCCATCTCTGCGGATCAGCCCTATCGAGAGTCTGATCTGGCGATTGATTTTTGCGAAGATGTCCCACCCCTGAGCGCGGCGGATGTCGAAAAGATCGTAGCGATTTTCGAAGCGCATGGTGCGATGGCCAAAGTATCTTCAATTCACGTGAACGGTTGGTTTGGAAGTTTCGACAAATTAACTATGTCTCGCTCGTTTCTGGAAAGAGACTTCGGCATTTCCGTTGAGGGCAACAACGAACAGACTGTCTTTGTCGGTGATTCACCAAATGACAGTCCGATGTTTGACTTCTTTGCAAACTCCGTTGGGGTTGCCAACGTGCGAGCATTCGAAACGATATTGCTCGCTCCGCCTAAGTGGGTGACAAACAACCGCGGGGCCGATGGATTTGTTGAAATCGCGCAGAAGATTCTGAACGCGCGGTAACGGTTGCCGGGCTGCCCGCCACCGCTACTCGCCTAAGCTTCGTCGGCGAGCTTGGCTGGGAAATTGCGGTGCATACGGCAGATACCATCCCGTCATTCTGTGAAAAGGCGGAAGACCCTAGCCCAGATTAGCAGAGGAAAGGGGGGCAGAAGAAAATACGAGCGGACTCTACACCTAAGTTTCTATGCTTAAACGGCCTAGATCAAGGAGCTGGGTCACCTACTACGCTTACTCTGACATTGGCCGAAACTAAAGTGTTCGATAAATCTTGTGAGGGCTCCTGATCAGTGACCAGGTCATCAATTTGGTCAAGGCCACAAACAACTTCAGTTTGGTTAACACCAAATTTTCTTCTGTCGGCAAGCAGAATTAGCCGATCCGCTCGCTCTAGCATTGTGCGTTTGACCCAGCAGCCACCCGAACTGACGTCTGTGATCCCCTCAGTCGTGACACCTCCCGCTCCAATTATTGCGGCGTTTGCGTGAAATTGACGCAAATAAGCTAGTGTTGCAGGCCCCGATACTGCAGCGTCGTGATTTGTGTAATCTCCAGGGCACAGGACAGTTCGAATAGATTTCGAAGCCCCTAATGCACGAGCGACACTGATGCTATTGGTAATAACAGTGATTTTTTCGGGAGAATTGTCAGAAATCGATGCTGCAAGTTGTGATGCAAACTCAGTGGTCGTCGATCCTGCGTCGACCATCAACACTTCGTCAAACTTGACCATAGAAAGAGCATATTTTGCAATACGAGTTCGCTCGTCCCTAAAAACTCTTTCACGAACATCATACGTTGGCTCCGAACCCAGTGGAGTAACTGCGGCGCCGCCGTAAGTTCGATCGACCAAGCCTTTTCGCGACATTTCATCGACATCTCGACGGACGGTTTCTGTTGTGACACCGAACTCTTCTGCCAATTCTGAAATTCGAACGGTTGGTCGGGCTTTCAATTCTAGTAGGATACGCTCGTGCCGCTCGGCTTTTTTTAACATTCCACGATTGCTCTCTCCAGTGAACTTGTTACCCCGCAATTGCCAAAGTTTTGGCGCTCAGTCTGGAGCAAACTTGGCTCCAATATATGTGAAGGCCCCATTCGACACAACCCAACGAACAAAGAGTCAGAGCTCATGATGGCTATGTTTATTCACTTACCTGTTCCAGGTGTTGGGCACGTAATTCTAAGGTCGCTACGCGCACAATCATTTGAAAGTTGGATGCTATCGCGAATGAATCATCAAGCAGATGCCGAAACCTCTGCAAGATTCACCCCTGTGATCAATTCCTCAATCTCACGATGGCAGGCAATTTCGTGACCAGCGACCGGCTTTCTGATCGGTGCGCTCTGCGTGTCGCACACCCCTTTGATGGACATGGGGCAACGGTCTGTGAACGGGCACCCAACTGCACTCAAAGTGACATCTCTAGCGATACCGCTGCGCGCTTCCTGAGTCTCCGCTACATCTTCAAGCCATCCCTGACGCAGTTCCGGCACCGAAGAAAGAAGAAGCTTCGTATAGGGATGAAACGGCGGCGATAATACTCGAGATGTCGGCCCTTGTTCTACCACGCGCCCTGCATAAAGAACCACGATGCGATCTGCAAAGGCAGCGACGGTAGACAGGTCATGACTGATGAATACATAAGAAACACCGAGCCTTTCTTGCAGGCTTTCAAGCAACCGGATAACAGACGCCGCAACGACGGTATCCAGCGCCGAAGTCACCTCGTCGCAAAGGATGACTTCGGGTTCCGCCGCCAAGGCCCGCGCTAGGTTTACGCGCTGCTTTTGCCCCCCTGACAACTCGCCAGGAAAGCGTTTGGCGAATTCGCGCGGCAATTCGACCAGTTCCAGCAATTCGCCCACACGCTCTTTGCACTGCGCAGGGTTCATATCGTGATAGAACTTCAGCGGTCGGCCGAGGATTTTTCCGATCGTTTGACGTGGATTAAGCGCGACATCGGCCATCTGAAATACGAATTGAATGCGCTTCAACTCTTCTCGACTTCGCCCTTTCACCGCGCCAGGCAAGACCGATCCGTCGAGACGTATTTCGCCAACTACCGGAGGCAGTATGCCGGAAATCACCCGTGCCATCGTACTTTTGCCACATCCTGATTCCCCGATTACGCCAATCGTTTCCATTTTGTCTACCACGACGTTTACGTCCCGGAGGATCGTCACCGGACCATAGGCGGCCGTCAAATTTCTGACCCCTAGCAAATGAGAATCCGCATCTGCCTGATCCTCTTCGTGGGCTTGATCGCATGGGGGTGTCTGGCGAACCGCGGACATCAAAGTCTTAGTGTATTCGTGCCGCGGGTGATTGATTATCTGTTCTGTGGATCCCTGTTCCACCATTTCGCCGTTACGCAGCACAATAATTTGGTCTGCCACCTGAGCCACAACAGCCAGATCATGTGATACGTAAATCGCCGCTGTGTTTTCGCGCGAAATGATCACTTTAAAGGCTTTTAATACTTCGATTTGCGTGGTGACGTCTAACGCGGTGGTCGGTTCGTCCAGAACAAGCAAATCAGGGGTGCAGGACAATGCCATCGCAGCCATCAGTCGCTGCAGTTGCCCGCCACTCACCTGGTGCGGGTAACGCTTTCCAATCGTTTCAGGATTGGGAAGGTCCAAGCTCTTGTATAGTTCGACCGCGTGATTAACGGCTTCGTCTTCTTTCATAATGCCATGGAGTGTCGGGGCTTCTGTAACCTGCTTGTTTATTCTGAGCGACGGGTTGAAAGATGCCGCGGCACTTTGCGCCACATAGGCAACCTTTTCACCTCTGAGGTTGCGACGGCTCTGCTTATCTAGCAACAACACATCCTCTCCGTTGAGAAGCACTTCACCCTTTGAAATACGACATCCAGGACGGGCATATCCCATTGTTGACAAGGATATCGTAGATTTCCCCGATCCAGATTCTCCAATCAGCGCCAGAACTTCACCCGGCTTTATGGAAAAATCAATCCCTTTGACAATCGGCACATACTCGCCGCCGGGCGGACGCCCCTGAACGCAGAGATTTTTGACTTCTAACAGATTCCTCATCCCGTCAACTCCTCTGGGATCATTACGCTTGAGCGATGAAGAAACCAGTCAACCAGCAGGTTGATCGCTACCGATATTGTTCCGATGCACGCCGCAGGAATAAGCGCCGCAGGCGCGCCGTACAGAAGACCCTGGAGGTTTTCTTTGACCATCACGCCCCAATCTGCGCCCGGCGGCTGCACGCCCAGACCGAGGAAGCTCAGTGAGCTTATGAACAAAATCGCGAATGTGTAGCGAACGCCGAACTCCGCCGCCAAAGGTGTTATTGTGTTGGGAAGGATCTCATGGAGCATGATCCAGTTCACACCCTCACCGCGCGCCCGGGCGACAACAACGTAATCCATTACAGAAGCATCCAGTGCCAATGCGCGCGACAAGCGGAACACCCGTGTTGCATCAATCAACGCAACGGTCAGGATCACCACGGGAAGCGACGTGCCGACACCACCGATTATGATCAGAGCCAGCATGATTGACGGGAACGCCATGATGGCGTCGACGGTTCGACTGAGAACCTGATCAATCCAGCCGGGTGAAATCGCGGCGACAAAACCCAGAACAATACCGGTTGTGAAGGAAATCAACGTCGCGATCAGCGCCAGTCCTAATGTCATGCGGGCGCCATAAATAATCCGCGACAGCACATCCCGTCCAAGGTAGTCGGTCCCAAGAAAGCTGGCTTCATCAACCACTTTGAAACTTTCAAACGAAACCATATCGGCTTTGTCAAATGGTGCCAAAACCGGGGCGAAAACCGCGACAACCACCCAGAAAACAATAATTAAAATTGAGACCCAAGCCACCGGCGTAAGACTTAGATTGTCGCGTTTTTTGTTACTATTTTGCTCCTCCGGTGAGTCAATCGCTTCTGAAGCATCAGCATTATCTGGGGTCACTTTTGAGTTCTCAGGCGAGGATTACTTAGAATTGAGAGCACATCTGCGAGCAGATTCAATAACACATACGTTGCGCAGAAGATCATTCCGCACGCTTGCACCAATGGGACATCGCGTGTCCCAACCGCATCAACCATAAGCCGGGCAAGCCCGGGGTAGCCGAAGGCCGTCTCGACAATCACGACACCTGCAACTAGATAGGCCAGATTAAGCGCGATTACATTGATGATCGGGGAAAGCGCATTTGGGAAGGCATGAAAAAGGATAATGCGCCAGTTGGGAACGCCCTTTAACAGAGCCATCTCAACATAGGCCGATGACAATACGTTGATGACCGCGTTGCGCGTCATCCGCGCCATATGTGCAAGCACTGCGAATGTTAGCGTCATTACGGGCAGCACTATTGAGGTCAGCGAACTCCAGAGAGATTGATCCGGACGAACAATCGGAAGTGCTGGTAGCCAGCGCAATTGGACAGCGAAGACATAAACCAGGAGCGCGGCCACAAAGAACTCGGGAAGGGAAATCATGCACAGGGTTCCGATCGAGATCGAGCGGTCCATAACAGTTCCTGCACGCATCGCGGAAATTAAGCCAAGGATAACCGCTAGAGGTACTGCGATAATCGCTGTGACCGAGGCAAGACGCACCGTATTCCACAAACGATCATCAATCAGTTCGGAAATTTCTCTGCCACTGCCAAGCGAAACACCAAGATCTCCGACGAAAAGACCGCTAAGCCAATCCCAATACCGCACATGTGCCGGCTCGTTTAGCCCTAGCCTCTCGCGCATTGCGGCAATAACGTCGTCCGGCGCTTCCTTTCCAAGAATGGATTCCGCGACATCGCCAGGAAGAATCTCAGTGCTTGCGAAAACAAGCAGTGAGACTGCCCACATGGTGACCAATCCAATAGCCAGGCGGCGAAAAATCAGACCTGTCACAAAGCGCCTCCCCTGCCCGCGCGGCTGGGCGGCACTTTTGTCATCTTGCCCGATCTACGCTTCTTTAGGCTCAACCAGAAAAGCATAGACCGGGCGAGATATTAGTTACACGCTATCAGGCCAGCCAAGCAGACTCTGCGCTGAACTGATCGCTGAGGCCGCCGCTTGGATGAGGCTCTACGCCCATGAGATTGGCCGACCGGCCATGAAGGTAGTCGACGAAACAGGATACCAAGTCACCACCGTCTTCATGAACAATCATCTGCAAATCACACCAGATGGCTTTCCGTTTGGTGTCATCCAGCTCTGCCCGAGCTTGTGCAATGAGTTGGTCAATGGTCTCATTGAAGTACTTGGTCTCATTGCCCGGCGACGATGTCATGTGAATTGTTGCATACATGAGGTCTGCAGTCGGGCGGGCATTCCAATGCGATCCAAATATTGGGTACTTTTCTGCCGTGTGACTCCAATACCCTTCGGGCGGCGTCTGGTTCACCTGAACTGTAAGTCCTGCTGCAGCCGCAGTTTGCTGAAACACCAGCGACTGCTCAACATTGCCAGGACCAGCAGTTGTTGACGTGTAGATACCGACAGTCGCATTTTCTATTCCAGCAGCTTTCAGGTGAAACTTTGCCTTGTCCGGATCATAGGGACGAATTGGAATGTCGGCACAGTACATCGGATCCGACGGCGCAATCGGATGGTCGTTCCCGATCTGCCCAAAGCCTTTATAGACGGCCTTCAGTACTCTCTCACGATCCTGAAGATATTTCATCGCAAGCCGGAAATCTTTGTTGTCCGTCGGGCCACGGTCGCACATCATCGCGTTGTAAACCATCTGGCCACCCTTCGCGGCTATAACTTCAACACTTGGTGTCATTTCAAAGAGAGGTATCGACTTGGGATCAACGCTGATTGCCAAGTGAATCTCGCCTGCAAACAAAGCGTTCATCCGCGCCACTGGGTCTGGAATGCTGAACGTCTCCACTGCATCAGCATAGGGCAGTCCTTCCTTCCAGTAGTTGTCCTGCCGCACAAAGGTCGAACTGATCCCGGCTTTGAATTCGCCCATTTTAAACGGGCCAGTCCCAATTGGGTTTTCAAAGTCAGTGTGACCCTCTGGAATAATCATGGCCCGAGGACTTGACAACGTGATCGGGAATTCAGAATTTGGACTGCGGATTTTGATCTTGACGACATGGTCACCGTCAGCCGATATCTCGGTGATCTGCTCCATGAAAGCCTTGATGCGTGATTCTGTATCTGGGCCAAGGTGGCGTTCGAGGCTGTAAATCACATCGGCGGATGTCAGCGTCTTGCCATTATGGAATTCTACGTCCTTACGGATATTAAACGTCCATAAGGTGGCAGTTGGGTCTGCTTCCCAGCTTTCAGCAAGCGCAGGCTCAGGTTTTAGATCGTTTCCCATGCGCACAAGACTGTTGTAAATTTGAGTACAGCGCGCAGCCTCAATGTTGCTAGTCAACTTAATGGGGTCCATGCTTTCGCTTGGATCTGAACTTTCTATTGCAATCCGGATTGTGCCGCCCTTTTTTACAGTCTCGGCGCTCGCGATTGCCGGGAAGACGCCCGTTAAGGCAGCACCAACTCCAGCGCCAAGCATCCCCTTGTTAAACTGGCGGCGAGATATTCCATTTTTGAATTTTTCGTGTCCCATCTGGACCTCCTCATAAAGTTAAAGCGCGAAGAAGCCAATTTTCTTGGCTTTGCATCGCTGTTTTAAGCAAGATCTCCAACCTGATTAGAAATCCGGCGCATTCGTTCTGGCCTCCTCGGGCCAAAACGCTCTTCGTGGTACATCCGCAAAAAAAACAATCAAGGTATTGTTGTTGTAGAGTATGTTGTACTTACCACATATAATGCTTGGTTTGCAAATCTTTTTTGCGATTGTTAACTCTTAGAACAAAGATAGCGCGGAAGAAGCAGGGAATCTAAAGTGGAATTAAGTCCATGTAATTTAACGTCTAATTTGGTTACAGATGTTGCAATATTTACCAAGTTGGTAGGAGCCAAATCTTTCTGCTTCACTAGACGTTTGCTCCCTCGAAACATCTGGCTTAACTCAGACGTCAAAATCCAAGTATTAAGCCGTATGTCGAGGATGCAACGCATGAGATTTCAGATTGTCATCGGACAGGTCGCAAATGGCATTAGGAATTTGAGGCAACGTTTTCTCCATCCAATCAACCAATAGTACTCATGAAACCAGTAGAAAATTTGGACCACTTGCGCGGCGTCATTATCGATATGGATGGAACAATCTATATCGGTGAGCAGCTGTTCCCCTGGACGATGAGATTTCTAAAGACTCTAGAAAATGCGGGTATCCGGCGACTATTTCTTACTAATAATTCGGCCGAGAGCACCACTGAATATGCATCCAAACTACGTCGCCTTGGTATTCCTGCTGAAGACAACGAGGTTCTAACTGCTGGTTGGGCAACGATTCACTACCTCATTACCGCAACACCTTATCGGCGCATCTATCTTGTAGGTACGCCAGGTTTGCGCAAGGAATTTGAGGAAGGCGGTTTAACTGTAGTGAACGGCGATGGGGCCGAACACGAGGATGGTAAACCCGATGCCGTTGTGCTTGGATTTGACATGTCAATCACATACGCCCGAATTCGTAAGGCAGCCGAACTCATTCAGGACGGTGTTCCATATATTGCAACCCATCCAGACCAGATATGTCCCAAGGAAAACGGCAATGTCCCGGATTGCGGATCGATGATCGAATTGCTTGCGCCCGCCACGGGGCAACGCCCCCTGATCATTGGCAAACCAAATAGCAGGATGGTCGATGCCGCACTCTCTCGTCTTGCAACGACTGCCGCCCAGACTGCTGTAATCGGGGATCTGCTGTCCACCGATATGAAAATGGCTCAGGATAATGGCCTGACAGGCATATTGGTATTGTCTGGAGAAACATCCAGGGAAGATCTTAAAGACAGTACCGTTTCGCCAAGCCTGGTCGTGGAGCACACAGGGGAGTTGGCAAATTTGTTAAGGGTACGACCATGAAACACACGCGAGTACTTATCATTGGCGGCGGCGTTTACGGCGTCAGCCTGACCTATCATCTGGCCCGTGAGGGTTGGAGCGATGTGATGCTGGTGGAAAAGGGGGAACTCACCTCGGGTTCGACTTGGCATGCGGCAGGCAACACCACGAACTTCGCCGGTTCGCTGGGCCTGTCCCGGTTTGTCCATTTCCATAAGGACGAGTTTCTAGGCCGTGAGGCACTTCTGGCCTGCAGAGACGAGACGCCAAGCCGCCAGATCGCCTATCTTTAGGTCGATGCCTCAGATGCGGATTGTCTAGGCAGCGAGCCGATCTTTGCAGATGGCAAGGTTGTCGGCCTGACCACATCGGGTGCCTACGGGCACACGACCGGCAAATGCTTGGCCTTCGCCTACGTCGACAGCGACCGGATGGGTGCCGGAGAGCTGGAGGTTGGCCTTTTGGGGCAAAAACGGGAGGCCCAAGTTCTGTCGACGTCGGTCCACGACCCTGAAAATGCCTTACTGAAAGGGTAACAGTGTCCCATGAATACGAAACGTAATATCGTCATCATTGGTGGGGGAGTGATCGGATTGAGCCTCGCGTATCATCTCTCCAAGAAAGGCGCGAAGGACATCCTGCTGCTAGAGCGCAACCAATTGACATCTGGCACTACATGGCATGCGGCCGGGATTGTTGGGCCACTGCGACCTTCGCTGAACTTTACTCGACTGGCTTCCAAGGCGCTGGAAACCTTCCCAGAGTTGGAGCGCGAAACAGGTCTTGCAACCGGTTATCAGCAGACTACCGGGTATTGGATTGCGCGCTGTCCTGAACGCATGGACGAGTTAAAACGTATTCATGCAGTAGCTGAATTCTCGGGTATGACACCTGAGATGGTATCGGGAGATGAAGTTGCAGCGCGTGTGCCTGGAATAAGCGCTCAGGGAATTCACGGTGCACTCACGCTCAAGGAAGACGGGCAGGTCAACCCGGTGGATTTGTCGATGGCCTATGTCAAGGCAGCGCGTACAAAGGGAGTGGAAGTTCGCGAAGGGGTGCTGGTTACACGCCTGGTGTCTACGGATGACAAAATCACCGGTGTGGAACTGTCCGATGGTAGCCAAATTGAGGCGGAGCAAGTGGCACTTTGTGCTGGTGCTTGGTCCAAAAAGCTCGCAGATGATGCAGGTGTCGTGTTGCCGCAACACTCGGCAATGCACATGTACGTGGTAACTGAACCAATTAAAGGCTTGCCTAAGCCCTTCCCGATTTTCCGAGATATGGAAACCCATGTTTACATGAAAGGCGATGCGGGTAAGCTGTTGGTGGGCTGGATTGAGATGGATGCGAAACCTTGGGATCCGCATGCACCCGAGGGCAACCGCCCTTTTCTTGAGATGGGAGATGATTGGGAGCAGGCGGAGCCTTTCATCGACGCTGCCTTGACCATGTTCCCCGGGCTAGAATCCGCCGGTATTCAGCATTTCCTCAACGGGCCAGAAAGCTTTACCGCCGACAGTCGCCCGCTAGTGGGCGAAACGCCCGAACTGGGGAATCTCTATGTGGCCACTGGAATGAACTCGGCCGGCATCATGTCATCCGCCGGGGTGGGGGATGCACTAGCCGATTGGATGATTACGGGCGAGGCCCCTAGTGACCTGTGGGATATCGACATTTTGCGCTGTGACTCACTGCAATCCGATCCCAGCTTCATGGAAGACAAGATGCGCGAGGCAGCGGGCAATATATTTGCAATGCACTGGCCCTATAAACAGCCGATTTCCGGTCGCAACTTGCGCTTGTCACCCTTATATCAGGCGCTGGATCAGGCAGGCGCAGTGTGGGGCGTGGGTGGCGCATGGGAGCGAACATTGTGGTTTGCCCAGAACGAAGAGGAACTCAGCCTACCGTACTCAGTCGGCCCACAAACATGGCAATATGTGGCGGATCGCGAAGCCCAGGACATGGCCGACAGCGCAGCGCTGATCGACTTGTCGATGTTCACCAAAATTGATGTGACGGGGCCGGATGCGCTGGCGCTTATGCAATGGGTCTGCTCATCCGATCTGGATGTAGCACCGGGTCGCGCGGTTTATACAACCTTGCTGAACAAACGGGGCGGGATCGAGGCGGATTTAACCGTGACACGAGTGGGGGAGCAGGCCTTCCGGGCGACCTCAGGCGCGGCTACGCGGCGTAAGGACATCTACTGGCTAAGAAAACAGGCCCGTGCGCAAGGGTATGACGTGCAATTGAAAGACGTGACCGAAGACGAGGCGGTGATCGGTGTAATGGGGCCGCTGGCACGCGAGATCCTGCAGGCACTGTCCGCAGACGATTGGGACACGTTCGCCTTTTCCACCGCCCAAAACGTGACGGTTGCCGGGCTGCCCGCCACCGCTACGCGCCTAAGCTTCGTCGGCGAGCTTGGCTGGGAAATTGCGGTGCGTACGGCAGATGCCATCCCGCTTTTTGACGCGCTACGTGCCCACACCCAACACCTTTTGGGCGTTTATGCCCTTGATGGTTGCCGGATCGAGAAAGGGTTCAAGCATTGGGGCCACGACCTCGGCCCCGACATTTCGCCCCTAGAGGCCGGGATTGATTTCGTCGTGAATTGGAATAAGGGTGAATTTTTGGGCCTTGACTCATTATTGGGGCAGAAAGCAAACGGACTGACCCGGCGGCAGGTCCTGCTTGAAGTCACAGGGGATCCACTATTGTTGCATGATGAACCGGTTTGGGAAAACGGGCGCGCCGTGGGATTGACATCTTCTGGAGCGCGCGGCCCACGTACCGGAAAGGCGTTATGCTTTGCTAATGTACCGATCGCCTTCGGCGAAACGCAGGCTGAAACAAGGGCGCGCAGTTTTGAAATCGAGGTCGCGAAACGAAAATACAAAGCCACACCGCTCGCTCAAGTTCCTTATGATTCGAAACGGCAGAAACTGTTGGCCTAAGATGTAACTTCTTAGCCATTAGCCCATTCGAAAATACCGAAGTGGGTTCGAGATATGGCCGACCTGAAGGATCACGTCCGTCAATGTAGTGTAAGTTGGATGGCCTGGTGTCATGGTCAGGCGGGCAGTGCCAGAGCACAATGTCTTGGGCCGGGCCAGGTTGACGCCTAGCTGTTTACGATTCGCAATTCCTTCCGGTATTTCAATTCGTCACCTGAGGTTATCCACGTGACAGTGATTCCTTACATCCGCTATCCACTCTCGCTTCGGCCCAATGTTTGCCACTGAGATCAGGCGTCGGAGGCGAGGCCGCTTGAGGGCGGTTCCCCAATGGTGCTGGCACCCGGCCGAGGTTTTTGTGAAGATCAACGACGTGACCCATTATCTTTGGCTGCGGTTGATCACGAGGGTGAGGTGCAAGAGGTATTCGCCACGAAGCGCCGGGATCGTAAGGCAGCCATGGCCTTTCTGAGGCGTTCGGTGAAGCGCCACGGTCGGCCGAGAGCGATCGTGACGGAACGCCTGCGCTCCTACAGGACTGCCATGAGAGACATTGGTGTGGAGCGCCGACAAGTATGCGGTCGCTGGCTCAACAACAGAGCCGAGAATTCACGCCAACTGTTCCGAAGACGCGAGGGGGGATGGCACGCTTCAGGGACACTAAGACCCTGCGGAAGTTCGCCTCGACCCCTCGACCCACGCTTCGATCCGCAATCACTTTAACTTAGAGCGCCACTTGTCCCGGCGATCGCATTTCAAGGAAGCCCGCTCCGCCGCCTTGGACGAGTGGCGCCAGCTGGCGGCCTGACCCAGGCCGCGATGGGCTATTCGGAGACCGGTTCGCATTAGCCTGACAGCACCCTAAAGAGTTCTAAGTGTTTCTGACATGCGCCTTACTAGTTTGGGCATGTGCCGTTCATTAACCCCGGAAAATCCTAAAACAATGCCAGAGCGCGCCAACGGCTCCGTACAGTAAACGGACAATGGGAGGCATTCGATGCCAACATCTAGTAGGGCCCTATGTGCTGTCTGATCGTCTACATTGTTTTTCAGCCAGGCCAACATATGCATTCCAGCATCTGTCGGCTGTGGTTCAAGACTATCAGCACATTCCCTCACCAAACAATCATGCAAAACATTGCGCCTTTCGCGGTAAACCCGGCGCATTTTTCGGATATGGTCGGAAAACTTTCCGTCATCCATGAGCATTGACAGAGCCTTTTCCACAACTGAAGAAGAACTCTGCCCAAGCAAGTTCTGGGCGAGTGCAAAAGCCTCTACAAACGCGGGGGGCACTACGACATAGCCAATACGTATGGCCGCAAACATAGACTTGGAAAAAGTGCCGACATAGAAGACACTGCGTTCGCTATCCAGCGCACTAAGCGCCGGCAGGGGTTGCCCGCGATACCGGAATTCGCTGTCATAGTCGTCTTCGACAATCCAGGCACCACTTTCACGGGCGTAATTCAGCAGCATCAGCCGCCGGGAAAGACTCATTGTTGTACCGAGTGGCTGCTGGTGCGATGGTGTTGTAAAGATCAATGCCGGTTTGGTGTGCTTGGCGATCGCGTAATTAATGTCCATGCCTTCATCGTCTATCGGGACAGGCATTACATTTGCTCCCAGCACCTCCAAGACTTCGCGTCCTGCGATGTGGCCCGGGTTTTCGTACCAGACAGTGTCGGTTGGATTCAGCAGAACGAGAGCCGTTAGGACGAAAGCCTGCTGTGCCCCGGCCGTGATGATAATCTGCTCAGGATCCACTTGCATGCCGCGTGTGTTTATCAAATGCCTGGCAATGGACTGGCGGAGTGAACTCTGGCCTTTGATCTCACCATAGCTCATGTTCTGTCTGTCGCAGGAAATAGCTGCATCCAGCAGGTATTTGTTCCAAAGTTTGACTGGAAAAAGTTCTAGTGCGGGCACACCCGGACGAAACGGATCGATCCTGTCCAATCGCACTGCGGCTTTGGAGGGCATAATTTTTCTCGCGCGACCCGAGATCACCGTATCAGCCAATCTGGGTTGACGGCGTGGTCGCTGAAAATCGGGCAATGCTTTGACATCCAGTCCCTCAGCCACAAACGTACCTGCGCCAGTTTTTGATCGAACGAACCCTTCTATAGCGAGCTGCTCATAAACCGTTTTTACCGTAATACGTGAGACCCCGAGTTCGTCGGCGAGCTCTCGCGTTGAAGGTAGTTTTTGCCCCGGCCGCAAGTTGCCTTCCAGGATCAAGCGGCGCAACGACGCGTCGATTTGTCGGTAAATTGGTACGGACGTTCCGCGTTCAATGCCTAGGTTTTGGAGTAATGCTCCCTTTGGGTGCTTTGGCATAGCAGGATCACAATGGGTCTATCGAATTCTTCATAACGGATATAGGTTATCCTTCCAATTAAAGATAACCTAAAAGGTAAAGTCAATGAGGCGCGCTGTTGCAACTAAGCACAAAGGCTGGACCGCACCATGATCAATTTCGATCCTTATGCCTATCCCGAAGGACTCCGCCTGTTAGGGCGGTGGCAGTCAGGTGACTTGGACGCGAAACGAGAATTGACCGAAGTCATGGATGCGGCTATTTCAGGTGATTTAGACCAGAGTTTTAAGCTGACAGCATTGCCGGACCGAGTTCATTCAACCGCTTGTATGCAGATGCTTGGGTTGGGTGTACTACATGACCTCTATGGCATCGAATCGTGGGATTACTACAATGTCGATGCATATCGCTTTGTTCGCGCAAGTCTCGCCCTTTCTAAGTTGCTTGGCGTTGAAAAACCCTATGTTACCTGGGCGCTTTATGCGCTGACCTGTGAGCCGCTGGGTCAGAAGATGATGTATCCGGACAAATACCCGCCGGGAGCGGATCCGGATACCGTGCTGATCAACAAAAGCAACTGGCACGAACTTCAGACGCCGGATTTCACGACTGGCGTACCCAAGGTGATTGACGAAATTCTACGGGTGACAGAGGAGTTGACTGGGTTGCCCCCGATGTTGCAGGTTTCGGCCCCTTATAGCCTTGCCGCCGATATCTACGGCCAGGAACCCCTGCTGGACGACGTAGTTCACGACCCTGATATGGTGAATGCACTGCTGGATCATCTGGGCGATGTCGTGTTGGGGCCATGGATGGACCATTTCTACGAAAAATTTCCGAACGGTTGGGTCGAGTTGTCGGATGCATCGGGCTCGCCTTTTTTCATCGGGCCGGGAAATTGCAAGAACATGTCGATCCGCGCCATTAAACATATGTTGCGAGACAAGCCCTATGCGGATCGCGTTTTCTGCAACAATTATCGCGGTGATTTTACGTCAGAGCCAAAAAAGAAAGATCGCAGATCCCGCCGCAAGATGCCTGAAGGCTCAAATTCTGAACGCGGCAGCCTGGTTGAATTGACCGATGCCAAAGTCAGCGTCAATCATTACTTTGTCATGCGATTGGACGCGGACAAAGTGGATATCTCATTCTACGAAGATCAGGCAATCCAACGCAAAATGGCGCTGACTTCCGGCATCGGTTCGCCCAAAATTGACCGAAACAGTATCGAAGACATGGGCGCGGCAAGAACGGAATTGGCAGAACTCGCCAGATCTCATGTTGGCGCGATCAGACGCGTTTGTGAGGCGACTGACCTGCCCCGGGACACCTATAACACTACCCCTTGGCCGAGCCATCTCTACTTTGAAGACATCAACAGCCAGTCTTCATTCGAATTGATCGAGGTCATATTGAACGAAGTTATTAACAGTGTCCCGTTTGAGAAACGCGCTTAAGAAAAATCTCTTACCGGTGCAAAGGACATTCCCATTGTACTGGATCTGCCTTGCAACACCATCGAATATGGTACTGACAAGTTAACTTCTGAAATCGGGAAAACTCCCGTAATTCTTGCCGTTTTAGACCACTGCATTTTCCCAAGACGCAAAGGCACGTAACCGTATTAATCGATAGTGAACCGCAGAAACCTGGTGCCGACCTAGACTGAACAAATTGCACACGACTGAATGCGCACCCAAAAAGCGCTGAGCTTTAATCATCGATTTAAGTCTACGCATGCCCCGTTCTCTCACCCTGGTAGGTTGGTGCGAAAGTTCAACGCGATTGTTTGTAAATATTTGATTTAGCCATTAGGCAATTGTCACCGAGTTACAGTTAACTTGTCAGTACCCTTTTTGCTGATTTTTGGGGTCAATTCCTTTTGCTAAATCTGCCCAAAATCTGATTCGACTTTCAGTGCAATTCAACAGCATGTCTAATCAGTTGTGCCAGGACCCGGTGGCGTACCGCTCCAACGCAGCGTGGTTTAACTCAACCCCGAGTCCAGGTTTGTAAACCGGATGAACGACGCCATGTACAATCTGCCATTCACTGTTAATCAACAGATCATCCGCTACCCAGTCGATCAGGGTCTGGGACGGCCGCTGCATGGTAGGAACCGCTAGGGCGAGCTGGCACATGGCCGCCCACGAAACACCAAGTTCCCAGGTCGAGCGTAACCAAAAAGCCTTGCCAATTCCGTTTACCGTATCGATGAACTTTAGCGTCGAGGAGATCCCCCCGTGTAGATGGAGGTCGCTGACCACCCCGTCGATGCGCGGGTAATGCCGCAAGGCGTCCAGGTTGATGCAATGGGTGGAAACCGGCACTTCGATCGCATCGATATCGCCTTCGATCAGCGCACCGGCACGATCTACAAG
>TARA_B100000686_G_scaffold355363_1_pt1 | contig 17020 bp, 22 predicted proteins | sample TARA_B100000686 | Tara Oceans TARA_B100000686 (sample SAMEA2622733) | marine metagenome | biome: marine biome (ENVO:00000447); feature: marine epipelagic mixed layer (ENVO:xxxxxxxxx); material: "saline water (ENVO:00002010), including plankton (ENVO:xxxxxxxx)" | depth 150 m
AATTACGTGGGTCAGTAATACTATCTAAAATTAAAAAAGTTGGAGATTTTGATTCCTTTATTCCCTTTTGAACCATTTCTTCAATATCGATAAATTTAATTTGAGATAGACTAGCAACAGCTCCTTGATGATTTTTATTTTTAAACCTCTCTAATCGTTCTTTAGGCACATATGAATGAGATATGTTGTTTTCCCGTATAGAGTTTTCAAGGCGCTGAAATAATGAGCCTTTATTGCTTTTTAGTAACCAAACCTTTTCAATATGTTTACCAGCCTTAATCGCCTCTAAAATTGTATGTATTCCATATATATTAAGGTTCTTATCCATAGCTATAAAATTAGTCTATATATATTCATAAAAAAAGGAGATCGAAAAGATCTCCTTTTTTTTATTAAGTAAAAATGAGTGTCAATTATGGACAAACACTTAATACTTTTAAACCAGGGCCAGGATACGATTCTGTAAGAGCAGTTTGTGTAGCTCCTGAACCGTCTGGACGATCATACAAAATAGTATAAGAAACCTCACTATCCCAATCTCCTTTTACCCAAGAGAATGACATTTGTGCTGCCCCTGCAGGTATAGTCAATGTATACGTAGAAGATGAAAAAGATGCTCCATCCCAAAGTAATTCAGCTGATAAAGCTGGATAGTCTCCCCAATAATCAGGAATACCAATTTTATACTCTGTTCCATCTACTACTACACTAACATATCCTCCATTCCATCCATCACCATAACTATCAATCATATTAATAGTATAGTCTCCTGCTACAGCTTGTGTTGGAATACACTTAATCACCTGTGTATATTGGTAAGGTGATTTAAAGTATGATCCCGTTAACGAACTTGCAGCGTCTTTTGCAGTATAACTGCGCCCATCAGTTAAATTTAACTGTAATCTGATTATAACAGCGTCACCACCAGAATATTGGCTAGAGGATAATCCCATAGCACTAATTGCTTCTCCCAGACTAACTGTTAAGTCGTGTCTTGGAAGACCAGTAGGACCTGTTGTAAAATCAGAAGGAACTAGAGTTTTAAGAAGTACTTCACCATTTCCGTTTAAGGAAACAAAAATCTGTACATCTTGCATTAAATCTCCGTTCTGCTCATCGTGCTCTTCAATAGTCACAGAGAATACTGAAGATGCAGGTTCAAAGTAATTATACTCACCGGTTGGATTCCAACCTCTTAACACTGCACCTGTGACATAATCGTCCATCACTGTATTAATCGTGTTCTCAGCTTCCGAACAGGAAACCATTAACAACAATAAACTAAATAAACTTATAATTTTTTTCATGTCTCAAATATTAATAAAGGTTAGACGGTCCTGATGTGTTCCAAAATACTCGTCCAGTTAGATCGCTTTTTTGAGTAGCGTTCGAATTGTTCGTAGTATAATTAGCAGGATACCACATAGATACCGGATATGCTCCAGGCGAAGGCTCTATATTTGGTTGTAGAGTTCTAGGATATCCAGTACGTCGGTACATGTTATATCCATCTGTTCCATTACCATAAAGAGAAATTAAAAATTGCGTCGCCCAAAGGTTGTTTTTGTCTTCTGTTGAACCAGCAGTCCATTCAGCCGCAAAGGCAGCTACATAGCTATCTACAGTGGCGCTATTTAAAGCATCTCCACCTAAACTAGCAGCTTTATTTATAGAGGCTTGAATTCCTGCTAAAACTTCAGTTGTTCCAGCTGCAGTTCCAACTCCAGCTACTTCAGCATTCATAAAATGCATCCATGAAGAAAGCATTATAGGAGTTATACCTCTACCACCGGCACCAGCGCCATTTTTTTGAGAGCTGTATGATCGATCATCATACTTCCCTCCGGCAGGGTAAACACCATGTAATGTTCTTTGAAATCCATCTGGTGGAATACCATTATCATTTCCATGATCACGTCCCCAATATCCTCCATTAAGACCGCAAAATACGGCATTAAGTGGTGGAGCTAGGTTAGCGTACGGATTATAATAATTATCCAAACCACATTCTAACACCTCTTCATCTGCATCAATTCCAAATCCTGGAACATTTTGTACTTGACGATAGAAGTAGTAAAATATACGTGGATCACCTACACCTCCATGACCTTGTTGTAGCGTATGCATAAACCAGTTTGCCATGTAGTATCCTCCACCAGTAGGAGTATAACTACCCCCATAGTATGGATGACGTGTATCAGGTTGAGCTTCATTTACACCCCAGCTAAACTGAAAATCATCAGCTGCTGATGAGATATAATTTGTAACTCCATTATAAGCTGAACTATTACCCATGTTTAGGTAAGCCTTTTTCTTAAGACTATTTGCAGCTTTAATCCACTTAGAAGCATCTCCTCCATAGAAAAAATCATTAGCAGGAGCTCCTCCACCAGTGGTAAAGTTAGCAATTGCAGAATCAAGTTTTCCTATAGCATATGCATATACATCAGCGCCTGGTGATGCGGAAGGGTTTAAAACTCCACCTTCAGCATCTAAAGCTTCCGCTTGTGGTACATCACCGAAGTAATCTACCAGAGTTATATATATATAAGCTTCAAATACTTCTCCCATTCCAAGAGCATAAGGACGTTCTGCTGATAAAACACTCATTAATTGAATGTCTTTTAGCATACCCTTATATGCATCTGACCATACACCATCAAAACCATTTGGAGAATATACGTTTGCATAAGTTCTTCCACTCATATAGTTAATACGTGTTAACGCACCTCCTCTATGACCTAAACTATGCGCCCATCTAGCAAAATCCTCTTGAATAGCATTCAAGAAAAAGTCTGCACTGGCTTGATCAGGACTTAATGCATTTGGGTTCGAAGCTAAATCTAATTCAGCATTTTCACACGAACTTAATACAAGAAGACTTCCAAGACAGATTGCTGTGAAAAATTTATTCATTGATTTCATGATATTATATTTTTTCATTATTTAAAAAGTAAGTTTCAAACTAGCCCCGTACCTTTTAGCACTTGGACCGTTTAGATATTCAAATCCACGTCCGTTACCTACTCCTGTCCCCGCAATATTAGGGTCAAAGTTAATTCCATCAGGGGTATTATAAGCATCAAACCACAGGTTATATCCTGCTGCACTAATGTTTATATTACCAAACGGTGTTTTATCTACAAGCGATTGAGGAAGGTCATAAGCTAATGAAACCTCACCTAAACGCCAGAAACTTCCATCCCAAACTTGAAGTTCATCTGGACCATAAAGCACGTTACTAAAATAGAACGTAGAGTTATTGATCTGTCTTGTGTTTACTTCACCTGCAGAGTTAACTCCAGGAAGGATGAATGATAATTCACGATCTAAAGTGTCTGTAGTTAGACCACGACCAAGAAGAGTTGAAACAGTCATAGTATAAATGTCTCCCCCTCCTATGTGATTTAACAAGAAATTAAATGTGAAATTTTTGTAACTAAGCATATTACTTACATTAAATAAATAATCAGGGTTAGCATCACCAATAATGTTTGTACCATATGTGGTGTCATAGCTACCTTGATTATTAACAAGTAAACCGCCAGCATCTGTTCTAGTAATCTGAGAACCTACAATTGTTCCTAAAGATTCGCCAACAATAGCGGCGTTTCCTAAGCTGCTAAATCCAGCGTAAACAATTTGATCAGTATCAGCACCTAAGTCTTTAACTATAGACTCGTTTGTTGACCAGTTAATTGCAGCATTCCAGTTAAGATCTGTACTTCTAATTATATCAATTCCAAGATCCAACTCTATACCTTTATTTTCAATCAAACCAACGTTTGTTGAAGTTGAAGTATATCCAGTTGATGGGTCAAGTGGACGACTGATGATCAAGTCATTAGTCTGTTTGTTATAAATAGATAAATCTAAACTTAGTCTACTGTCTAAGAAACGGCCTTCAAGACCAAACTCAATTTCATCAATACGCTCTGGCTTCAAATTAGGGTTACCCAATACAGAACCAGAAGTGTTTGTGATTACCTGATTTCCTGAATCATCTAAGAAATCTTGAGTATCAAGATTTAATGTTGCAGCAATTGGATACCCAAATGGGAAGTTAGCAGAAGTACCATAACCGGCACGAACTTTTAACAAGTTTATCAAATTACTTTTGATTTCTGGGAAAGCAGAAGTTGGAAGGAATGATACACTAGCAGAAGGATAAACAATAGAACGATTATCAACTGATAGGTTAGATACCTCATCCTGACGAGCAGATAAAGTCAAATAAGCATAGCGGTTATAGTCAAAAGAAACTTGACCATAATACCCTTGAATATTTCTTCTCTCGTAATACTGGATTTCATCTTGTTGCTCGTAGTTAAAGTGACGAAGCACTCCATATACCTGCTGACCTATAGAACGAGTTCCGTTACGGTCATAGATGTCACCACGAACTGTCCACCCTAGGGTGAAGTCCATTCCAATGTTTCCGAATTTATATAAACCAGCAACCGTTAAGTTATGGTCATATATACTTTTCTTATTATTCCAAGTCTCATAAATACCGTTTTGGTTAATTAAACTACCTGTTTTACCTCCTTTATTGGCATAGTTAACGTTATTCTCAGAATAAACATCAAGACCATACCTATAAGAAGCAGTAACATTATCGGTAAGATTATAAGAAATACTTGCTCCTCCAAATACACGGTCAACCGCTTGAGTATTAGCTGCGTTTTTAGTAGTCCAAAGTGGATTTTGAATACCGTTGTTATTTCGGTAATATAACGAAGCTTGTGTAACTGGGTTTGTATCAGGAAGACCCATTAAATCTACAGAACGAGGTGTGTAGAACACATTAGCAAATACTGATGCTCCCTCACCACCAACATTAGAACCATATCCAGCAGCAACTGGAGGAGATTTAAAGTTAGTCTGAGAGTAGTTTAGTGTTCCATTAATCATGAATCCGTTACTTAATTGAGCACGTCCACCAAAACTAAGTGTATTACGTCTTAGTGAGTTTTCACGAGTAAAACCTTTGTCCTCTAGATTACCATAGTTTATATTATAGGAAATCATTCCATCTTCACTTGCACCACGAACGTTCATGTTAGTTGATGCTGTGTGTCCAGTTACAAAGAAACCACCAACACTGTCGTATGGTTGCCACTTGTACTCTGAAGTTTGATTTAATCCTATTAATTCTAAGATATCATAAGTCCCTGTTGCTCTAGATTGAGTAACGTAAGGGTGCTTTAAATATCCTCTTGTAACAGCTTGACCAGCGTTAGGACCAATTAACGATGCATCCCAAGTTTGAGATCCGTTAATTGAAGATTGTCCACCCCATCCAGCAGGTCCACCTTCACGGAAGCTAGGCCCCCAGTTAGAGAAGAACCAACCGAAAGATTGATCAAATCCATTACCATATTCCATTTGGTAGTCTGGCATAGAGGCTAATTCAACATTGAAATAAGATGTGTTAACAGTTATTTCAGTTTTCTTAGCTGCTCCACCTGCAGTACTACCTGATTTTGTTGTAATCAAAATAACCCCATTACGACCTTGCGTTCCATAAAGGTTTGCTGCAGCAAGTCCTTTTAAAACGTCAACACGTTCGATGTTATTTGGATCAATATCTAGGAATCGTGAAGATCCACTATTCCCGTCTACGAAACTACCTTGAGCATTCGTGTCACTTGAAAAAGGAACACCGTCTACTACAAATAAAGGTTGGTTTCCTTGGCTAAATGTGTTAAACCCTCGAATCACGATACTAGTACCTGATCCAGAGACACCACTTTGGTTGGTAATTTGCACACCAGATGCTTTACCATTAAGGACTCTTCCAATATCACCTTCAGAGCGTTGTTCTAACGCATCAGATTCAACTTTCGAAGTCGCATAACCAAGTGCTTGTTTCTCACGCTTAATACCAAGAGAAGTTACAATAACTTCTTCTAGTTGATTGCCTTGAGCTAACGATACATTAATTTGATCGTCTGCTCCTACAGTAATAGCACTAGTTTCATATCCAACAAAACTAAATTCAAGAACTGCGCCTTCAGCAACTTCAATGGAATAATTTCCATCAAAATCAGTTGAGACACCATTAGTAGTTCCTTGCTCTACAACTGTAGCTCCGGGGAGTGGCATACCTTGGTCATCAGAGACCACACCAGTGATGGATTTTTGCGCTAATGCAACCTGAGTTACAAGCAAAAATGTCATCAACAGTTTTAATAAGCTTTTCATACTTTAATTTGGTTAATTAATAATTATTATTTAAAAAATTTAGGGATTAAAGATAAGGTAAATGTTAAGGAAAACCAAAAATTTCTGGTTTCTATTGGTTTTATTGGGGTTTCGAGAGGAAAATTATTAACAATTTGTTGTTAATTAAATTCTTTTATAGACTTTCTGCAAAGTCGAAAATCTTGATTAATCCATCACTCTCTTTAAACTTTATTTGGTTTTCTTTAATAAAGCCACGAACCTTTGAGCCTTTATCTCCAAATATTTTAATAATATTAGATTTGGAAAGCTTTAATGGAATAGGAATATTCTCTCCAATGGAATAATAATATGTTATTTCATCTACGAATCTAGGAGGAAGTGATCTATCAAGAGATGTTCTTGCCGCTACTCCTGCTATATATATCTTTTTTCTTTTAAGAAATAAGCCGAGTCCATCACTTTCAAAAAGAACAATTAGGTATCCAGATTCAGGTAAAATAGTATTATTCGACTTATGCGAAATAAGTTTGTATTTTTCGCCATTAATAATAGCATGGACTTTTTCGCTCTTCAAAAGAATTTCTTCTGCATCTTCTTGTTGAGGAAAATCACCCATTTCAATTTCATCATTTGCTGCATTATAACGTAAATAAATTTTTCCCTTCAATTCTTCTTCAAAATATATAACTCTAGATAATTGAAAATTTTTGTTAAAATAGTATGAGCCTTTAACATCTTTGGGAGGTTCACCTTTTCTTGCCTTTCGATTTGTTAAATCTGTCATAGCATCCATAATTCTAGTATCTGTTCTGTCAGATATCACACCTCCTTGAACTTGAGCTAAGATGTTTTGATTCAAAATAAAAAAGGATACAATTAGAAAGGTAAATTTTATGAAATGATTTATATTTTTCATTTATGTTATAATTTTTAAAAGCGTAAACTTAATAAAATTATCATCACAATTTTAAGTAGATATTATAAAACTATTATTTAATCACAAAAAACTCTCCATAAAACTTTCTTAATCTTCATCAAATCAACCTATTATAGATTAAAGTATTTTGATTCTGAAATCTAGTAAGAAATATTTTTATATATAACCTTGTATATATATGTGTATTATTTTTTAAAAAAAACCAAAATTTAGGATTTGAAAAACAAAAAAAAACTCTACATTTGCACGCCCAAAAAGGGGTTTTCAATATAATTAATTGTAAAATTTTTTATGCCAACTATTGCACAATTAGTAAGAAAAGGAAGAGTAACAAATGCTAAAAAGAGCAAATCTGCTGCGCTGGATTCTTGTCCGCAAAGAAGAGGGGTTTGCACTAGGGTTTATACTACCACTCCAAAAAAACCAAATTCAGCAATGCGTAAAGTTGCTCGTGTGCGTTTGACTAATGGCAAAGAGGTTAATGCCTATATTCCCGGAGAAGGACATAATCTTCAAGAGCATTCAATTGTATTGGTTCGTGGAGGGAGAGTTAAGGATTTGCCTGGCGTTAGATATCATATTGTTCGTGGAGCTCTTGATACTGCAGGAGTAGAGGGTCGATTACAACGTAGATCAAAGTATGGAGGTAAACTTTCTAAGAAAAAGTAAGTTTTCTTCAATAAAGAGCCATGAGAAAAAGACAAGCAAAAAAACGTCCATTATTACCTGATCCAAAATACAAGGATCAGTTAGTTACCCGTTTTGTTAATAATTTAATGTGGAATGGAAAAAAATCTCTTGCTTATAGAATATTTTATGATGCAATTGAAATAATTGAGGATAAGAAAGAAGATAAAGAAAAGAATGGGATTGAAATTTGGAAAGATGCTTTATCTAATGTTATGCCACATGTTGAGGTTCGAAGTAGAAGAGTAGGTGGTGCAACATTTCAAATACCTATGCAAATTCGTCCAGATAGAAAAGTTTCTTTAGCTATGAAATGGTTAATTGACCATTCACGAAAGCGAAATGAAAAAACTATGGCTCTTCGTTTAGCGAATGAATGTCTTGCTGCATCAAAAGAAGAAGGAGCAGCAGTTAAAAAAAGAGTTGACACTCACAAAATGGCTGAGGCTAATAAAGCATTTTCACATTTTAGATTTTAATATTAAGAATATATACGCTAATAAATAATAATGGCTAGAGATTTAAAATATACAAGAAATATAGGAATTGCTGCTCATATTGATGCAGGTAAAACAACCACTACTGAACGTATTTTGTTTTATACAGGTGTTAGTCATAAAATTGGAGAAGTTCATGATGGTGCTGCTACAATGGATTGGATGGAACAAGAACAAGAAAGAGGAATTACTATAACCTCAGCAGCAACAACTTGTAATTGGACTTTCCCTACTGAGCAAGGTAAACCCAGTGAAGACGCTAAAGATTATCAGTTCAATATTATTGATACACCAGGCCACGTTGATTTCACAGTAGAAGTGAACCGATCATTGAGAGTTCTTGATGGATTGGTTTTTTTATTTTCAGCTGTTGATGGAGTAGAACCTCAGTCTGAAACAAATTGGCGTTTAGCTGACAATTATAAAGTACCGCGTATAGGTTTTGTAAATAAAATGGATCGTCAAGGGTCTAACTTTTTAGGTGTTTGTAATCAGGTAAAAGAAATGTTAAAATCAAATGCAGTTCCTATTGTATTAAATATAGGTGATGAAGAGAATTTTAAAGGTATAGTTGATTTGGTTAAAAATAGGGCTATAGTATGGCATGATGCTAATTATGGATCAACTTTTGATATAGTTGATATTCCCTCTGAAATGCAGGAAGAAGTCAAATTGCATAGAGCTCAATTAATTGAAGCAGTAGCAGAGTATGATGAGGGTTTATTGGAAAAGTTTTTTGAAGACCCTGAATCAATTACAGAAGATGAAATTCATAAAGCACTTCGAGCTGCCACTCAAGATATAAGTATAATTCCTATGATTTGCGGTTCATCTTTTAAAAACAAGGGAGTGCAATTTCTTTTAGATGCGGTTTGTAGATATTTACCATCGCCCGAAGATAAGGAAGCTATTGTAGGCTCTCATCCTAAAACTGAAGAAGAGATTTCTAGAAAACCTAATATAAATGAACCATTTTCAGCATTAGCATTTAAAATTGCTACTGATCCTTATGTTGGAAGATTAGCTTTCTTTAGGGTTTATTCAGGTAGACTAGATGCAGGTTCATATGTCTTAAATAATAGGTCAAGTAATAAAGAACGTATTTCCCGTATATATCAGATGCATTCAAATAAACAAAATTCAATAGATTTTATTGAAGCAGGAGATATAGGAGCTGCCGTAGGATTTAAAGATATTAAAACAGGAGATACTCTTTCAGATGAAAAATCTCCAATTATTCTTGAGTCCATGAACTTTCCAGATCCCGTTATTGGAATTGCTGTTGAACCAAAAACTAAAGCAGACATTGATAAATTAGGAATGTCTCTTGGAAAATTAGCTGAAGAAGATCCAACTTTCCAGGTTAAAACAGATGAAGCTTCAGGTCAAACTATAATTTCTGGAATGGGAGAATTACATTTAGATATTATTGTTGATAGGTTACGTAGAGAATTTAAGGTTGAAGTCAATCAAGGAAAACCTCAAGTAGAATATAAAGAATCTTTAACTGCTAAGGCTGAACATCGTGAGGTGTATAAAAAACAATCTGGAGGACGTGGAAAATTTGCTGATATTGTTTTTGATATTGAACCATCAGAAGAAGGCAAAAGCGGTTTAGAATTTGTTAACTTAATTAAAGGGGGAAATGTTCCTAAAGAATTTATTCCTTCTGTTGAAAAAGGATTTAAAATGGCAATGACAAATGGTCCATTAGCTGGTTTTGAGGTTGACTCTATGAAAGTTACTCTTAAAGATGGATCTTTCCATGCAGTTGATTCAGATTCACTTTCTTTCGAATTAGCTGCTAAATTAGGATTTAAAACTGCTGCAAAATCTGCAAGTGCAGTTATAATGGAGCCGATAATGAAACTTGAAGTTTTAACTCCAGAAGAGAACATGGGAGATATTGTAGGAGATTTAAATAGACGACGAGGGCAAGTAAATTCCATGGATGATCGTGCGGGTTCTAAAGTTGTTAAAGCAGAAGTTCCTCTTGCAGAAATGTTTGGATATGTTACTTCTCTTAGAACCCTATCCTCAGGAAGAGCAACTTCTACAATGGAATTTTCGCATTATGCTGAAACTCCATCAAATATTTCAGAGTCGGTAATTGATAGTGTTAAAGGTATTAATAGTTAATAATAGTTTTTATGAGTCAAAAAATAAGAATAAAATTAAAATCTTACGATCATAATTTAGTTGATAAATCTGCAGATAAAATTGTAAAAACTGTTAAGACTACCGGTGCTGTTGTAACTGGTCCAATTCCTCTTCCAACCAACAAAAAGATATTTACTGTTCTTAGATCACCACATGTGAATAAAAAATCACGAGAACAGTTTAAATTATGTTATTATAAACGTTTAATGGATATTTATAGTTCTTCATCTAAAACTATTGATGCCTTAATGAAATTAGAGCTTCCAAGTGGTGTTGAAGTAGAAATTAAAGTTTGATTAAAACAATTTTAAACCATGTCTGGATTAATAGGAAAAAAAATTGGAATGACATCACTTTATGATGAAAAGGGAAAGAATATTCCCTGTACAGTTATAGAAGCAGGGCCATGTATTGTGACTCAAGTTAAAACAAAAAGAGTTGATGGTTATAATGCACTCCAATTGGGTTTTGATGAAAAAGCAAATAAACATTCTTCAAAAGTTGAGATTGGCCACTTTAAAAAAGCGAATACTTCTGTAAAAAGAAAAATTGTTGAGTTTAAAAACTTTGATAAAGAATTCAAATTGGGCGATACAATTACTGTTGAACATTTTATAGAAGGAGAGTTTGTTGATATAGCTGCTACTTCTAAAGGAAAAGGGTTTCAAGGAGTTGTTAAACGTCATGGATTTGCTGGTGTTGGACAATCTACACATGGACAACATAATAGATTAAGAGCTCCTGGTTCTATTGGAGCAGCATCGACTCCATCTAGGGTATTTAAGGGAATGAAAATGGCTGGTCAAACTGGAAATGAAAGAGTAAATATTCAAAACTTAAGAGTGTTGAAAGTGGTTTCTGAAAAGAACTTATTAGTTGTTAAGGGATCTGTGCCAGGACATAAGAATGCATATTTAATTGTTAGTAAATAATGGAAATAGCTATTTTAAATATAAAAGGAAAGGAAACCGGAAGAAAGATTAAGCTTGATCCTTCTATATTTGAAATTGAGCCTAATAGTCATGCTATTTATTTGGATGTTAAACAACATCTTGCTAATAAAAGACAAGGAACTCATAAAACAAAAGAAAGAGCTGAAATTAAAGGCTCTACTCGAAAAATTAAAAAACAGAAAGGTACAGGTACAGCTAGAGCAGGAAGTATTAAAAATCCTTTGTTCAAAGGCGGAGGTAGAGTTTTTGGTCCTAGACCTAGAGATTATAATCAAAAGGTTAATAAAAAAGTAAAGAGTTTAGCTAGGAAGTCTGCTCTAACTTTAAAGGCAAAAAATAAAGCAATTATTGTTGTCGAAGATTTTCAATTTAAAAGCGCTAAAACTTCATCATTTGTTCAAGTTTTAAAAGCACTTGGTATTGAAAGCAAAAAATCATTAGTTGTATTTGGAGAGTCAAATAAAAATGTATATTTGTCGTCGCGAAATTTAAAAAATTCTCAAGTTATAACTAACTCAGAATTAAGCACTTACAAAATTACTGATACGAATAGTTTGGTTTTAACGGAAAGTGCTATTCCGCAGATTGAAACAATTTTAAAAAAACCTAAGGTATGAAAATTATTAAACCAATAATTACTGAGAAAGCTACTTCAGATAGTGAGCTAAATAATCGATATACATTTTTGGTTGATAAAAAGTCTAATAAAATTGAAATAAAAAAGGCTATTGAAGAATTTTATGGCGTAACTGTTGACAAGGTTCGAACGATGAATTATGGTCCAAAGCGAAAAACACGCTTTACAAAAACTGGTATTCAAAAAGGAAAGTCGAATTCTATTAAGAAGGCAATCGTACAAATTTCGGAAGGAGACGTAATCGATTTTTATAGTAATTTATAAGTAATAAAATTATGCCAGTTAGAAAATTAAAACCTATAACCCCAGCACAACGTTTCAGAGTTGTAAACGAATTTGATGAAATTACCTCTAGTAAACCAGAAAAGTCTTTGTTAGAGCCTAAAAAGAGTACAGGTGGAAGAAATAATAAAGGAAGAATGACAATCCGACATCGCGGAGGTGGTCATAAACGTTTGTATCGTGTTATAGATTTTAAACGTAATAAGTTTGATGTTCCGGCTACAGTTAAGAGTATCGAGTATGATCCAAATAGGAGTGCATTCATTGCTCTTCTTGAATATAAGGATGGTGAAAAAAGATACATTATTGCTCAAAATGGGATTAAAATTGGACAAAAAATATCATCTGGAGAATCTTCTTCTCCTGAAGTTGGTAATGCATTGCCATTATCAAAAATCCCACTAGGAACTATTATATCATGTATTGAAATGCAACCAGGTCGTGGAGCAATCATTGCTAGAAGTGCAGGAGCTTTTGCTCAGCTAATGGCAAGAGAAGGTAAATTAGCAACTATAAAGCTACCCTCTGGTGAATCTAGACTAATTCAAACAAGTTGCTTAGCAACAATTGGAGCTGTTTCAAATTCGGATCATCAATTGTTAGTTTCAGGTAAAGCAGGAAGATCAAGATGGTTAGGTATTCGCCCAAGAACTAGACCAGTTGCTATGAACCCAGTAGATCATCCTATGGGTGGTGGAGAAGGTAAAGCTTCAGGTGGGCATCCCAGATCTCGAAATGGTATTCCAGCCAAAGGATTTCGAACACGTTCTAAAACAAAAGCAAGTGATAAATTTATAATTGAACGAAGAAAAAAATAGTATATGGGACGATCACTTAAAAAAGGACCTTTTATTCATAATAGCCTTAATATTAAGGTTAGTAAGAATATAGATGTAAAAAAGAAAACTGTAATTAAAACTTGGTCAAGAGCATCATTAATTACTCCTGATTTTGTTGGGCAAACTATCGGTGTTCATAATGGACGTCAATTTATTCCTGTTTACATTACAGAAAATATGGTAGGACATAAATTAGGAGAGTTTTCACCAACTAGATCTTTTAGGGGACATGCCGGGGCTAAAAATAAAGGAAATAAATAAAAACTGTTATGGGCAATAGAAAAAGACAAAATGCTGAAATTATTAAAGAAGCAAAAAAGAACTTGACTTTTGCTAAGTTAAATAATTGCCCAACCTCACCTCGTAAAATGAGGTTAGTTGCAGATCAGTTGAGAGGTCAAGGTATAGCAAATGCATTGTCAATTCTAAAGTTTAGTCCTAAAGAAGCTTCAAGACGTTTAGAAAAATTATTGCTTTCTGCTATTGCTAATTGGCAATCAAAAAATGAAGATAAAGATTTTGAACAAGTATCATTATTTATTAAAGAGATAAAAGTCGATAGCGGAAGTATGCTTAAAAGATTAAGAACTGCTCCACAAGGTCGTGCTCATCGGATAAGAAAGCGATCGAATCATGTAACCCTAGTTTTAGGGGAAAACAATAATATAAAAGATTAATTATGGGGCAAAAAACTAATCCTATTGGAAATCGTTTAGGAATAATTAGAGGTTGGGATTCTAATTGGTATGGTGGATCTAGTTATGGTGATAAGCTTGCTGAGGATGATAAAATTCGTAAATATATTAACGCAAGACTTGCAAAGGCAAGTGTTTCAAGTATTATTATTGAAAGAACCTTAAAATTAATTACAATTACTATCTCAACTGCTCGTCCAGGTATTATTATTGGTAAGGCTGGACAAGAAGTTGATAAATTAAAAGAGGAATTAAAAAAAATTACCCAGAAAGAGATTCAAATTAATATATATGAAATAAAAAGACCTGAACTTGATGCAAAATTAGTAGCATCAAGTATTGCTCGTCAAATTGAGAATAGGATTTCTTACAGAAGAGCTATTAAAATGGCTATTGCCTCCTCTATTAGGATGAATGCAGAAGGAATTAAAGTGCAAATTTCAGGAAGGTTAAATGGAGCAGAAATGGCCAGAAGTGAATCTTATAAAGAAGGCAGAATTCCTTTATCAACTTTTAGAGCCGATATTGATTATGCTATAGTAGAAGCTCATACAACATATGGGCGACTTGGAGTTAAGGTATGGATTATGAAGGGAGAAGTTTATGGAAAAAGAGAACTTTCTCCTCTTGTAGGTATGCAAAAAAAAGCAGGAGGAAACAGTAAAGGAGGTAATAAATCTAATGTTCGAAATTCGCGTCGAGGTAGAAAATAAATTGATTTAAATAATATTATGTTACAACCTAAAAGAACAAAATTTCGTAAAGCACAGAAAGGTAGAATGAAAGGCTTTTCTCAAAGAGGAAATCAATTATCAAATGGTATGTTTGGGATTAAATCATTGGATTCTGTTTTTATAACTTCTCGTCAAATTGAAGCTGCTAGAATTGCAGCAACTCGTTATATGAAAAGAGAAGGACAATTGTGGATTAAGATTTTTCCAGACAAACCAATTACCAAAAAACCTTTGGAAGTTAGAATGGGTAAAGGAAAGGGTGCTCCTGAATATTTTGTAGCAGTTGTAAAACCGGGGCGTGTTCTTTTTGAAGTCGCGGGAGTTTCCTTGGAAATTGCTAAAGAAGCTTTAAGATTAGCAGCACAAAAGCTTCCAGTTAAAACAAAGTTTATAATTGCTCGGGATTTTGATAATTAAATGATTATGATGAAACAAAAAGAAATAGATCAACTTTCAATTGAAGATATGAATGATAAATTAGAAGAGTTTAGAAAAAAATTAAAAGATTTAAAAATGACTCATTCTGTTTCACCACTTGAAAACCCAATACAAATCAGAAATATTCGAAGAACTATTTCTAGATTATTAACAGCTATTGCTAAAAATAATTAATTAGATAAACATGAAAATAGATAAAAGAAATCTTAGAAAGGAACGTATTGGTGTTGTTACAAGTAATAAAATGGAAAAATCTATTGTTGTTTCAGAGGTTAAAAGAATGAAACATCCGATGTATGGAAAATTTGTATTAAAAACAAAAAGATATATTGCCCATGACGAATCTAATGATTGTAAAATTGGTGATACAGTAAAAATAATGGAAACACGACGCCTTAGCAAATCAAAAAATTGGAGACTGGTTGAAATAATAGAAAGAGCAAAATAATGGTACAACAGGAATCAAGACTTAATGTTGCTGACAATACTGGTGCTAAAGAAGTATTGACAATTCGTGTCCTTGGAGGGACCAAACGAAGATATGCATCGGTAGGAGACAAAATTGTTGTTACAGTTAAAGATGCAACACCTGCTGGAACAATAAAAAAAGGACAAGTCTCAACGGCAGTTGTTGTTCGTACAATTAAGGAAATAAGACGTCAAGACGGTTCTTATATTAGATTTGATGATAATGCATGTGTATTACTTGATTCTGCAGGAGAAATGCGTGGGACTAGAGTTTTTGGGCCTGTTGCAAGAGAGTTGCGAAATAAAAAGTTTATGAAAATTTTATCATTAGCACCAGAGGTTCTTTAAATTTAGTTGTTATGCAAAAGATAAAAATAAAAAAAGGAGATAGTGTAAGGGTTATATCAGGAGCTCAAAAAGGTAGTGAGGGAAAGATTATTAAAATTTTTATTGATAAAAGATTAGCCCTTGTAGAAGGAGTAAATTTAATTAAAAAGCATACAAAGCCTAATGCCCAAAACCCTCAAGGAGGTATAATTGAAAAAGAATCTCCAATACATATATCAAATCTTTCTTTGATTACTTCAGATGGTCAAACTACTAGAGTAGGATTTAGAATGGAAAAAGATAAGAAAGTTCGGTATTCAAAAAAAACAGATGAATTAATATAATTATGGATTATCAACCAAGACTCAAAAAAGAATATAAAGAAAAAATAACTAAATCTCTTAAAGAAGATTATAGCTATAGCAATATAATGGAAGTTCCTAGGCTTAAAAAAATTGTAATAAGTAGGGGAGTTGGAGGTGCAGTTTCAGATAAAAAGTTGATAGAATATTCTGTTGATGAATTAACTCAAATTTCTGGTCAAAAGGCTGTGCCAACTGTTTCTAAAAAAGACGTAGCTTCATTCAAATTAAGAAAAGGAATGCCAATTGGTACTAAAGTAACACTAAGAGGTGATAGAATGTATGAGTTTTTGGATAGATTAGTTACTGTGGCATTGCCTCGTGTAAGAGATTTCCAAGGTGTTAAGCCTAAAGGTTTTGATGGCAGAGGAAACTATAATCTTGGTATCACTGAACAAATTATTTTTCCAGAAATTGATATCGATAAAGTTAATAAGATTGGTGGTATGGATATAACATTTGTAACAAATGCTAATACTGATAATGAAGCAATGTCATTATTGGGACAATTAGGACTTCCATTTAAAAAAGAATAATATGGCAAAAGAATCAATGAAAGCTCGAGAAATAAAAAGAGCAAAAATAGTAGCTAAATTTTCTTCTAAAAGAAAAGCTCTTAAAGATGCAGGAGATTATGAAGCTCTTCAGAAATTACCAAGAAATGCTTCTCCAGTTAGGTTACATAATCGTTGTAAACTAACAGGGCGTCCAAAGGGTTACATTCGTCAATTTGGAATCTCACGTGTAGCATTTAGAGAAATGGCAAATAAAGGTTTAATCCCAGGAGTAACTAAGGCTAGCTGGTAAAAAAAAAA